>WNFE01001953.1_pt1 | contig 18528 bp, 18 predicted proteins | sample 5400451 | NCBI WGS metagenome assembly WNFE01 (sample SAMN13153344, study PRJNA577476) | soil metagenome | isolation source: 200 cm saprolite under Douglas fir tree site 2 hole 2 | place: USA:California | collected 2015-04-18
CAGGGTGTCACGGATGAATTCATGGCCAATCATGGCCGCGCTTGACGAGCACCTGCGGCTCTTGTATAGTTTGTTTTGCTATGCGGCTTTCCGCGCACCATCACGGTCACCATTCACATCACGGCGTACGACCGTGCCCGCGGAGGCTTGAGTAGCGCACTTAGATTCGCACTCATTGGCCCGCTGGCGCGGTAAGCGCCGGCGGGCTTTTTATTTTCGGTGCGATTGGAGCCAGGCTCTTGGAGGAAGGATGGATCTGGACTTCACGAAACTGGGCGGATTGCTTCCCGCCATCATTCAAGATGCACAATCAGGCGAGGTCCTCATGCTGGGCTTCATGAATGCCGAGGCGTATGCCGCAACGCTGTCGAGCGGCGAAGTGACTTTCTTCAGCCGCTCTCGCAACAAGCTGTGGCGCAAGGGCGAACAGAGCGGCCACGTTCTCCGCGTCCGCGAAATTCGCGTGGACTGCGACGTGGACGCGCTGTTGATTCGCGTCGAGGCGCCAGGGCCGGGCGTTTGCCACGAGGGCTATCGCTCCTGTTTTTTCAGGCGGCTTTCCGCTGGCGGCGCGGCTGAGATTGTTGACGAACGGACGTTCGATCCCGACGCCGTGTATGGACGGGCGCGGGCTCCACTTGGCGCCCGCCAGAATAAGGACGCGCGCTGATGAGCACACTTCGACTCGGCATCCCGAAAGGAAGTCTGCAGGATGCCACCGTGCAGCTTTTCGCCAAGGCCGGCTGGCGCATCTCGATCAGCACGCGCAGCTACTTCCCTGGAATCGATGATCCGGAAATTGAATGCATGCTGGTCCGGGCGCAGGAAATGGCGCGCTACGTGGAAACGGGCGCACTCGATGCCGGCATCACGGGCCGCGACTGGGTTTTCGAAACCGGCGCGGACGTCGCCGAAATCGGCGAGCTGCTGTACTCGAAGCAGAGCCTCGCGCCCGTGCGCTGGGTGCTTGCTGTGCCGGAGGACGGGCCGATCCAGTCGGTGAGAGACCTTGCGGGGAAGGTCATCGCCACCGAAGTTGTGAATCTCACGAAAAAATATCTTGCGCTGCACGACGTCAGCGCGCGCGTGGAATTTTCCTGGGGCGCGACCGAAGTAAAAGTGCCCCAGCTTGCGGATGCCATTGTGGAAGTGACGGAGACCGGGTCGTCTTTGCGCGCCAACCGGCTGCGCATCGTCGATACCGTGCTCGAGTCCCGCACCGTGTTCATCGCCAATCGCGGCTCTTTCGCCGACAATTGGAAGCGCGAGAAGATTTCCAATCTCGTTCTCTTGCTGTCCGGGGCGATTGCCGCGTACACCAAAGTCGGCATCATGCTCAACGTGCGCAAGGATCACCTCGCCGCGGTGTTGGGCGTGCTTCCGGCGCTGAAGAATCCGACCGTATCGACGCTGAGCGATCCGGCGTGGATTGCCGTAAATACAATCGTGGACGAAAACATCGTGCGCACGATCATCCCGCGCTTGAAAGCGGCAGGCGCGCAGGGAATCGTCGAATATCCGCTCAACAAGATTGTGCTCTGACGTCTGACGTAGGCCCAAGGTGTGATGCCAACTTGATGCGTATCCTCAAACTCTCGGATGTGGTTGCCGCTAAATTTTTTGCCCGGCGCAGCTCGCACGATGCGGCTGCCGAGCACGCGGCGTCGCGCATTCTCGCCGACGTTCGACGCAAGGGCGATGCGGCGCTGTTTCGCTGGGCGCGCCGGCTCGATGGATTTCATCTGACGCGCGGCACAGTCTGGATCAGCCGGGCGGAGTTGCGCGCCGCGCGGCGCGACATTCCGCGCGATCTTCTCCGCGCCATCGAACATGCCGCGCGGAATATCCGTCGCGTCGCCCAGCAGCAGCGCCCGCGCTCGTGGACAATAACGGTTGAGCCAGGCGTGCGCATCGGCCAGCGCGTCACTCCGCTCGGGACCATCGGGTGCTACATTCCTGGAGGCCGTTTTTCGCTTTTTTCCACTCTGTTGATGACGGCGATCCCGGCGCAGGTCGCCGGTGTCGGGCAAATCGTCGTGGCTTGCCCGAAGCCGAGTCCTGCACTGCTCGCGGCCGCGGAGATTCTCGGCCTCACGGAGATTGCGCGGATCGGCGGCGCGCAGGCGATTGGCGCGTTTGCGTACGGAACGCAATCGATCCCGCGCGTGGACAAGATCTGCGGCCCCGGCAATCGCTACGTCACGGCCGCCAAGCGTATTGTGTCAAACGATTGCGCGATCGACATGCCCGCAGGCCCAACCGAGGTGCTGATTCTCGCGACGGGCGGGAAACCGAATTTCATCGCCGCGGATTTGCTCGCGCAGGCTGAGCATGACCCTGACGCCGTTGCGCTTCTCGTGACGACGTCCGCGCGGTTGGCGGGTGAGGTGGCGGCGGAAGTCGCCCGGCAGCTTGGCGATTTGCCAAGGCCGAATCCGGCCTGGAAGTCACTTCGAGCTGCGAGCGCCATCCTCGTTGCCACTTCACTCGATGCAGCGGTGCGCTTCGCCAATCGCGTTGCCCCGGAACATTTGAGCGTCCCATTGGCGGAGCGGGCCCTCGTGAAAAAACTTTCCGAGAGCGGCAGCGTATTTCTTGGGCCGTGGAGCGCGCAACCTATCGGAGATTACGCCAGCGGCACGAATCACGTCTTGCCGACGTCCGGCTGGGCGCGAACACGCGGTGGGCTGAGCGTGTCCGATTTCGTGAAATGTTCCAGCACACAGGAGATTTCACGCGCAGGCTTGAAGAGTCTCGCACCAGTCGTATCCGCTATGGCGCGGGCTGAGGGCCTTGAGGCGCACGCGCGGGCCGTCGAGGTTCGCCGGTGAAGAGAATAAAACTGCCGAAAATTTCGGTTCGACGCGCGGTGCTCGCGATGGCGCCCTACAGCGCTCCCGAGGAAGGCCGCGCCGCAAAGCTGCGTCTCGATTTTAATGAGAACACAGTGGGATGTTCTCCCGCAGTATTGCGTGCTCTCTCCCGGATGACCGCGGAGCAGATGGCGATTTATCCCGAATACCAGGCAACGACGAGGCGCCTGGCTCGCTTCTTCCGCGTGCGGTCCGAGGAAATGCACCTGACGAACGGCATTGACGATGCCTTGCACCTTATCGCGGACACATTTATTGAAGACGGCGACTCAGTCTTAGTCGCCGAGCCAACATTTGATATGTACCGCTTCTTCGCCGAACTGGCGGGCGCGCGCGTCACTGCATTGCGCTACGACGACGAGATGAAGTTCCCGGTCGCGGACGTGCTGCGAGAACTTCGCAGGTCGTCGCCCCAGAAGCCGCGCGTTCTGTTTATCGCGAATCCGAACAATCCCACCGGCACATTGGTGCAGCCGAAAGATTTGCGCCGGATTTTGCGCGCCGCTACGCGAACATTGGTGCTTGTGGATGAAGCCTATTTCGATTTTTCGGGCCTCACGATCCTTCCGTGGATTCGCCAGTATTCAAATCTCCTGGTTGCGCGCACGTTTTCAAAGTCTGCGGGTTTGGCGGCGTTGCGGCTGGGATGCCTATTCGCGAAGCCTGAGATTCTTTCCGTGCTGCGGCGCGCCTGCACCCCATATCCGGTGAACACGGCTGCCCTGGTGGCCGCGGAAGCTTCCATTCGAGACGCGCGATTTCTGCGAAACTACACGCGTGAAGTTCTGCAGAGCCGCGCGCTGCTCGAGAAAGGGCTTGCGCCTATTGCCTGGCGGATATATCCGAGCGCAGCAAATTTCGTCCTTGTGGATTTCGGCCCCGCAGCGCATCACCTGGTGCGCGCTCTCGAACGGAAGGACATCCTGGTGCGGGAGCGAAAGGATTTTCCGCGGGAGGGCTTCGTGCGCATCAGCGCCGGAACTCGAGCGGACACGCGCCGCCTCCTGCGCGCCATCGAGGAGATTCTGTGAAGCTCGCGCCCAAGCTGGTGATCTTTGACGTCGACGGCGTCCTGGTGGATGTGCGCGGGTCGTTTCACAAATCCATCATCGAGACGATTCACTTCTTCACGGGACGGCGCGTCACTTATGTCGAAATCCACCAGTGGAAGAACCGCTCTGGTTACAACGACGACTGGCGCCTCACGACCGACTGGATCGCCTCGTTGGGAAAGCCGATTCCGTATGCCAAGGTCAAGGCGCGTTTCCAGAAGTTCTACTGGGGTACGAAGGATCGGCCGGGCAATGTGTCTCGCGAGAAATGGCTGGTAACGCAATCGCGCTTAAAGAAGTGGTCGCGGCGCGCGGATCTCGCATTGTTCACCGGGCGTACGCGCCGCGAGTTGCGGTACACGCTCGAACGCAGCCCCGCGAACAGCCTTTTTCGCTGCGCGGTCACCTTGGACGACGTGAAGAAGGGTAAGCCGGACCCTGAGGGGTTGCACCTGCTGCTCGACGGCGTGTCGCCGCTCGACGCCGTTTATGTTGGCGACAATATTGACGACGCACTCGCGGCTAAACGGGCGCGCGTGCCTTTTTTGGGAGTTCTCCCGCTTGGCAGCGAAGCGCACCGGTTGCGCGCAACCAAGCTGCGCGAATTGGGCGCTCTGGCCGTACTGCACAGCGTCAGTGATCTGGAGAAATTCTGGCGATGAGAAAAGCGAATCTGCGCCGCACCACGACAGAAACCGATATTCGTGTGCGCTTGAACCTCGATGGTCGCGGCCGCGCGAAAATCTCGACGGGGATTCCTTTCCTCGATCATATGCTCACGCTCGTGGCGCGACACGGAGCATTGGATCTGGAATTCACCGCGCGCGGCGACCTCGAAGTGGACCAGCACCACACAGTCGAGGACGCGGGAATCGTTCTCGGCGAGGCGGTCAAAAAAGCGCTCGGCTCCAAGCGCGGCATCCTGCGCGCGGGATACTTCCTGATGCCAATGGACGAAACGCTCGCGGCTGCCGCCATCGACTTCAGCGGCCGGCCCCATCTGGTCTGCAAATGGAAATTCTCGGCTAAACACGTCGGAGGTCTGCAAACAGAATTGCTGGAAGATTTCTTCGGTGGCTTCGCGCAGGCTGCGGGAGCGAACGTTCACCTGCGGCTGCTCTATGGCCGCTCGTCGCACCATCAAGTGGAGGCGATTTTCAAAGCGTTCGCCCGGGCGCTGCGGTTTGCCGCCACCCGCGATCCGCAGTTGAAGCGCATTCTTCCCAGCACGAAAGGGCTGTTATGAACATTGCACTGGTTGAATATGGCGCGGGAAATCTTCCGTCGGTCGAGCGAGCGCTCACGAGGCTCGGAGTCGAATCGCGCCGCGCGTCCACGCCGGAAGCTCTTGCGCAGTGCGACGCGCTGATTCTCCCCGGAGTCGGCCACTTCGGCGCACTGATGCGCTCGCTCACCGAGCGCTCTCTGGTGAAGCCGCTGCGCGATGCCGTGGCAAGCGGCGTTCCCTTGCTGGGCATTTGCCTCGGGCTGCAAGCGATGTTCGCGGCGAGCGACGAGGCGATTGGGGACGCGGGGCTGGGTTTATTCCCGCAAACTGTTTCTGCGTTGCCGCCCACCAGCCGTCTCCCGCACATGGGGTGGAATCAACTTCGCCGTGTGCGCCCCAGCGCCTTGCTCGAAGGCGTTCCGCTAGACGCCTACTTCTACTTCGCGCATTCGTATGCGGCGCTCAAAGCCGGAGAAGCGACCGTCGCCCTGTGCGATCACAGCGCCTCGTTTGTTGCCGTGCTCGAACAAGGAAACGTTTTCGCGACGCAGTTTCACCCGGAGAAGTCGGGGCCTGCCGGCGCGCAGGTGCTTTCGAACTTTGTGCGGCGCGCAGGCAAGAAACCATGAGCCTCGCGCACCGCATCATTCCTTGCCTGGACACCGACGGTGAGCGCGTCGTCAAGGGCGTGCAGTTCGTCAATCTGCGCGATTCCGGAGATCCAGCCGCGCTCGCGGCGCGTTACAACATCGAAGGCGCTGACGAACTCGTCGTCCTCGATATCGCCGCGTCGCGCGACCATCGCCCCACATTTCTCGAAACAATTCGCCGCGTCGCCGCCGAGTTGGCGATCCCGCTCACGGCGGGTGGCGGCGTCGCCACGGTCGATGAGGGCCGCGCGATCCTCCGCGCCGGCGCCGATAAGCTGACCGTAAACACCGCCGCGATTCGCCATCCGGAATTGCTAACATCGCTTGCGGCGGAGTTTGGTTCGCAGGCCGTCGTGCTTGCGATTGACGCCAAGCGAGTCGGCGACCACTGGGAAGCGTTCGTTCGTGGGGGAAGCGTGCCCACGGGCTTGGACGCGGTCGCCTGGGCGCATCAGGGAGTGGAGTGCGGCGCCGGGGAAATTCTGGTCACGTCGATGGACCGCGACGGCATGCGGTCGGGGTTCGATTGCGCGCTCACAGCGGCGATTTCAGGCGCGGTGAATGTTCCAGTAATTGCCTCGGGCGGCGCCGATGCGCCGGAAACTTTTCTCGAAGTGTTCCGCAAGGGCCGCGCCGACGCGGCGCTGGCCGCGTCGATTTTTCACGATCGCATTCAGGGGCTCGGCGGACTCAAGCGATATCTCGGTGAACATGGAATTGCCGTTCGCCAGACGGGCTGATTTTTTCAACGTGCTGATTCCTTGCATCGATCTCCAATCCGGGCGCGCTGTCCAGCTTGTCCATGGACGGGAACGCCGTCTGGCCGTGGACGACGTCTTCGGTTTGCTCGACCGTTTCGGCGGCTATCCGCTGATTCATGTGATCGACCTCGATGCCGCGATGAGGAAGGGAAGCAACTCTGCGCTCGTGCGCCGGCTCTGCGCTGCCGCGAAGAAACGCAAGATTCGCGTCCGCGTGGGCGGAGGAATCCGCACCGTGGCGCGTGCGGCGAAAATTGCGGGTTGGGGAGCAGAGAAGGTTATTGTCGGCAGCGCGGCATTCCGCGACGGCCGCGTGAACGGCGCGTTCCTTAAGCGACTGGCATCCCGAATCGGCCGGCGGCGGATCATCGTCGCGCTCGATACGGAAGGCGGACACATCCTGGTGCGGGGCTGGCGTGAAAAACTGCGGCTGCGTCCGGAAGAAGTGATCCCCGAACTGGAAAAGTACGCCTCGGAATTTCTCTGCACGTATGTGGACGCGGAAGGCACGATGCGCGGAACAAATCTCGGCTGGTTCCGCAAGCTTCGCCGCGCGACGCGACGCCCGATCACGGCCGCGGGAGGCATTCGCAGCCAACGCGAAGTTCGCGCTCTTGCACGGCTCATGATGAACAGCGCGGTCGGTATGGCTCTCTATACAGGAAAAATCACCTAACGCCAGTTCGCGACTTACGATTCACCAGTCACCAGTCACCAGGCACTAGTCACCAGTCACGAACTTTCATGCTGTGGGTTCGTTCTCGGGTTCTGCGGAAAGGTTCCAGAATTCAGGGTTTGTGAGCGGGAACGCAACGCCGGCTTCAACGCTGCTGGTGCGCCGGCTACCGAGAAAGACGACGCGGCAGTCTTGCTCCTTTTGTGTCAGCGTGTGCGTGAGCAGCAAGGTTTGTCCTTCCTTCACAGGGGCGCTGAGCAGCAGTAATGCTCCGTTCGCATTGACTTGCAGCGTGCGAGCCTCTTCGTGGAAAGGTTCCTTGTCCAGCCCGTGCCCGTACACATAAACGGGAACATCGACCGACCAGCGCCTGCTCCTGCGGCGATCGGGAATTTCAACACCACCCTCAAGTGGCGCATCCGGCTGCACCTTGCCTTCACGCGCGCGTTTCAGAGCGTCAAAGATTCGGCTCATATTCCTATCTGTTGGCCCCCGCTGGGTTTCGCGCAATTCGCCGGGCAAGATACATTGAACTCATCCGGCCCGGTCGCGTCAGTCCTAATTTACCATGCTAATGTGTAAACCAGCGTGCATGGCAATGGAATTCGAATTCAGGGATCGCTCAATCCATAGGCGGTTGCGCCGAGGCCCATGCGGTGTGACGCTGGTAAAGGCGCGCCAAATCGAGGACCAATACGTCGTTGCGCACTTGGGCCAAAAACTGCATGCCCACCGGCAGCGTCTTATTCTTGAACCCGCACGGTACGCTGACGGCGGGGAGGCCCAGCAGATTCCCGATGGCACCAAGAGGGTCTGCAAAGCTGAGATCGGTTTCCAGATTTGTCTCAAGGGTCGTCGCCGTGACCGGCAGCGTCGGCGCGGCGATGACGTCGAAGCGCGTGAACAGCGGCTCCATTTTCTGCCGCAGAATTGTCCGGACGCGCAGCGCGCGCATGTAGTCGGACGCCGCAATCTGCAGGTTGACGTAGCCTGCGATCTGCCCAAGCGGATCGGCCAGTTCGGACACGCGTCCGGATTCAATCAGGTCCTGAAATGCAGACGCGCCTTCGACTGCGATCACGACGGTTCCAGCATCTTCCCACGGCCCAACGGGCAATTGCGCATCGGCTACTTGACACCCTTGAGCTTTCAGAATTGCAATCGCTGCTTCCGCCGCCGCGGTGACATCCGGGTCCGGCTTCTCCCACGCATTAGTGAGCCATCCGATCCGCAGCGGCCGCGCGGGGTTGGACGGCGGAGAGTCATGAAAGGCGGCTTCGGAAATTGGAAGCGAACTGCCGTCCCTTGCGTCGTGTCCCGCAATCGCGGCCATGACCAGCGCGCAGTCATCGGCAGTCCGTCCCATCGGCCCGATCTTGTCCATCGAGTAGGAAAGCGCCATGGCGCCCCAGCGGCTCACGCGCCCAAACGTCGGGCGGAGCCCGGTTCTGCCGCAGAACCCTGAAGGGCAAAGAATCGAACCCCAGGTTTCGGTCCCGATGGCGAAAGCCGCCAGGCCCGCGGCCACGATTGCGCCAGAGCCGCTTGAACTACCGCACGTCCAGCACGCAGCATTCCAGGGATTTTTTGCCGCACCCGTCAACGACGCCGAAGCGAACCGGTATCCCATCCCCCCGGCAAGTTCGATCATCGCGGATTTGCCGATCAGGATTGCGCCAGCGCGGTCCAGCTTCTCAATCACCGCAGCGTCATAGTCGAACTGCTGATTGGCATACGGGCGCGCGCCCCAAGTCGTCGGGTAGCCTCGCACCGCGAGCAGGTCTTTCGCGGCATAGGGGATTCCGTGCAGCGGGCCGCGGTATTTCCCCGAGGCGATTTCGCGCTCGGCTTCACGGGCCTGCCGCAATGCCCGTTCGCGCGTCAAGGTCGCGTAGGCGTTGTAGCGCGGCGCGTACTTCTCACTCCGCGCCAGAAAGCTCTCCGTCAGCTCGACGGGCGAAATCTTGCGGGACTCGATCCGCACGGCCAATTGACGCAGGGGAAGAGAAAGAATGCTGTTGTCGAGCATCACGTCAGTCCTTCCGCCCGTTTGCCGCTGGTTCGAGGCGCAGGACCAGCGCTGGCGCGTCTGAGTTCTCAAGAGTGTACGCGCGCAATTTTTCGAGCGGCTTCTGCCCCTCCTTCACCAGGCGCCGGATGTCAGCCTTCTGCGTTTCGTTCAGCCGCGAGCCATACTTCCGCAGAATGATTTGGATCTTCGATTCCACCTCCGCCTCAGCCGCCGGTGAAAGCCCAGAGTCCGATGGTGCTTGCTGCGCGGGGCCGGGCGGTGAATACGGTTCCGGACGCGGCCCGTGCATGGACGAGCTCGGGCCGGCGGCGATCCCCGCAGCCGCAAGAGCGGCGCGCCGCGCAAATTCGCGCCGTGACAAACCACTGTGCAGGCCATCTCGCGCCGCACGGGTCGGTTTATTTTTATTCATGATGTCGCTCGCCCCGGGTACCATGGAGCCACACTCTCGAAATTCTTGCATCCGGCGAACCGCGCCCGGATCACAAGATATTCCTTCCGCCAAGAGAGTAAAGCTACGCGACCGTCTCGCGCAAGCGCCGATGGGATACGCGAATGGTCACAACCCATCTCACAAAATAGCTTTGTGGGTCGCGGCCCCGGCGGAGCCGGGATCTCCGACTTCAGCCGCGACATCAAAACGCAATAAAAGCTGGGCTTTAGCCCGCGCGAATTTATGAGACAAGTTCCATTTAGAAATGCGGGGAAGTGGTATCTAGCTTCGGGCTACTGAGGATTGTTTTCCGGGCTTCCACTTGATGCTGCATCCCACGCTCGGACTTTGAGCGCTGCGGACAGGACGTCCCTCCAACACCGCATCCAGAGCCGCGCGCAGATCCTCGCCGGTAATGGGAACATTGTTTTTTGGCCTGCTGCCGTCAAACTGTCCTCGATAAACCAGCCGCGCGTCACGATCGAAGAGAAAAAAGTCCGGCGTGCAAACAGCTCGATACGCCTGAGCCACTTGCTGCGTTTCATCGTAAAGATACGGAAACGTATAACCAGCTGACACAATCTCCTCTGCCATTTTCTCGGGTCCGTCCTCCGGAAACGCTTCCACGTCGTTGGAACTGATCCCCACAATTCCGGCGCCGCGCGCCTGGTATTCCTTCGCCACCGCCGCGAAAGACGATTGCACGTGCTTCACGTACGGGCAGTGATTGCACAGGAAAACAACGAGCAAAGCGGGCGCCCCGATAAAATCGTCGGATGAAACCACCTTGCCATGCGGATCAGGAAGCCGAAAATGCGGCGCCTTCGTTCCCAACGGAAGGGTTGTCGAAGCTAACTCAGGCATGTCGATCCACCTCCTTACAATTTTGAGAGCTTAGCACATCTCATTGCCGAATTCCGGCGCGATCAAGTAGCACAAGCTTCTCATCCTGAGCGCAGCGATGGGCAGCCAGTGCGGTGTCTGGTTTTGCACTCAGTAGCGCCCGCCTTCAGGCGGGCATCCGCCACTTGTAAGATGGCCTAAAATCCACGCGAACTGAAGTGTACGCACTCATCTGTGGTAGAGTTTGTTTACTGGTAGGATTGGGCCATTCCACCGATCGGTTTGCGCAAGGAGCAACCAGAATGTTCAAACACACAGGTCTGAAAATCGCCGCCGTTGCTGCGAGCGCGGCGATCTTCGCCTGCCCATCTGCTGCGCGCTCGGCGGAAAATCCCGGCGGCGTTCAGGGAGTTGTTAAGAATTCCTCCGGCCAGCCGCTTTCCGGCGCCTATGTGAAGGTCGTGAATGATGAGAAGCGGCTGACGTTCATGGTGATCAGCCAGGCGCAGGGGCGCTACGCCGTGAATAACCTCCCGCAAGGCAAATACACCGTGCAGGGTGTTGGAAACGGTTTTCAGAGCAAGCCCATGCCAGTGGTTGTTGCGGGCGGCAATCCCGCCACCGCCGATGTGTCTCTGACTGACGCGCAGCCCGCTGCGCTCCCCAACGGATGGCCGGGGAGGCCCGGAAACGTGGGTGGCGTCGAGATGTGGGTCCATGAACCTCAAACGCCCCTGGCGGAAGGCGATGGCAAGCAGATCGTTCAAGCAAAATGCATGCAGTGCCACGAAACCGAGCGCATCGTGCTGCTCCGACTTGACAGGACTAAATGGGAAATGACCGTCGCACGGATGCGGGAGTACATCGCCGACGCAGGCGTCAATGAGGTGAGCGACCTGGAAGCCAAGACCATCGTGGACTATTTGGCGAAGAATTATTCCGGCGAACCTGGCACTCGCAATCAGAGGCCGGACCCCAACAGCCGCCTGCCGAGAAAATTGGCACAGGGCGCCGCAGCCGATTACATCGCCCTCGATTTCGAGCTGCCTACTCCCGACCGCGATCCGCACGATCTCACGACGGACCCGCGCGGCAACGCATGGATCGCCGAACGAAACGGCTGCTGCCTTGCCAAGTTCGATCCCAAGACATTCACGTTTACGGAGATTAGCCTGCCAGCGGGGATCACTAAATCGCGCCTGTCGAGTTCCATCGCGCAGGGCCCCGGCGATCTAGTTTGGATTCAAGACGTCGGACACAATCGCCGGTGGCTGAGCTACGACACCAGGATCGGAAAGTTCACCGCCTATCCGTTTCCGGATTCAATAACGGGATCTGTTTCCACAAATACCATGATTCTTGACCGGAAGGGAAGAATCTGGGGAGCGGGGGGCACTCACGTCCTGGGGCTGGACCCTGCCACCGGCAAGTACGTCGCGTACGATATTCCCTACGCGTTGAAAGCCAAGAAGGGCGTTAATGGGTACGGGGAGGCAGTTTCAGGCGACGGGAAAGTCTGGTTTGCCGAACGCGACGTCAGCCGTATAGGCCGCCTCGACCCGGACACAGGAAAAATCGACGAGTTCGAACCTCCTATCCCCTACTCGATCCCGCGCAGGATGGGATCAGATTCGCAGGGAAACATCTGGGTCGGCCTGCATCAAGCAGGGAAGCTGATGAAGATTGATTACGAAACGGCAAGAATGACTCTCTACTCTCCACCCACCGCCAATTCCGCGCCGTATGACGCCGTCGGCGATCCCAAGACCGGCGTAGTCTGGTTCAGCGAGCAGGGAGCCGACAAGATTGCGCGTTTCGATCCCAAGACAGAAACGTTCACGGAGTTTTCGGTGCCCAATGCCGAATCCGATATGCGCAGGATCGAGCTCGATCCCACGAATCCAAACCGCGTCTGGTGGGGCGGCGACACATCAAACCATATCGGCTACATTGAGTTTTTAGACCGGGCTGGAAGCGGCAACTAGAAGGACAAGCTTTTTCTGACCCCCGCGCTATATCAGTGTGTCGAGATCAAATTCAGTCTTAAGGGTTTGTCCATCAGGCGTGACAATTTTGACTTTTGCGGTGCCAGACGCGAACTGCTCGGCGTCAAACGACAAGAGGATCGCGAATCTGATGACTCCGCAGTAGTTCTCCAAAACCACAGAGCAAATCGGTTCAACGATCAGCGTCTTCGGCTCGATCGTGTCCGTTTGTGAAACGCGGACCTTGAAGCCGCTCGTAGGCGGCAAAGGCCCAACATAGCCAAGTTTGTAGGATATTAGAACCCGCACAACAACCAGATTCGGCTGTGCCCGGTAGTCCTCGTCGGCTTCGAGGGAGCTGTACTGATTCAAATTCTGCCGCGAGCGCAGCACAACCTGTTCATACGGAGTGCGGAACTCAACCGATTCCACGTAGGAATAATATGGGCCGCGAGCGGGAAAAGGGAAATAGCGCACATACTGCTTGTAGAAGTCGATTAGTTTTTCGTTGTTAGTCGTCCGGCCGAGAAAGTAAGCCTCGCGAACGTGCTCCTCTTGGAGCGGGTAGTTGAACGCGGCGGCATTCTGTGACGCCAAGAAACAGAGCCCGAGGGCGAAAGCGCCAATTCGAATCCTCAAACCCGCTGTTTTGCCATTCGCACACATTGGCTCGGGATGCTCCACGCTCGCATTGTATACCAGGCTTGATATTCAAATTACAATTTGACGCACGGACCTGGCAAGGAGGATGAAGTTCGGGTGCCCTGTCCTGCGCTATTTGAAGGGCGGAGCTTTTTGACGTCAAACAATGGCGCCCGAACCTTCGCCATCTTCGCTCTCAATCGAATCAACCGCCTGCCGAGAATGTTTGCGGAGGGTCCGGCGGAGTGGCGGCGAGGGTCTGCAGACTCGTCAACGTCGCATCGTCGATCTCTCCGGACTGCGCCAACCCCTGGTCCTGCTGAAACTGCGTCACTGCCGAACGCGTCATGCGGCCCAGTCTTCCGTCAACGGGCCCCGGGTGATACCCCAAGTAGGTGAGGTAAAGTTGCGCCGCTCGAGTCGTGAGGTCCGGCAGAAGTCCCGTCGCGAATTGCTGATAAGCTGCCGCCAGTCGCACGTCATACTGATTTATCGCATAATTTGCGCCATTGTAGGCTCGCGCGAAGTTCGTCCAGTCATGTGCGCGCAATACTGAGTCCATCCGATTAGAAGCCAGGCATCCGAGCATCGCGTCGAGTTGTTCATCCTCTGATGCCACCATCGCCGCCACCATGGTTTCGACATCCGAATATCCGGCTGCCGTTGAGTTGAATCCCATTACCTGCCCGATCCCCCAAGATGCACTGCGTAGCGCCGCCGTGCGATTCAATTGGATTGCCTGAGCAAGCCGGTCATACTGATGGGCCCCTCCGGGGCCATAACCACCGGCGCTTGCGTTACTCACTTCCGGGGCCGTTTCGTCGTAGGCCCCACCGGTCTCTCTATGGAAAATGTGCCTTTCAAACAAGATTTGTGGCCGACGATCGGGCAGGAAGCCGCAACCCTTCGTCTCCACTGTCAGTACCGTCCAGACATCGGCGGCCTCTATGCTCAAGCGATCGCATCCCTTGCCCAAACCATCCGCCGACATGGGCAACCCGTCTCCGGTAAATTCAAGTGCCATAGCGCTCTCCTTTCGCCCAGTCCGCTGCAACGCGGCGCCAGGCGGCGTCCTTCCCGAGTTCGGCCCCGGGAATTCACCGACTTGTCTTGCAAAAATCACTCCCTAATTACTCTATTTTGCGGTTAACTACAAGCTTTAAGCTCAACATCCCAGATCCTTGGAAACGAGATCTGACAACTGAGCGGTGGCGGGGAGCAATCGTGAAGATAACGGCGCGGCAACCTGGGAAATGTCGGAGGATTTCTACTGCAAGAAAAATCGCGTGGAGACCACAGCTTTGGCCTCCACGCGAGAAACATTCAACTCAGTCAGCAAGCGGGTCAGCGCGAAGCTGGAACTTCACGGGGTTGCTCGCAATGTCTCCCCTCTGTAGGAGTGTTCGACTTCAAAAATTGAATCCTACGCCGAGAGAAATCACCGGAAAGAATCGATAGGGGTTGATGTCATTCCTGATCTTTTGTTGTTGTGCTTGAACATTGGCTTGCACGGTTGGATCGCTGGCGACAGAGCGACAAAAATTTCCGGTCGTATCGCATACACTTCCCGCCAAGTTCAATGCTACCCGCGCCGAACCCTGGTAAGCCCCGCCGACTTCAAACAAAAAACTGTAATGCCTTCCGCTGCGTGGAATCAGGTTGCCGAAACCCATCATAATGGATGGCGACACCTTCACGAAATCGAGTTTCCCCGTGCCCGTGACCGGCGCGTTCGTGTCGCTTTGGTATGCCGTGCCGTTCAGCGTAAAATTCTGTCCGCCCGGCACCGAAGCGTTTGCCGTCAGTCGGTTGCCGTTGTAGAACAACACGCCTGGGCTCACATGAAAACCGCCGAAAGGGTACCAGTCGAGGTGCGCTTCCGCGGACCGGAAATTCAACTGCGCGGCGTAGTGGATCCCGGACATTAAGTCTCGCCATTATGGGCACCGCTGCCTCAACTCCCACGCCGAGAGTCGAGATCTTCAACCCGATTCCGAACTTCGAGATATTTGGCTGCCCCGGCCTTCGCTCTGAAGGCGCGGGCACTGGCGCCGGCTCTGCCTCTTCAGCCTGTACATTTCCTCCCGCAGCGTCCAACTTGACATCTGCCACCTCCGTGGCCTCGGACACGGCTCCCGCCCCTGCCGATTCGCTTGGTGTTGCGGCAATAGCAGTCGCCATCTCTTCCTTCGGCGCGCCGCCAAGCCCCGATCCGGCGAAACAGTTCCCGCTCCATCCGGCAGCCAGGATCAGCGCCACCGTTGACACCCAAGGTCCAATCTTAACCATCATGTTTTTCTCCTGTGTGTGTTTTAGTTGAGCGCGTTTGAGAGGAAGCCCGTGAGGAAAACGTCGCTATAAGAACCTTATCTTGGTGGTCTCTCGCGGTCAATTTCAGATATCCCGGCCGGTGCTTAATCGGCATCAGGGTAGTGCCAACTGGCCGGAAGGACAGGCTTTATTGCAGGGATGCGGTTTGGAGTGTGCGTTTCTAAAATGGGTGAAGGGCGAGGCTCTTGGCGTCAAACGATGGCTACCACTCAGAGGGGAATTCCCGGACGGATGCAATGAAAAGCGCAACACGGAGGGCACAAAGAACCCCTAAGATCCACAGAGAATTATAGCGAAACCGGCCTTCTGGTTTCGGCACTGTATTCCGGTTTTGCCCAAAGCTCTCTGAGTTCTCTGTGGCCTTTCTGGGTGTTCCCTGTGTTAAGTCCCGATAAAAGAATCGCGTGGAGGCCACGCCTGCGGCCTCCACGCGATAGACAATGAGATCAATCGGCCAGCGGATCAGGCCGAAGTTGGAATTTCACGGCCTTGCTCGTTGTGCCCTTGCCGCCTTCGAGGTGCCAGGGGGTGCGGGTCGCGTACGTTGACCAGAGCCCTTTGCCTTTCCAGCCGCCTTTAGGATCGTCGATGCGCCCGTCCATGCTCTTGGCGAAGAAGCCCATCGGATAGGGAACGCGGAGAACAACCCACTTTCCGGTAGCCGGATCCAGGGCCTCCAATGCATCGTCCCCGTTTCCAGTAACGATCGGTATATTCTTGCCCATGCCGAAGGTGTCGAATTGATCGACCCAGTTGTAATAGTTTGAATCAGCGCTGCCAATTCTTTCGTCGACGCCCTTGAAGGAGGGGCCCGGCGTGCGGTAGAGCGTCCAGCCTTCGGGACAGTGCTGCCCTGTGGCTGTGGGGCCGTTGAGCGGTCCCTTGCACTTGCGTCGATCGAAGCTGGCGTAGTGTCCACTCGCAAGTACGGTCCAGATTACGCCGTTGCGGTCGATGTCCATCCCGCGCGGTGAGAATCCTTGCACGGTCGCTTTCGGGTTATTCCACGGCACCTCGTAAATTTCCGCGAGGGCGGTTTTCGTTGGGTCCGATCCCGGATTCAGCCGAACGAGCGCGCCGGGGAATCCGAGAGTCGTGCCCCAGACGGAGCCGTCGGCCGGGTTTGGACCCACGGCATAGAACCCAACCTTGATCCGCTTATCTTTCGTGGGATCAATTGGCTGATCCGGTTCTACGTAGGCATCGCGCTTTCCGTTTCCGTTGGTATCCAGAATGAACGGCGTCCAGCCCTGCGATTTCTGCACGTCATGAGTCTCGTCCCACGTCTTCGTGCTGAACCAGCCAACCTTATCCCCGCCGGGGTCACTGAACCACAGGGTGCTGTTGGCATCCTCGGCGAACATCAGGTGCTGCGAGCTGGCGCACATGTCGATCATCGTCCACTGCTTCGTTTTCGGATCGTAAACGTTGGTTTGTCTTGAGCTTTGATTTATCGGGAAAGCGATCGCTGATGGGTGACTCGATCCTTGCTTGCAGAAGTCTGGGTTGTCTCGCGGGCGAGTCGCGGCCGCGGTCCATATTCTGCCCTGCGAATCCATCATCAAGCTGTGCGCAGTGGCGTGGGATATGGCGACGGTTTCCGTCCCCCAGTAGGGTGAGGGCATCAGAACTTCAGGCGGCTCTGCCATGAGAGTACCCGGCTTAAACGGAATCGCGATCTGGCTCATCGTGTTCTTCACCGGATCCAGAACCGTCATGAAATCCGAGCTGTCCTCGTGAACGCCGTAGACCAGGCCGTTGGCGTTCATCGTGGGATTCCGGCGATCGGTGGAAATTTCATCGTGGAAATATTCTTTCGGTCCGGACCAGTCCCACTGCGTAATGACAACGTTACGCTCGAGGCCTTGTGGTCGAGGCGGCGCGGGCGGCAGCTCACCGGCTTTCACGCGATCGGTCCAGTCGCCGAACTCCTGCATAGCACGCTTGCGCCCCATGCGGTTAGCCGTGGTGACCATGTTAGTGCCGACTTGGGCAGACTGGATACGCCGGTCCCAGGCCGCCGCCGACGTGTCGAACGCGCCGAGACTCGCGGGAATTTCGCGCGTCGCTTTGTCGCCGAGTTGATGGCATGATTCGCAGCCATCAGTCTTCACCATTTCAACCCACTGGCCTTGTTCCTTGATGCCGTCTGAGATGCCATTCCCAGTCTGCCCCGTGCCGGGGAATTCGCTCTTCGGCGGAATGTGCAGCAGGGAATACCAGTAGGCGGCTGGATAATACTGCGCCGCCTCCTTTTCGCTCGGAGCCACGACGGCTTTCAAGTCTAACGGCTTGCCCGGGGCCGCCTGGACTTTGGCGGAATCCACCAGGCCGTAGCCGCGAACCCACACGGTGTAGTTCGCTTTCGGCAGATCGGGAACCAGATAACGTCCTTGATCATCTGTCACCACGATCTTACGATATCCGGTTCCGAGGTCTTTTGTTTCCGCAATTACCCAGACACCCGCTTCGGGGCCTTTCGAACTCGTAACCACGCCGGCGATGTCAGTGCTATTCATCGGGATCGCTGCGGCGGCGGGTTTGCGAGCACTATGCATTGGACGCGAGATTCCCAGCAATGCAGCAATGGCGGTCGCAAGAATCGACACATAGAAAAATTTCTTTGTCATGAGCTCAGATCTCCTTCAGCTTCAGCGGCCAATTCGCTGCCGAACATCCAAATCGACGGAATTCGGGCCGCATCAGTTTCAAGATCGTCGGGCGTAAGCAATCGTAAGCCCACAGATTGGCATTGTCAATTAACGGTTTTACGACATGCGCGTCTGCTGGGGAAGGGAATCTAGGACGAGGCGCAACGCCGATTTCTCTGTGATTCTTTGTGCCCTCTGTGTTGCGCCTTTCGGAATTCAACACAAAGATCAAGTGGTGCCGGGGGAGAGTTGTTCTCTAACCCCGCGTTGATTCTGTTTATCTTATGCAAAACGAATCGCGCACCAAACGCTTGATACTCCTAAATTGACGGGTCAATGTACAAAATGACGTGCAAAAATCCGTGCCCTTT
>WNFE01003064.1_pt1 | contig 18526 bp, 21 predicted proteins | sample 5400451 | NCBI WGS metagenome assembly WNFE01 (sample SAMN13153344, study PRJNA577476) | soil metagenome | isolation source: 200 cm saprolite under Douglas fir tree site 2 hole 2 | place: USA:California | collected 2015-04-18
CGCGTGATTTGACGATGCTGAACTGCGTTTCTATAATGAGTGTGCTCGTGCGGCAAGAGTGGCGCTGGGGGATCGTCTAGTGGTAGGACGACGGGCTCTGAACCCGTTAGCGGGGGTTCGAATCCTCCTCCCCCAGCCACTAGAGTGAACTTTTCTCGGCTGACCAGAGACAGCACACCCTGCAGGTCCCCGCTGCGTAGTACCTTCAACGATTGAATATCCAAGGAAGACTCAAGTTTGGTGCCCGTTTGTGGCATATTTGTGTTGAGACCGCCAATTTCGGCAACGGACTGCTCGACGAACTTTGTGGTTCTTTGCGAAGGTCCAACCTGAGGTGAACGAGTATGCGGACCGCACTGGCCACTGTCATGTTGACCTTCATCACCCTTGTGCTGGTCTCTCCACCTCTGCATGGGCAGACGTCAGCGGGTGATATACAATCACTGGAAACGATCCGCATGGCCGACCTGCAAAACGGGTGGGTCATAGCGAAGGTTGAGAGTTCTTTCCGACTGCTCCGGTCGACCAATGGCGGAACCCATTGGAAAGACGTCACGCCAATAAGTGCTTCTGCGCGAAAGTTTGCCAGTTTCCGAATCAGCGTGCTTTCCTCGGATATTGCATGGGTCATGCCAAATGGCATCAGTGAAGCGACCACTGAGATCTTCCGCACCGCTGACGGTGGGCGCACGTGGAAAAGCGTTGCTATTCCAGCCACAACGGTGGGGGCGATCTCTTTCATCAACCCCGGCGAGGGATGGCTTCTCGCGGGAGGTGTCGCCTATTCGGGACACACGGGGGGGACATCTATCGTTCGTCCGACGGGGGCACGTCGTGGGTCAAAGTAGGAGGGTGCGCTTGCACGGACATCGCGTACCTTAACTCCACGACAGGCTGGATCGCTGGGATGGACATTGCGTCTGACTCTCTGTGGCTATTTGTCACGCGCGATGGCGGGCGTACGTGGCGACACCAAGAGATGCCCCTGCCTAATGAGGTGAAGGTGGCGCCCCACTGGTGGATAAGCTCCCCGCAGCCACCGCCAAAATTCTTTACCGCTCGGGATGGTCTTCTATCCGTGTTCTATACTCTTCAGGACGATTCTTACGAGCCGACCGGGATTCAGTTTGTGCTGCACGCCACTCACGACGGCGGCATAACATGGACGCATACCACCCCAACATTCTTCAAGCCGTCAGACTTGTTCCGAACGCAGGCAGTTGCCGATATGAATCACGCGTGGGTTAGTGGTGGGGGCGCACTTCGTGCGACAAGTGACAGTGGACTGCGGTGGATGACGATGCCGTCAAACCCGTACTTCGGCGCAGTGAAACAACTTGACTTCATCTCGCCCCATGTTGGCTGGGCAATTAGGCAATCAGTCCCGCTTCTGCTGAAGACTCTGGATGGCGGGCGCACATGGTCGCCGGTGACCTATACGATCTCGCGATAGAGAAGCCGCAGTACACCGATACGGAGTCCGACCGGATGGATATCTCACACGGCCAGCGACTGGACTGGACATTCATACGGGTATTGAATCGACCGAGAACGTCTCCTCCCCCAGCCAACTATTTGAACCTCGCTGCGCTTTGTTTTGCCACCCCCCGCTGGACATTTCCTCGCGCTGCATAGGAGCGCTATTATGAAGAATGTCATGTTCACGAAGGTCCTCGCGGTGCTCGCCGTCCTCATCGCAACGATCAGCGGCACATATCAGACTGGTCGAGGCGCACCAGCTAATCCCCGCTCGTTCAAAGTGGTCGTCGGCGGTGAAACCTTTACTCTTGCGGAGGTAGACGTTGGGGTAAGGTTCGACTGCGGTGCGGGCAGAATGGTGGGGATTGTGCTCAAAGACAGCAACGGAATCGCGCGATGGTCCTATAATTTGGGTGATACGGCCTCCTATCTAGCCATCCACGGCTGCGACGGTACCCTCGCAGCAAGCGTCGTCGGCGTTGCCGTCCCCAGCAACGACACTGCGGTATGGGTTATCCAGGTCCTGGCATGTGGCGCAAGTTGCGCTGGGTACGATATCCACATCTTCTCACTCCACCCTTCACGCAAGCGTTTCGTCCCGAATTCGGTTGAGTACACCAGCGAAACTGTATCGGAGGAGATCCAACGCGAGGTGGGGCTGGGAGGTGTCAAGTTCGCGTTTCCGCGTCTGGCGCTGTATGTGAACGACGGAGGCAAAGAATGCCCGTCGCGCTGGACGCGTCTAACCTATGAGTGGATGCGACCCTCCAACACGGAACCGAAGTTCATACTCAAGAATTCAGTGTCATACAATAGCCCGCAATGCTACCTGCGCAACCGGGGAGAGGATTCAACTAGGCCCTGGCCACCCGACCCAGGCCAATGAGCCCACTGTCAACGGTATGACACTCGCAGGGAAGGCAATCTATTATCTGATCATAGCAGTGGGTGAATTCCTTTTTGCGGTCGCGGCAGCTGTCGTGGTCACGAGAACACAAGGGCATGCGCCTTACCTTCGTCAACTAGTTGACTGGGCACTCCCTATCGCGGCATTCATGACGCTGTTATCAATAATAGTCTTCGAATGGCCCCACTAACCACAAAGTCACGTTTATGGGGGGATTCTGACCGTAAGCACGTGATGGTGCCTGTAGAGTAAGGAACATCAAACAGAGACCCGCTCAAACGAGCGGGGCCCCTTCTTCTTCTGGCGAGACTCCCGGGCTGTCCCTAGGGACCTCATATGGCTATCGAACCGACCGCAAACTCCTCCTCCCCCAGCCACGGAACCATACTCTTGTGCTGCCGATCACCCATGAAGGACTGCACTTTCCGCAGATCACCTCGAATCTCCGCTGTCCCTTCGGGGCTGATCTTTACCTCCGTACCGAGGCTAGCCAGGATGTCCTTGCCTCGCTCGACCTGGCGTTTGGCCAGACGCGTTTCCAGTTCCTCCAGGTACGCCTGAACGCGCTTAGGTAGTTCGGCCAGCACCTTCTCCAGGTGGGCCCGCACGTCACTTGGCCTCGCATTGCGGAGGTCGTGGGTTCGAATCCCATCGTCTCCAGCAGAAAACCCCTTGTAAACGCGGGGTTTGTGAGACCCATCGTGAGGAACTGCCTCGGGAGGGTAGAAAGGTTCACTATCTTTCACTGTTCGGGTTAGCATAGGCTCCATCGAAGAGGCTATGGGTGAGTTCCCTCTGCCGCCTCCCATCCTCACCGAGCGCGAACTCGTCCAGGCAAAAGCCCGCAGGCTAGGGATCACAGAGTGTAGTGTGACCGAGATCGAGAACTCGTGGAACGGATCTTGAGTGCAGCCCGGTCATAGTGACTTACCAGGGTATCAAAATGGAAATTGTGGCCAAGAATATGGACGAAGCAATCGTCAAGATGACCGCACAAGGATACTTCGTCGTGAGTAGATCGGGCAACGTGGCACAACTCCGGAAGCCAAAACGGTTCAACGCTTTGTACGCGGTCCTCTGCTGGCTCATCATCGGAATAGGGTGGCCTTTTGGGATACTTCAGATCATTTTGCACGTAGCCGCAAAAGATCAAATCGTTTCTATCGTTGAGGAACCCACCGGGGCATACATCCAGAGTACAGGCTGGGCTTAGCCTCGGCGACCGGCTTGAAGCGGTTACTTTCGAGCGGCATGCTCTAGTCAGGGTATCTCGGATCTTGGTGGAGTGTAGCCATTCCTGCCGCAACGATTTTACCTTCAACAGTATGCGTGTGCACTTGTGCTGATCCGTGGTCGCATATGTCAGGCTCTGTTGGCTTATCTACAGAGAGAAATCACCCTGGAAGGTGTTAGATAAATTGGCCATACTCTTCGTGATCAACGTTCTTATCTATCTTGCCTCGGGTTGGGTTGTTCGCAAATGGAGCTTGATCTGAGATGGCGCTGCTTGCGGAAACGCTGGTCGAGGAGTGGCACACCCAGCGGCCTGCCGATCTGACGCGACGACCCACGGTGGCGAAGGTTGCCCCGCCGTGCTCCGATCTGTACTAGCGGTGTTAGCGGCTAATCCTTTACAGTCAACGTGCCTATCATCCGGAGGCAGGCGTTACCAGGCTTACACGGACCGCTCGAGGTATGGATGAAACAAATGTACGTGTACTTGCCCGCAGTGAGCTTGAACGTCATTTGTTCAGTCTGTCCAAGATGGATTGTCCTCCCGCACCCGAGGGAGACCCCTTTCCAATCACAGGCTACCTCGTCTGACTTCGGGTTTGTCTCGGCCACCTTTTTTTCGTCCGCATTCAGGATCGCAAAAAAGTGATCTTGTTCGACCGACGCAAGGTTTTTGACGGCGAACGTTACCTCACCGGACTTGATAGTAATGTCTTCGGGGGACCAGCGCGGATTGAATCCTCCTCCCACGGCCTTGATTTGGACAACTTGAGTCTCGGTCGCGGCTGTCTGGTGCGCCTGCCAGGGTCCGACACCAAACGCCAGTTCCAACACGAGCGTGCATAGGAGGACTACCCTTCCTGACTTCTTCAAGTTAGTAACCCAGCGCTGGACTCAGAGGGTCGCTACAGAGGAACACGGCTGATCACCTCTCATCGCATGAGGCGCGGATGACAAGCCGTTCATCGATAGTAACGATTCTCTTGAGACGAACAATGTTTTGCGATGCTTTTCCGCAAGAATAGTTGTGGCTCCTGCTCAAGAAGTGCTGCTTTGAGCGCCTGGGAACACCCATCGGGCCCAAGTATTCTTGCTACTCTATGGCGAGGGCTTTTGTTCGGGGCTTCGGTTGCTGCTCATCTCACGCGGCCAGGGCACGAGAACCACGACCTGGGCGGAGTATAGTTCCAAAAATGTGCCCTCCCCCAGCCACAGACTGCAACTTTTTGATTCATCGAACAGGGTCCTCCGGAGATCCCCTTGACCTCGATCATCCCATCCGGGCTGATGAGGATCCCCGTGCCAAGCGACGCGAGAATCTCCTTGCCGCGCTCGACATATCCGCCGGTGAGCATCGAGGCTAGGTCGTCCAGTCTCCCACGGACGGGGAGGGGAGATCGGCGAGCGTGTTCCTCGCGGCCTGGCGTTCCGCCCGGCTTGCCCTCCTGAGCCTCCTGGTCAGTTCGGCCCGCACCTTCTTAGCGATAGCGCGGAGGTTCGCCGGGGAGTAGAGCCTAATCGCGCACCCGCCTGACAGGTGTTAATTTCTAGGCGTCCTTGGCCCATGGAAACGATCGTGGAGGGTTCTCCCTGCCTTATTCCGGTGTATCTGCGGAAACGTAGCGTTCTATTTTGCCCTCAGTCGCTTCTGGAGGGATTCAGCGGAGTAGGGCACGGGGCGTCGCTGTTTGAACTGACACATGGACATGAAGTAGTTGCTGGACCGCCCAAATACAGTTGCATCGAGGTGGACGCAATCAGAACTAAGTTTCTCCCCTGGCGAGCCGTCCTAGTAGTCGTTTTGGTGGCCGTAGCGGCGGTCACAGTGGCCCGCTCTGTCGGGTCCTTTCTGACTCGCCCTCCCGTCACGACCTCGTCCGTGACGGCCCCCCAACAGCCTCGCCCATCGGGTCAAGCTAATCCGCCTCCGGTCGTAGAACGGACCAAACCAGTCTTTGAAGGACCTCTGGGAGACTTCATCGTGGGTGTTCACCAAGGCTCAAGCGCCCCACCCTGTCCGCGACCGCTTCGACCGGCCAAGAATGAGAAAATCAAGGCCTCGGACCTCTATTCCCCCGTCTTTGGCGACAATCTTGAGGGGTTTGTAGCCGAGTGCGCTGACGGCAAGATCGTCGTCATTGTGATTTACGGCAGGGAGGTTATTGGTAGGGGGTATTTCATGGGGAGACCGATACTGCCATTGGAGGTTCCCCTTGACGGACTCAAGCTGCTGACAGTGGCCGGGAAACCCGGACTTGCATCGTTGCCTATGCCAGGATTTTCTTGGTCCCTGCGCCTCGCTGTCATCGAGCGGTTTCCTCGCGGCAATCAACCGGGCATTCTGGTCTCGATTGACAACACGGATAAGAGCCTGGAAGAGGCTACAGAACTGGCAGCACAGATCATGGGGGTGAGGCGATGACGAGATTCTTTCTCCTGACTGCTGGGTCAGCCTCAATCCCATCGCGCGAAATCTCTCACGCGGCGAGCGCCACCCCCGTCCCGTTGGCGGCCCGTTTGTCACACGGCTATTGAACCGACCGAGAACTCCTCCTCCCCCAGCCACTTGAGTGAACTTCTCTCGGCTGACCAGAGACAGCACACCCTGCAGGCCCTGCGGATTCTCGCCGTTCCATTATCCCTGCGGGCGATGTGTCCTTGCCCCTCCTCTTCCACTTCGAGCGGTTTCAATCGCATCCCTAACCCAGATAACGGTCGATGCAAGAACGAGTAACCAGATGATGATGATAAGCGCAACAGGAATGTCTCTTCGCGAAACGCCTAGTAAGATGTAGACGCCCACTAGCAATACAAGCAGGCGGTTCACGACTCCCACCACTCTGATACCGATGGATGCAAGGGAGAGCACGACGGCCAAGATGAATAGCGGATCTGGGAAGACTCTTCCTGGGGTCGTCAGCAAGGTGCCGACGCCTATGAGCAATATGGCGACACGGAGGAGTCCTGCAGCGACTATCGCCCGCGTGTGCGGTCGAAGCGACCCCTCTTTGCGCCAAATTTGCCATACTGCCACAGCGTACAGGACGGGCGGAATGAAGAAGAAAGCGGCGAAGACGATCAGCGGGATAAATCGCACTGTCTGTATCCATTTCTAGTGAAGAAGCACATTCCTTGCTGGAACGTGCATCCGAATGGACAGACTAGCAACTTCTGCCAAACAACAGTCACTACTGGACAAGAATCTACACGTCGTTCGGAGGATTCGACAATGCGGACAAGACGGCCCCTTAGCCGAACAAGGCGGAGGAAGCCCGGGAAACAGTCCTCGCGACTGCCCGAGGTAACGCCCGAGTTATTGTACAAGCGCTTGGGACTTGGGAAGGCAGTCGTCACGCTGCCCGAGCAGGCTGTGGACTTATCGTATAAGACTCGCTTGGGGCTTTGGTCTCTGCGAGTAGGTTTGACGATAAGGGAAGCCAAACCGCGCTTCCACGGAAGAGGTACCATTTACGACGGATCATTCCTTCCGTCGGGGCGACGCCTCTACTTGTTGTTAACCAAGTCCGGGCGACGATGGACTCTTTTCCAGGTCTTCTCTCCTCCCCGGATGGACCTTACCACCATCAAATTCTCTCACCGCAGGCCTAGACTCAAGCCACGGCAAGAGTAGGTGACGACCCTCGTAACGGCAAAGACCCTCGGAAACTAGCGGGCAGCCCCCATTAGGGTACTCGGGACCGGGGCTCCCGCCTTCGCCGTGCAGACGAGTCACGCCGCGGCCTGAACGTGGACCGAAACAATGTGTGGCCGCGTCAACGCCTCCTCCCCCAGCCAACAGAGCGAACTTGTCCCGGCGATTGCCCCCCCCGAAGGTCGCCACGTAGGTGACTCAAGGCTAGGGGCTCACTCTTCAACTCGGCACGTTTCGGCATTATCAACGTTTGCCATTTCCCCGCTCAGCTTACCCTAGCTCCCGCGAGGATCAGAGAAATCCGCTCCTAGACGGCCAATTTAGCCAGATCGACATCAGAAGGCTCTCCTCTGTTGCGAGGCGGATCCAAAGTGTATTCTATGGTGCAATAGATGCTCATGAGCACAGAGACTGCAGGGCCTTCAACCAAAACCCGCCACGTGAGTCCGAACTTTGTCACAGAAATTGTCGATGCGGACCTCGCGCAGGGACGCTACAACAAGGTCGTCACACGCTTTCCTCCCGAGCCCAATGGCTATCTGCACATCGGGCATGCGAAATCCATCGCGCTGAATTTTGGTCTGGCGCTCGACTACGGTGGGGAGTGCAACTTGCGGTTCGACGACACCAATCCCGAAACGGAAAACGCCGAGTACGTCGAGGCGATGAAACGAGACATACTGTGGTTGGGCTTCCAGTGGGCGCGGGAGCGATACGCCTCAGACTACTTTGAGCAGCTGTTTGCGTGTGCGGGGCAGCTCATTCGCGAGGGGAAGGCGTACGTTGATAGCCTCCCAGACGAAGAGATTAGCACCTACCGGGGGACGATCAGCACGCCCGGGAAACCGAGCCCCTATCGCAATCGGAGCGTCGAGGAAAACCTCGACCTCTTCGGCCGGATGCGCAAGGGGGAGTTCCCGGACGGCGCCCACGTGCTGCGGGCCAAGATCGACATGAGCAATCCCAACATGAAGCTTCGGGATCCGATCTTCTATCGAATTGTGCACGCGGCGCACTATCGCACCAGGAATACCTGGTGCATTTACCCCCTGTATGATTTCGCCCATCCGCTCTCGGATGCCACTGAAGGCATCTCGCACAGCCTCTGTACGCTAGAATTCGAGAACAACCGCGCGATTTACGACTGGTTGGTGGAGAACCTGCGGGGCAAATGCGGCATCCCCTCATCTCCCCGACCGCACCAGTACGAGTTTGCCCGCTTGAACCTGGATTATGCTGTCCTGTCTAAGCGCAAGCTCATCAAACTACTCGAGAGCAAACATGTACAGGGCTGGGATGATCCCCGGATGCCCACGATCGCGGGAATGCGGCGACGCGGCATTACCCCGGAGGCTATCCGCGAGTTCTCGAACCGGATCGGGGTGGCGAAGGCGAACAGCCGCGTCGATCTGGCGACCTTTGAGGCGGCGGTGCGCGATGACCTCAACCAACGGGCGCCGCGAGTTCTGGCGGTGCTGCGTCCTCTCAAAGTCGTACTGACCAATTTCCCGCAGGGGCGTGTTGAAACTCTTGAGGCACCCTACTGGCCGCATGACGTGCCCAAGACCGGCTCGCGATCCGTCCCCTTCTCGCGGGAGCTTTACATCGAACGCGACGATTTTCTCGAGGATCCGCCCACGGGGTTCTATCGGCTAATGCCTGGGGGGCGCGTCCGATTACGTCACGCCTATGTGATTCAGTGCGAGGAAGTGGTAAAAGACGCGAAGGGGAACGTCGTGGAGTTGCATTGCACTTACGATCCGGCGACGCTCAACCACCCCCCCTCGCAGGGTCCAGTGAAAGGTACAATCCACTGGATCTCGGCTCCCCACGCGGTTCCGGCTCAGATGCGCCTGTATGACCGCCTTTTCTCCACAGCCGACCCAGAAGCCGGCGATGGGGACTTCACGGCGGGTCTGAATCCAGATTCCCTGACGGTCGTGCAGGGATATGTCGAGCCGAGTGTGCTGAAGGACTCCCCGGAGGTACGCTACCAGTTCGAGCGCCTCGGCTATTTCTGGCGCGACCCCGTGGACGCCAAGCCCGCAAACCTAGTCTTCAATCGCATCGTGAGCCTGCGAGACTCCTGGGCGAAACGGGAAGGAAGTAAGAAAACCTAGGAGACTGCGGACTGGCGAATCCAGCTAATAGCACCATCCAGACGCTTTACGACCCGGTCCCGGCCGAGCAACCCCATGAGCTCAAAGAGACCCGGCCCCACCGTCTTGCCTGTTAACGCCACGCGCACGGGGTGGATGATCTCGCGGCTCTCCACGCCCAGCTCGGTGGCCAGCGCGCGGATGATGCTTTCGACTGCAGCAGGATCGAACCGCTGCGCCTGGACGACGCGGTCCCGGAGCCGCTCCAACACCTTCGCCGTCTGCCTTTGGCTGAAATACTTTTGCGCAGCGTCGGGATCGTAGGTGACGGTTTCGTTGAAGAAAAAGTCACCGTTGGTCACGATGTCGCGAGCCACCTTCAGCCGCTCTCCCAGCACCTCGACGACGCGTGCGACATAGGCGCGCATCTCTGGCGTGACCTCCCGGGGAATCCGGCCGGCATCTTGCAGAATCTCCAAGCAAAGCGCGGCAATCCGGTCGGGGTTCTTGGCGAGCAGGTCCCGCATGTAAACGCCATTCATCCACGTCAGTTTGGCGAGGTCGAAGATAGGCGACGTCTTGCCCAGGTCGGCAATGCGAAATCTCTCGACGAGTTCTGGGACCGAGTAGATCTCACGGTTCTCCTCCGGATACCAGGCCATAAGCGCAAAAAAGTTCAACAAGGCCTCCGGGAGGAATCCTTCCTTCTTATAGTCGCGCACCGCCGTGTCCCCCGTCCGCTTGCTGAGCTTCTTGTGATCGCTCCCCAGAATATTGGACAGGTGCGCGACCTGGGGGGGGTCCCACCCTAGAGCCCAATACATCACCCACTGCTTAGGGGTGTTCGACAGGTGTTCGATCCCTCGAATGATGTGGGTGATCGCCATGGTATGGTCATCGACCACATTGGCAAAGTTGTATAAAGGAGAGCCGTCGGCACGCACGATGATGTGGTCGTCGAGGTATTGGGGGTCGAATTCCACCCGCCCGCGCACAAGGTCATTGACGACGATCGTCTGACCGTAGTCGTGAATCCGCAGCCGGATGGTGGGACGCCGTCCTTCGGCAATAAACCGCGCCCGCTCCTCTGCGCTCAAATGCCGACAGCGCCCCGAGTAACGGTAAGGCCGTTTCTCCGCCTCGGCCTGTCGGCGTTCGGCGGCGAGCTCCTCGGTGGTGCAGTAGCAATAGTATGCGGCGTCGCGAGTCAGCAACTCTTCGGCGTACTGCCGGTACAGGTGCGCGCGCTCGGTCTGACGATAGGGACCGACCGGCCCGCCGATGTCGGGGCCTTCGTCCCAGTCCAATCCCAGCCAATGGAAATCGTCAAGAATCGCTCGCTCGTACTCCTCGGTCGAGCGGCTGCGGTCGGTGTCCTCGATGCGGAGAATGAACGTCCCGCGTTGGCTGCGCGCAAACAGCCAGTTGAAAAACGCCATCCACGCTCCGCCGACGTGCAGATACCCGGTAGGACTGGGCGCGTATCGCGTGCGGACGGATAGGGTGTTCATTGAAGGTGTACCGCGCGGGGTCAGGTCGCTCCAGTGGAATCTAACGGACTGCCATCCCTGCCCTCTACGTGAAGAGCATGCTCACGGATTGGTCCAAGTGGATCCGGCGGATCGCTTCGGCCAGTAAGGGAGCGGCGGACAACACGGTCAACTTGGGAATGGGTGGACCGGGCGGAGGGGGAATCGTGTTGGTGACAACGATCTCTTGGATTTCGTCCCGGGCCAACCGCTCGCGCGCCGGGCCTGCCATCACAGCGTGGGTGGCGCAGACATACACCTGGGGCCGTGCCCCCTGGCGTATCACGGCGTCGACAGCCCCCGAGATCGTGCGCGCCGTGGAGATGATGTCCTCGATCATGACCGGCGTCCGTCCCTCGACCTCGCCGACAACCTGCACAGTCTCCTTGGCATCTCGTCCGACGCGCCGCTGGAACACGATGGCTAAGGGCAGGTCCAGGCGATCCGCCAGCTGCTTGCTCCGTTTCACCGCACCGTCGTCGGCCGCCACCACCACCGGAGCGGGGAGGTTCTTCTCCCGGAGGTAGTCCGCAAAGAGCGGCATCGCGCGGAGGTGGTCGACCGGGATGTTAAAGAATCCCTCGATCTGCCCGGCGTGCAGGTCCATCGTCAGGACACGGTCAGCCCCCGCAGTCGTCAGCAAGTCCGCGACTAATCGCCCCGTGATCGGTTCCCGTGGCGCGTCTTTCTTGTCCTTGCGCGCATACCCGTAGTAGGGCATGACGGCGGTGATACGTCCCGCAGACGCCCGCCGCAAGGCATCCAGCATGATAAGCAACTCCATCAGGTGCTCGTTGACTGGATGGCTGGTGGGCTGCAGAACGAAGGCGTCTACCCCGCGCGCGTTCTCCTCGAACCGCACGTGGATCTCGCCATCCGCGAACCGGGCGATGCTCACCTTGCCCAGCGGCAGGTGCAGGTAGCCCGCGATCTCCTCACCCAGGCGCGGGTTGGCAGACCCGCAGAAGAGTTTCAACTCCCCGTGGCCGTTTTCGACCATACGCGTTTCTACATTACCACGATTCCGTGCCTGGCCCGGTCGGCGCGCTGATGCGGCGCGCGACGCACGACGTGCGCCCGAATGGCCCTGCAAGGATCAAGCTGAGGACGAGCTGGAGGGACGTGCCGGAAAACGGTCAGCGGGCTGAAACGAGGAACTTAATGGCGGTCCGTTCCTCGCCGTCAATCATGACCTTGGTGAATGCCGGAATCGTCACGAGGTCGATTCCGTTCGGGGCGACAAACCCGCGCGTGATGGCGATGGCCTTGACGGCCTGGTTGACCGCGCCGGCCCCCACGGCTTGTAATTCCACCGATCCCCTCTCGCGCAGACAGGCGGCGAGGGCGCCCGCCACGGCCTTGGGCTTGGAATCTGCGCCCACCTTAAGGACGTCGGGCATGGGGCCGACTTTGGCCTTGACCACGGCTTCCGCTACGGTCCTGTCCATCATCAGCCCTCCTGTATTTCGTATGCCCAGCGCGCAGCGCGCCTTCTCGGAACGCGACCGCGTGTTCGCGCAGGCGCGGACGCAGGGTCTCCCGCTCCTCCCAGATCGCGCACACCGCATCGCACAGATCATCCGAGCGCAGACCCGCCAGCGACAGGGGCCTGCCCAGACCAATCTGGCGCACAAACCCCTCGACTTTCGGATCGTAGGACAGGCCGATCGGGGGCACCCCCATGAGCACGGACGCGATGAGTGCGTGCAACCGCCCCCCGACCAGGAGGTCCATCGTCCCCACCACCGCCATGAGATCTGACGGCGGCAGCCCCGCAAGCACGCGCCCGTCGACGTCCCGGGCCACGCGGGTACACAGTGCAAGATCGCGCTCGGGGTGAAGTGCCAACACGACAATCTCGGTCTCCCCCAACCGCCTGCGCGCGGCTTGAAGTCCTTCGACCAGCGCGTCGACGAAAGAATCATCGTGCCAGGATCGCAGGGCGACGCCAATCCGTGGGATGTGATGGGACCCGATCATGTCCTGGATCTGAGAGGCGGGCGTGGGGGCCAGGACGAACGCGGGATCGGCGACCAGGTGTACGGGGCGGACAAGGCCCAAGTCTTTGAGGACGCTGATGGAGTCTTCATCGCGAACAGTGATCAGCGTCGTCCGTGCGAGAATGCGGCGCGCCAGAACCCGCACCCACCCTCGCCGCAAAGGTCCAATCCCCTGCGCATACACGACGGTGGCTTTGGCCAGAACCGTCGCCAGACCCAGCAGACCAAGGTAGTACAGCGCGCTACGCGCGCTGGTGACGTCTTGGATCAAGCTGCCCCCGCCGCTGATGAACAGATCCGCCCCAGGCAGCGTGCATAGCGCGCCCGTGATTCGTGATACTGCGTTCACACCGTGGAGGCGGCGCGTTTGTGTGGGGTTACCGGAGAGCACGACCACGTCGGCGCGCGGCAGATGGGAACGCAGGGTCACGAGGATACCCGCCAGTACCGCTTCATCGCCGGCGTTGCCGAACCCGTAATATCCACTGATGACGACGCGCGTCATCGCGGACCTGAGGGGGCAGAGGTCACCGTCGCAGCGGACCCGCACGCTGCCGCGGGGTGACCACCGCGACAACGCGCAGCAGCACGACGAGGAAGACAACACCCAGCAGACTACCCAGCACCAACGCGTTGGCGGTCCGCCACATCGCGTACAGCAGAGGCGTGTGGATGTGGGAGAAGTTGTTGATAATCCCGGCCTGGCCAATCGCCCCCACAGCGGCGAGGGGAATCACACCCCAGCGCCAGCGCATCACAGCAGCCCCGAATGCCAGGACCAGGGCCGGATGTCCGAGGAGGTACTCCTTGGTTCGCGGGCGGGCCACCAGCAGCGTTTCGGCGAAGGATCGCAAGCGTTCTTCGATCGCCAAAACCGGCAGACCAAAATTTCCGCTGCGCGCCAGGAGGATGACCGCCGCGACGCCGACGACCAGCGCCCCGATCGCGTAGCGCACAAGCAGCGGCCGAGAGGACCACGCCCATAACTGCGCCACACCCTCCCGCCAGTGCTGGGGCGGTCGCTCGGCGGTGGCGAGGATCACGGCGACAAGCACCGCGGGCAACACATGCGCGACTTTCACGCCCACGAACACATCGGCGGCCATCATGAATGGCCAGCCTGTGAGCAACGCGCCGACGACAAGGCCGCCGGCAAACGAGATCCCTGACGCCATCCACAGAGCCCGCAGCGCCCCCACAACGGGATGTTGATCCCGGCGCGGCATCGTCAACACAATGGCGAGCACCGGCACCGCGCAGGCAGTGCCCAATGCCGCGAACTTGCGCCAGAGGGTAAACGCACCGGTCCCGATCGTTGCCCCCGTGAGGATGACTCCCACACCGACCAGGATCCACGCGGTGTGCGACGAAACCGGAACTCCGACAGCTCGACCGGTCAGGACCAGGGCTCCGGTCATCGCCGCGAGCGCAGCGAGGATGACGACAGGCACGAGCAGCTGCGGAATGTGAATCTCCGGCAACGCGCGCGCGGGGCCCGGAATCAGGCCAACGTGGGCGAGGTCTCTTATGAGACGATCGAGGAACAGCATGTTCCCCTCGGTGTCGACGACGCCCGCCGTCGGAGGAATCGGCCGCAGGTAGAGGATACGGATGTTGCGCTCGCGGGCGGCACGGACAAACTTGTCGCGCGCTGCTTCAGGGGTCTGGGCGGCGAGTTCGTCTGCGGTGAGGCTAAACAGCCGGATCACATGCGGCCGCATCAGCGCGGTGAGGCGATCTTCGCCGCGCTGTTTGCGTCTCTCGCTAAAGACCTCGATCCGCGCGTAGGGGAATCGTGCCCCGCGCAGTCCGGCGGCTGTCTCTTCGAGCAGGCCCTCGTAGCCGAGGACTTCGGTCTGTTCGAAGACCACGGGGAACCCAGTTCCCAGCCGCTGAAGACGGGCCATCTTTGCTCGCAATCCGACGGCGGTCAGCCCGGTATAGTTGCGCAGGCGCAGCACCGGCCGCAAGCCAACTCGCGCAAACCGGCTCACATCCTCCTGCAGGTAACCAAGGGGCGCTTCTTCCAAGTCATCGATCGATCCCGCGACGGCAAGCACATCGGACACACGGCGGACACGCGAGGCTCCTGCAAGCTCATTGAATGCTGTGTGTAAGAACCCCAACATCTCGGGCGCGGCGACGACGTACACATCACCGGAGCGAACAGCACCCGACGTCACCAGGGTGCGCAAGGCAGGGGCGGTCAGCCCCGCCCTCGCGTCGCTGAGGACCTGTCCCCCGCTGCGATAGCTCACCTCGCCCGTTGCGGCCATGCGCTTGAGGGTGCGTTCGTACACCGCGACGGCGGTGGCGCCGTGCGCGCGCGCCTGCGCGAAGACGGCGAGCGGGTCCTTGCCTTCGCGGATGGCCATCGTCTCCCAATCAGGACCATCCAAGACGACCTCGACGTCGCGGTACGCGGACTCTATCGGCCAGCGCAGAGAGAGCACGACCACGGAGGCGAGCAACCCGACCAGGCCCAGGGCGATCAGCGACCGAGACATCGTCTAGCGTGCCTCCGCGGTGACGACGGCCGAGCCCTCTTTGACGTCGACGCCCGTGAGCCGCAGCGGAACGGGAAGCGGGTCCACGGTCAGCAACGGGTTGAGCGGGGTGATCAGAACGTTGGCAACACCAGGGGGTACCGATAGCCCGACGACATTCAACGTGTCGACTTCCAGGACAATCTGCCGCGCGTCCCGCACGACCAGATGCCCGACCACCGTGACGTCCGCGCGCGCATCAAGAACGGATACCGTACCTGTCACCCGCACGAGACCATCGGCAAACTTGACGACCACACCGCTCACAGAGGACCGGTTTTCGAGGGACCGCTGCACATCTTCTTGAAGGAGGCGCACCGTCACCTGTCCGCCTCCGACGCGTCGGAGCACGAGCTGTCCGAATGCGGCAGCGCGCACGGGGTCGAGCTGAACGTCTTGGAGGCGAGCGGCCAGTTCATCGATTACCACCCCATCGGCGGAGGCTCGGTGTGCAACGATGGACACCTGGGCGTAGCGACCAGACACCACGGCCGCTGGCCAGCCGATAAGGCGCACGCTCACAAAGGGAGTGGCCAGCGACTGGCGCAACGCCCCCTGCAACCGCCACGCCAGGACGGGGTTGACTGACGCTACCACAACGACCACCAGGACGACCGGCCACAACACTCGCCTGATCAGCATGCGTGCGTAGGTGGCCGGAAGATGACGTGGTCTATCGGAGGGGGCTCCGTCCGGCCAAAGGGGTCGGGCTTACCGCGCGCATGGTGGCGCGCAATCGCTCGACCCCCGCCCCGCAGATCGGGTCGCCCGTCCAGGTTAGGACGTGCCCCGGTCCGCCGTCGTGGACACACGGGGGTGTCTAATTCGCACGGCAGATTGCGGGCCCCTTTACACACGCCGAGCAGGCTGCCGGCGCAGGTAGGCATCAATGAAAGGATCCAGGTCGCCGTTGATCACCGCCTGGGCGTCGCCCGTCTCCACATTTGTGCGGTGGTCTTTCACCAACGTGTACGGGTGGAGGACGTACGAGCGGATCTGATTCCCCCAGGCGGCCTCCTTAAACTCTCCGCGGAGTTCCGCCAGCCGCTGTTGGTGTTGTTCCGCCTGTAACTCCGCGAGTTTCGCACGCAGCAGCCGCATGGCGGTGAGACGATTCGCATGCTGGGAGCGTTCGTTCTGACACTGCACAACAATCCCGGTGGGCAGGTGGGTGATCCGTACCGCGGTCTCGACTTTGTTGACGTTCTGCCCCCCTGCCCCGCCCGCCCGGTAGGTTTCAATCTTCAACTCATCCTCGCGGATCGCCACTTCGACTTCTTCCACGTCGGGAATGACGTCGACTAACGCGAAGGAGGTGTGGCGACGGTGGGCGGCATCGAACGGCGACAAGCGCACCAGCCGGTGCACGCCCCGCTCTCCTTTGAGATACCCGTAGGCGTACGGACCAGTGAGAATCACGGTCGCGCTCTTCACCCCGGCTTCCTCTCCCGGAGAGAGATCGACAACCTCGGTGCTGAAGCCACGGCGTTCTGCCCAGCGCGTGTACATCCGCAGCAGCATCTGGGCCCAGTCCTGGGAATCAGTGCCCCCCGCCCCGGCGTGCACGGAGAGGATCGCGTTGTTGGGATCGTGCTGCTCGCCGAGCAGCGTCATGAGCTCCAGCTGCTGCAGACGGCGGTGCGCCGCCTCAGCTTCTTGAGCCAACTCGGCGGCGTTCAGGCCGGCGGGATCCTCGAGCGCGAGACTGGCGAGCACCCCGAGGTCTTCAATCTGCCGGTTCAGGGTGTTGAAACTTTCCACCTGGGACCGCAGCGTCCTCAGCTCTTGCCCGACCTTCTTGGCCTGGTCGGGGTTGCTCCACAGCTCGGGGTTCTGCATCTGCTCTTCGAGGGCAGCGATGCGGGCTTGTTTGATGGCGAGGTCAAAGATGCCTCCCGATATCGGCGAGGCGCTGGCGATCGGTATCCACCATAGACTTGATCTCTTCGAGTATCATCGTCCCCCATCATAGCGCAATCCTCAGCGCACTTCAGCGATGGAGGCGAACAGCATCGCGCCCAACGCGTGCGGGACAATCAGGCCGGCGGCGCTCTGTGTGCGCGATCGGATGAAACCAAACAGGGCCCCGGTGACCAGGGTCCACGCGTACGCCTCCGGAGGCAACCCCGCCTGGAGTGACATCCCCAGCACGGTCGTCACCGCGACGGCCACCGCGCTCCCCTGCCACTCGGCCAGCGGCGCGAACGCCGCCCCCCGCAACCAGAGCTCCATCGCGGCAGCCATGATCAGTTGGCGCATGAGATACCCCGCCCAGGCGTCCGGGTGAACCAGCCGCACCCCCGCAAGCCGATATGCCGCCATCATGGCCGCCCATAATCCCACGACGACTACCGCCCCGCCCAGCAGGGTCATGAGGAACCGACTTATCGACGTCGACCGCCTGAAGGCGGCGTTCCATCCAGTACCCGTGGGCCAACGGAGCACTGCGAACAGCGCGCAAAATGTCAGCAGGACACCGGGAAGAACGCCCCATGGGGCGCCGGCACGCAGGAGCGCCCTGCCTGCCGCCCACGGAAGCACGACGGCCACCGCGGCCTGCTGAAATGCCGGCCGAGTCCAATGACCCGCCAGAGCAGATCGGAGCTGAGGGGCTGCGGTGGCGAGCAGTAGCATCATCGTGGCCCACGCAAACACGTCCCCCCACACGACATACGGGGTCATCACGCTGATCATCGCCGCCGAGGCGGCAAGCACGCCCTCCTCGTGCCGCGGGAGGATTGCCCGCACTCGGCCGACGGGATCGATGATCATCGAGACCCCCGTGTTCGCAGCGCGCACGACCCACCGTCCCGACTCGACCGCACGCAGGATCGCATGCGCTGCGTGCTGCGCGGGCGCGGCCGTCCCATCCAACCACGCATCATTGGTGATCACCGCGAGGATCTGCGCACCGTTTTTCACCAGCGCGCGCGACACATCGGGAAAGATGGACTCAAAACAAATCGCCACCCCCACCTGCCCGAGAGGGGTCCACAAAGGGACGAGCCGATGGCCGCGGACGATTCCGGTCTCCCCAAACGCCACAAGGCGGACTTTGTCGTAGCGGCTGACGCCCAGCCC
>WNFE01001235.1_pt1 | contig 18517 bp, 17 predicted proteins | sample 5400451 | NCBI WGS metagenome assembly WNFE01 (sample SAMN13153344, study PRJNA577476) | soil metagenome | isolation source: 200 cm saprolite under Douglas fir tree site 2 hole 2 | place: USA:California | collected 2015-04-18
GAGAACCGCAGCGGCGACGACCCACGATTCGTACATTCGTATGGTCCGTACCGTGGCCATCCACCAGTTCCCGCGGATCTGTGCATCAAAGGCGGTCAGGTCAAGGGTCGACCGGAAGCCCAGGGGGCGGACCCATCCGTCGATCACCGGCACATAGGCCAGCACCTTCAGGTGGTGTATGTCCCAGGCGAAGAAGGTGACCGGAATGATCACCGCAGCCCCGACGAGCGTGATTGCATAAGGGATACGGCGGGCGTAGACGACCAGGGCGGCAACGACGGCCGGCGGAATGGTCCACAAGTTCGTGCGCACCAGGATCAGGACCGACAGGGTCGCGACGCCAATGACCTTCACCGAGCGGTTCTGAACACCCACAGTCAGCGCAAGGCCGAGCATGAGGATTGCCGCCGCTAGTGCATGGTAGGTGGCCGTGGCGAAGTACCCAACGAGGACACCGTTGCTTGCGAGGAAAAGCGCCCCGAGGATTCCCCCAAGATTTCCAGCAATGCGCCGGGCGATGACCGCGACCAGGACGAGCGCCACCAGGCCGAAGGCCAGGGAAGACAGGCGCGCCGTCATGAGATCCCTGCCCCACAGGACCTGGGACACGCCGATCACGTAGAACGGCAATGGCATGCGTGTGCCCATCATTTCGTTCTGAAACAGATTGATCTTGTGCGTGGCGGCGAGGTAGCCGAGATGGAGGTAGGCGCTTTCGTCGGGCCACGTGGGCATCTGCCATGCCATTCTGACGCCCTGGAGGAGGAAGAGCGCGGCCACGGGAGCAAGCCATGGCCAGAAGCGTGCCGGCATCGAAAATCTAGCGCTTCCGGACGACGGCTGGCTCGACGTGGGCGCCGTCCGTCGTGACGTGGCCGTGCACGACGTCGAACTGACCCAGGATGAACTCGAGGGTGGGGATCCGGTCGCGGAGCGCCGCAGCGGTGTCGAGCCCGGTGGCGTCGGAGCGGATGTAGTCGAAAACCAGGTGACCGCCAGGTCTCAACACGCTGTGCAGATGCCGTGCGACGGCCAGCGGGCGGGGCAGGTGCTCGAACGTCTCGAGGCAGAAAATCGTGTCGAACGGGCCCTGCAGCGGCGCGTCGTCGTCCGGACCGATCGGCACCATGCTCACGAAGCGGTAGTCGCGGAACTTCCATCGCGAATAGTGGAAGAGCAGGTGGGGGATGTCCGCGCCCACGAGCGCGAGATCCAGGTGGCGATAGAGCCGGGCCAGCGCGGTCAGCACCGGCGCAGCCCCGCAGCCGTACTCGACCACGCGGCCCCGGCGCGGCACCCACGAGATGAAAGGATGGACGCGGAGAGGGGAGAGCGCGAGACGATACGTGTGGGCGAACAGGTGGTGGACCATGCGCGGGTCCCGCCACGCTTCGAGGTGCTTGTCGTCCGAGGCGAGCGCCGCGTTCTCGATGTGCTCGAAGTGGATCGTCTGGAGCCGCTGACGGTACACGCCGGAGAGAAAGTAGAAATCGTGCGGGTGGATGGGGCGGTTGCCCAGCTCGTCGATCCAGTAGCGCTGGAATTCGTAAAACCAGCCCAGGGTGAGATTGGCGTACACGAGGCGGCGGTGCAGCCCGAGCTTCACGAGCGCGCCCAGCCAGTACAACCGGATCCGGCTGCCGAGCGCGCCGAGAGGACCGAGGCCGTCTCCGCTGCGCGCGGCGGGATTGGCGGGAGCGAGCCTGGCGTCCTGCTGCTTGAGGAGGAGAGGAACATCGGGACGGTAGTCGTCGTAGAGATTCATGCTGCGTCACGGTATCGCGCGGTTCTCGCGGCTGTCAAGGGCAGCGCGGCGCGTGCGCTACCCGCTTTCGGATAGAATCGACACCGTGGCCGACCAGGGCAATCTCGGCAGGAAATCCGTCGTGCTCTTCGCCGGCACCTGGGCCGCCAGCGGCTTCGGCTTCCTCACGACGATCCTCATCGCCCGGCGTCTCGGCCCCGACGCGCTCGGCATCCTGGGTTTCAGCATGGGCCTGGTCGGCGTGCTGACCGCCTTCCTCGTCCCCGGATTCTTCCAGGCCCATCAGAAGCGCGTGGCGGAAGGAGGCGACCTCGGCCGCTGCGTCGGCACGATGGTGGCGCTCCAGTTGGTGATCCAGGGCGCCGCGTTCGCCGTCGTGCTCGCGGCATCGCGCTGGGGGTCTTTCGTGATACCCGCGGGCGTGATCCCCGCAGGTGTGCCCCTGCTGGTCGTCCTCTTCGTTCTTGCCGCCCAGCTCCTGACGAACCTCGCCGCCACGCTCAGCACGGCATTCATCGGACGCGAGTGGGCTGTTGCCAACGCCACGACGCAAGTGGCCGGCAAGGGTCTCCGCTTCGCCGCCACTGCGGCCGTGCTGGTCTGGGCGCCTGACATTCGCTGGGTCGCGGCGGCCCTGCTGGTCGAGGGCGCCGCCGAGATCGTCGTGGGCGCCTATATCCTGATCGGGCTCCGCGGCGTCCGGCTTCGCCGGCCTGATCGCGCGACGCTCGGCTCGTACTGGCGCTACTCGCGACCGCTCTTCATCACGAGCCCTATCGGCATGCTGCAGGACTCTCTCGATCGCGTGCTCGTCGCGCGATGGGCGGGGCTGACCGCCGGCGGCTACTACCAGGTCGCGCGGACGCTCTGGGAGGTCCTCGGCACGCTCAACGCCTATCCTTTCCAGCTCCTCTTCTCGCGGCTCTCGCGCCTCTTCGCCGAGCCGCGCGGCGAGGGAGTGCCCGAGGCCCGGCGGGTATTCTCCGCGGCCATGGACCGCCTGCTCTTCATCGTGGTCCCCGCGGCCTTCGCGCTCTGGGCGCTCCGCGAGCCCGTCATCGCGTTTCTCTACGGCGAGGCCTTCCTTCCGGCCGCCGCCCCGCTCATGGTGTTCATCCTTGCCGCGCTGGCCCAGTCGGCCTTCAACCCCTACCAGTTCGTCCTTTACGCCATGGACCAGCACGGGCGCCTGGTTCCGGTCGTCCTCGTGCGACTCCTCGTGTATTTGGCGGCCATGGTCGTCCTCGTACCCGTATGGGGCGGCACGGGCGCGGCCGCGGTGCGCCTTCTCCTCGTGGTCTTTCCATGCTGGGTCTTCATCCGGTGGACCCGCGAGCTGGCCGGCATCGGCTTTCAAGGGGTGACGGTGGCCTATCTGGCCGGCTTCGGGGTCCTCCTGGCCGTCAACGAAGCGACGCGCGCGGCGCTCCTGGCCGGCGGGGGGCCCGGACTGGCCGCGCTCGGGGGCGGTATGGCGACGGCGCTCGTGGCTTACGCGGGGGTCCTCTGGCTGACCCACGCGGGCACCGGCAACAACCTCCGCTATACCCGGGAGTTGGTGGACCCCCGGCGGTTCTGGGCCTTCCTCAAGGCGGATTCCTAGTAGTTTGACTTGGGCGGGGCCCCGTGTTCATATATTGAACGCCATGGCCATCGAGCGGCAGGTAGAGCGGGAGCTGGAGATCCTCACCGCCATTGAAGAAGGCGCCCCGCTGACCCAGCGCGCGCTGGCAGCGCGTCTCGGTGTCGCGCTCGGCCTGACCAATCTCTACGTCAAGCGGCTCGCCGGCAAGGGCTTCATCAAGATCCGGGAGTTTCCGACCAAGCCCTACGCGGGCAAGCGCCTGCGCTACGTGCTGACCCCCAAGGGCGTGGCCGAGAAGGCCCGCCTCACCTACGAGTACATGGGGCATTCCCTGCACCTCTTTCGGCGTACCCGGGGCAACCTGCGCGAGTCCATGGCCCAGCTGACCCAGAACGGCATGAAGCGCATCGCGCTGTGGGGCACGGGCGAGGCCGCCGAGCTGGCCTATCTCACGCTCAAGGAGTTCGGCCTCGAGCCCGTCGACGTCTTCGAGGGCGACGGCGGCGGCCATTTCCTGGGCCTGCCGGTGCGGCCCGTCGCCGAGCTGGCCACGGCTGACGTCGACGGCATCGTCGTCGCGACGTTCGACAAGCCGGCGAGGCACCTGGCGGAACTCGAGCGCATGGGTATCCCGCCCCAGAAGTTCCTCACGCTGAGAAGGAGCTGAGCATGCCGGAGTTTCTCAAGGGCAACTACAACGTGGACGCGATCATCGAGGACAAGACGGACGCCGCGGACTCGACCGACGAGTTCGAGAAGAAGGCGCTCTCGCGCCTCGGCGGCAGCATCTGCTTCGTGAGCAAGAAAGGCCTCATCTGGCAGGGCGACAAGGACAAGGCGAAGACGGATGGAGCTGGGAGATAAGCTGGCTCTCGCTATTGAGGCGGCGACCTTCGAACGTGTGGCAGGCGTCGGCTTTGAGAATGCCAGGGCCCACACGAGGGACGGCCACATCAAGCACTCGGTGCTCGAGCTGGAAGGGGCACAGCTTGGTTCGGGAGACGCCGCTATCGTTGTGGGTGCCGGGCCAAGCCTGCGCAGGCGCAAGAGTCTCGAACGGCTGCGCGCCTCAAGGTTTGACGGCACCATCGTCGCCGCCGACGGCGCACTCGGGGCCTGCCTCCGGGCTGGGGTCATACCCCACGTGGTCGTGAGTGTCGATCCTCATCTTCAGCGCATCGTGCGTTGGTTTGGCGATCCGACGCTCGAGAAGCCTCGCGACGACGACTATTTCCGCCGACAGGAAATGGACACTGTCCACCATGACGACGAGCTCGGTTCCAATCGCGAGATCGAAGCCAACCGCACCCTGGTCGAGCTGGTGAACCTTCATGGGCCCAAGATCAAGATTGCCGCGGCGACCTCGGCAGCGCTGGACGTGGTTGAGCGCTGCAACGACGTAGGTATGGCCATCTACTGGTGGAATCCCATGTTCGACGACTATGAACAGCCGCATAGCCTTTCTCGCCAGGCTTGGGAGATGAATGGACTGCCGTGCGTGAACGGCGGCGGTAATGTCGGCACCGCCGCCTGGGCACTGTCGCACGCCGTGCTCGGCAAGCGTCGCATTGGGCTCATCGGTATCGATCTTGGCTACGCGCCCGGGACGCCGTACGAGAAGACCCAGTACTACCCGGAGCTTCGGGACATGCTGGGCGATCGTTATCGCGAGGCCTTCATCCATACCAGGAACCCCGAGACGGGCGAAACGTGGTTCAGCGACCCGTCCTATCACTGGTTTCGCAAGGTTTTCCTCGAGATGCTGGGTGACGCTGACTGCCACACCGTCAACTGCACGGAAGGTGGGCTTCTCTTCGGCACCGGCATCACCACTGCCACGCTTGACACGTTCCTCGAGACCGTCGCCAGAGGCACGAACGACCATGGCTAAGATCCTCTTCATCAATCCGCTCATGCGCGAAGAGGACGATCCGCGCCACGTGCCGTACGGCATGGCGCTGCTCGCCGCCATCGCAGTGCGCGACGGCCACCAGGTCCAGGTCTACGACCACAACGCGTGGCGCGCCTCGGACTCAGTCATCGCGCAGGTGCTGGCCGCCGATCGGTGGGACGTGGTGGCGTTGGGCGGTATCACCACCGCGTACCGCTCGATCAAGCGCATCGTCGCCATGGCCAAGGAACTGGCCCCGCGCGCCCTCGTGGTGGCGGGGGGCGGCTTCCTCACGAGCATGCCGCACGACATCATGCGCTTCCTGCCCCAGATCGACGTCGGCGTGGTAGGCGAGGCCTTCATCTCGTTTCCCGAGCTCCTGCGGCGGGTGGACGCGGGCAATCGCGACTGGGGGGCGGTGCCCGGCCTGATCTGGCGCGATCCCGCGGGCAAGACGCATCTCAATCCCGAGCAGCCGCTCCTCATGGAGCTCGACAGCCTGCCGTACCCCGCGTGGGAGCTCTTCCCGCTCGAGGTTTACTTCAAGAACAGCATGGCGCTCTTCTCCGAAGAGGGCATGCTGGCGCGGCGGCGGCTCGACATTAACGCGAGCTACGGCTGCTCGCTCATCTGCCGCTTCTGCTTCCACCTCGGCATCGCGGGCGACATGAAGCACAAGGAGAACGAGCAGGGCGACAACGACGTCGCCTTCACCTACGACCGCAAGATCCGCTATCACAGCCCGCGCTACATCATCAACCTGGTGAAGTACGCGCGCGAGCGCTTCGGCGTGGATTTCATCGGCTTCCTCGACGAGAACCTGATGACGATGCACCAGTCCTCGGGCAAGAAGTGGCTGACGGACATCGCGCGCCTCTGGATCGAGGAGGGCCTCCAGCCCCAGTGCGTGCGCGACGGCGTGCCGCACGATCCCGAGAAGTGCAGCGGAGTCCACTGGGGCGGCACGAGCCACGCGACGCTCTGCTCGCCCGAAGTCTTGAAGGCGATCAAGCAGGCGGGCTGCTCGCACCTCGTCTACGGCTACGAGAGCTTCTCCGCGCGCGTGATGAAGACCATCGGCAAAGGCGCCACACCCGAGACCAACGAGCGCTCGCTCAAGTGGACGCTCGAGGCGGGCATCCGGCCCATTCCCAACCAGATGATGGGGTTCCCCGACGAGGACTTCGACAGCCTCAAGGACAATATCCGCGCGTGGAACCGGCTGGGTCTCAACGTGAAGCCGTTCTTCGCGACGCCGTATCCCGGCACCGAGTGGTACTACACCAACAAGCAGCGGATCCTCGAACAGTACGACGGCGACCTCGAGGCTTTCCTCCTCGATCTCGGTGACGCCACGCGGGTCACGGCCGTCATCTGCAAGAAATTCAACGCGGTCGAGCTGTACGGCCTGCGCGAGCTGATGGTGCTCCGGGACATCGGCCGCATCGAGCGCTACGAGAAGGAATGGAACCGCCTGCACGCAGCGGACCCGCCGCCCAAGCCGGCCCCCCGCTTGGTCCTGGAGAAAACGAAATGAAGATCGCCGTCCTTGGATTGGGCTCCATCGGCCGCCGTCATCTCGGCAACTTCCGGTCGGTCGGGGTCGAGACGCTTACCGCCTACGACCAGGCACCCGCGCAGCGCGAGGCTGCGGCGAAGGATTTCCCTTTTGCCTCTATCGCCGCCACGGCCGAGGCGGCGCTCGAAGAGGCCGACGGCGCGGTCATCTGCACGCCGCCCGAGTCGCACATCGCGCTCGGCCGGCTGGCCGCCGAGCGCGGCGCGCACCTGATGGTCGAAAAGCCCTTCGCCCAGTCCGTCGAAGGAGTCGAAGATCTCCTCAAGTTCTGCGACGCGAAGCGCTTGAAGGTGCTTACGGCCTACAACTGGCGCTACTGGCCGCCGATGCTGCTCGTCGAGAAGCTCCTCAAGGAGGGCCGGATCGGGGCGCTACGCGCCGCGCGCACCGAGTACGCGTATCATCTGACGACCCGCTATCCGGGCAAGGACTACCGCAAGTTCTACATGGCGGACGCCAGGCAGGGAGGAGGCTGCGTGCTCGACGAAAGCCACGCCATCGACTACATGCGCTGGCTCTGCGGCGAGATCGCCGAGGTGAGCGCCGTCGTGGACCACGTGTCGAGCCTCGAGATCACCACGGACGACGTCGCCGACCTGACGGTGCGCTTTGCCTCGGGGACGGTCGGCAACATCCACATGAACCTCTTCGCGTGGAACGTGCACAGCCACTTCGAGCTGATGGGCGAGCGGGGCGTCATCCAGTGGCGGCGCTTCGAGAACGAGATTCGCCTCTTCGACCCAAAGGCGGGCCGCTGGGAGATCTACCCGTTCTCGTGCCAGCTCAACGACATGTACGTCGAGGAGGCGAAGCACTTTCTCGCGTGCATCCGCGGAGAGGCCGCGCCCGCCTGCGACGGCTGGGACGGGCTCAAGACCATGCGCGTGATCGACGCGGCCATCAAGGCCTCGGCGGAGCGGCGCTGGGTCCGGGTCTAGCGGGTCGTGACGACGCCGTACGCCTTGGGCGTCATTCCGGCCCGCGGTGGCTCCAAGGGGCTGCCGGGCAAGAACCTTCGCAAGCTGGGCACGCTCTCGCTCATGGGGCAGGCGATAGCCTCGGCGCGCGAGGCGGCCCTGCTCGGGAGCTTCATCGTCTCGACGGACAGCCCGGAGATCGCGGAGGAGGCTGCGCGCCACGGCGCGCCGGTGCCTTTCCTGCGGCCGGCTGAGATGGCGACCGACCAGGCGGGCATGCTGCCCGTTCTCCAGCACGCGGTGCGCTGGCTCGAGGCCTCGGTGGGCGTGCGGCCTGCGTTGATCGTCACGCTCCAGCCGACCTCGCCCTTCCGGACCGGCGCCGACATCGACGCGACCATCCAGAAGGTCGTCGACACCGGCTCCGATTCGGCCCAGACCCTGTCGGAGGCTTCGTACCATCCCTACTTCATGAAGACGCTCGACGGGGACAGGACGGTGGCGCTCTTTCCCGACGGGCACAAGTACGTCCGCCGGCAGGACGCGCCGCCCGTCTATCAGCCCTCGGGTGCCGTCTACGTGACGCGCTACGCGACCCTGATGGAGCAGGGGCACATTCTGGGCGACGACAACCGCGGCCTCGTCCGGGGCTTCGAGGAATCGGTCAACATCGACACCGAGTGGGATTTTCTCCTGGCCGAGCTGCTGCTGCGGGAAGGGCGCATCGCCCTGCCGCCCGGTCGCGCGTGAGGGCCCTGTGGCCGGGCGGCTGCTGATCCTCGGAGCCGGCGGGCACGGGCGGGCCGTCGCCGATCTCGCCGCCGAATGCGGCTTCACAGTCGCCGGCTTCACCGACCGCGCGCCGGGACCGGACGTGGTTGGCGGCGACGACGCGGTGGCGGCGCTGGCGCGCGACGGGAAGATAGACGGCGCCGTCGTCGGCGTCGGGAATACAGCGCTCGAGCGCCGGGCCGAGCTCTTCGCCATGCTGAGGTCCCTGCGCGTCAACACGCCCACCCTGGTGCACCCGCGGGCCAGCGTCTCTCGCTCCTGCAGGCTGGGCGAGGGTGTCGTCGCCTTTCCGAACGTCGTGCTCGGGGCGGGCGTCCTCATCGGGGACAACGTTGTCCTCTATAGCGGCGTCATCGTCGAGCACGACTCTCGGGTCGCCGAGCACGCTTACCTCTCTCCCGGCGTCATCCTGGCCGGCAGCGTCACGATCGAAGCCGGGGCGTTTCTCGGGATGGGCGCGCTCGTGGTCCCGGGAGTGACGGTGAAGAAGGGCGCCAGGGTCAAAGCCGGGACGGTCGTGGTTCCATGAACGGCACGCTCCTCGTCACCGAAACCACGCGGAGCTACGGCGAATTCAGGCGGCGCTGGGTGCGGGTCGCCTTCGAGCGCTATGTCCGCCGGTACCGGCAGCGGCTGGTCCGCGCGGTCGAATGGGAGCGCGCGCGCGGTCCGGTCACGCTCCTGACGGCGCGCCAGCTCCTGGGAGACGCGCGCCTTCCATCCGGGGTCAGCGTCCGTTACTACGACGAAGAATCGTACAAGGTCGATTCGCGCGCCCTCGGGGACACGACGGCACGCCTCGTCGCCGACTCGCTGCCGGCCGCCGAATCGGCGCCCGAGCTCTATCACCGGGGCGTCTGGCTCCCGGACCTCCTGACGATAGCGCGGAGCATCGTGCTTCGGATGGAGATCGTCGAGCCGCTCGGCATCCTCGAGCACGTGTTCGGGGAGGTCGGGCCGGATCGGGTCGTCGTCCTGAGCGGCGCGTCGATTCCGGAGCGGCTGGCGCTCCTGGTGGCCAAGCGGCGCGGCGTGCCGTCCCTGACCGCGGCGCCCGGCGTCTTGTCCTCCCGCATGCTCGCGGCAGCGCTCCGCGCGCTCTACCCGCGCGAGGAGCGGGTGCGGCTCCGCGAGCTGACGGATTTTCGTCGCGATCCCGTCTCGGCGGTTCCCGCGTCGGATGCTCCACGTGTCCTCTGCGTCACGTGCCGCCCGCGGCACCACGCCGTCGTGGATCCACTCCTCGTCGCCTTGAGAGCCGCGTCGATCGAGGGGCAAGTGGTCGCCGCCGCCAATCCGGAGCCGGCATTCGCCCGAAGCCTCGAGCGCCTGCGCGCGAGTGGATTTTCCGCCGCGCGCCTGACCGACTACCTCCCGCCCGAAGAAACGAGGGCCATGGTCCGGCGCTACCGGCCGGTGTTGGCCAAGGTCTGGTCCCGCTTCGAGCGTGATCCCGATCTGCCGGGCCGGCTGGCGGTAGACGGAGTGCCGTTGGCCGGCGTGATCCGCCCGTTTCTTCGGGACTCGATCACGCGCGGCCTGCTGTCCGCCCTGGTGGGCCAGGAGGCGGCCTTCCGGGCGCTCGACGCGATAGCCCCGACGACGGTGCTGATCACGAGCACGCGACGCTTGGCCGAGCGGGCGCTGGCGTTCGCCGCGGCCCAGCGCGGCATTCCGCGTGTCCTCTTCTCGGGAGCGCTGATGCTCGGCCGCGACCAGTATCCGTTCTTCGACGTCGCGGACCGGATGCTCGTCATCGGCGAGCATCTCAAGGGCCAGCTCGTGGACGTGGAGAAGATCAAGCCGGAGCGGATCTCGGTCGTCGGCGACCCGCGGTCCAACGCCGCGCGGCTCGTGCCGCGGGCGGAACTGCGGCGCGCCGTCGCCGGGACGTTCGGCCTGGATCCGGCCCGGCCCATCGTCGTCTTCGCCTCCAAGTACGTCTCGTTTCTGTTTTCGGCCGAGGAGAAGGAGGCGTACTACCGGACCGTGATCGACGGGCTGGGCCAGAGCGGCTGCGGGGCCCAGGTGATCCTGAAGGTCCATCCGAACGAAAACGTCGCGCTCGTTCGCGAGCAGGCGCGGCAGTGGGGCTGGCCGGACGTCCCGGTGACGCAGGAGCACGATATCCACGAGCTCTTCGCCGCCTCTGATGCCGCGGTCATGGTCACCTCCATGGCCGGCGTGGAGGCGATGGCACTAGGCTGCCCGGTCATCGCCGTGCAGATGGCCGGCAAGGACTACGACGGCGGCTACATGTTCCCCTATGTTCGCGAGGGGGCCGTCGAGCGCGCGGCCATCGGGGACGCGCAGGGCTTTGCGCGAGCGCTCGATCGCGTGCTCCTCGATGAGCGAGCCCGCGCCGATCTCGTGAAGCGCGGCTTCGACTTCGCGGAGCGCTACATCCATCCCGTGGACGGAACGCTGGCCTCCCGTTTCCGCACACTGGTCGACGAGATTCGCCGGGAGCTGGCGCACGAGGTGGTGCGTTGAAGGTGGACGAGCGCCCCTTCATGGTCGGCGAGCGAAAGATCGGGCCGGGCACGCCCGTCTTCATCGTGGCCGAGGCGGGCGTCAACCACAACGGGGATGCGGCGCTGGCGCGGCGACTGGTGGACGCCGCCGCCGAGTCGGGCGCCGACGCGGTGAAGTTCCAGACGTTCACGGTGGATGCGCTCCTGACCCGCGCGGCGCCCAAGGCGGGCTACCAGGTCGAGACCACCGGGGCGGGGGAGAGCCAGCGCGAGATGCTGGCGCGTCTCGAGCTCGGCGCGGGCGAGCTGGCCCAGCTCCGCGACCGCGCCGCCAAGCACGGCCTCGTCTTCTTCTCCGCGCCGTTCGACGAGAAGAGCGCCGACGCCCTCGAGGCGCTCGGCGTCGCGCTGTTCAAGATCCCGTCGGGCGAGATCACCAATCTCCCGCTCCTGCGGCACGTGGCGGCCAAGGGCCGACCCGTCATCCTCTCGACCGGCATGGCGAGCCTCGAGGAGGTCGACCAGGCGGTGGCTGCCATCCGCGAGGGAGGGAATCCGCCACTGGCCGTGCTGCACTGCCTCTCGGCCTACCCCGCTCCTGCCGCCGAGATGAATCTGCGCGCCATGGACACGCTGGCCGCCCGCTTCGGCTGCCCCGTCGGCCTCTCCGATCACACGCTTGGCATCGAGATCGCCGTCGCGGCGGCGGCGCGCGGCGCCAGCATCATCGAGAAGCACCTGACGCTCGACACGAGCCTCCCGGGTCCCGATCACCGCGCCTCTCTCGATCCGCTCGCCTTCGCGGCCATGGCGCGCGCGATCCGAAGCGTCGAATCGGCGCTCGGCGACGGAGACAAGCGCGCGATGCCGTCCGAGGCCGACACGCGGCGCGTGGCCCGCAAGAGCCTCGTCGCGGCGCGCGCCCTCGAGTCCGGCAGACGGCTCGCGCCGGGCGACATCGTGGTGAAGCGCCCCGGCACGGGCATTTCCCCCGCCGAGCTGCCCCGCGTGCTCGGGCGGAGGCTCAACCGCAGCGTCACCGCTGACGAAGTCATTCCCTGGGAGGCGCTGGGCGAGCCATGACGACCGAGCGGCGCCGCATCGGCGTGGTCACGGTCAGCCGCTCGGACTACGGCCACCTGCGCTCCGTCCTCGACGGCATCCGCCGGGCGCCCGATCTCGAGCTTATCCTCTTCGTGGCCGGGATGCATCTCGCCCCGGAGTTCGGGGACACGCTGCGGGAGATCGAAGCCGACGGCTTCCCTATCGCCGAGCGGATCGAGATGCTCGAAAAGGCGGACACGCCCGAGGCAGTCGCGGTCTCGACGGGACGCGGTGTCGAGGGCTTCGCACGCGCGTTCGCCGGCCGGCGGCCCGAGCTGGTCGTCGTGCTGGGCGACCGCTTCGAGATGCTGGCCGCGGCGGTCGCGGCCCTGCCGTTCGCGCTGCCGGTTGCGCACATCCACGGGGGCGAGGTCTCCGAGGGCGCGATGGACAACCAGATCCGCCACGCCATCACCAAGCTCGCCCACCTGCACTTCGCGTCCGCCCTGGTCCACGCCAAGCGGATCGGGAACATGGGCGAGGAGGCCTGGCGCATCCACACCGTCGGCGCGCCCGGCCTCGACCGGCTGGCCGGCCTGTCAGCGCTGCCGCGCGAGACGCTCGCGCGCGAGCTGGGGCTGCCCGGCGAAGGGGCGTGGCATCTCGTCACCTTCCATCCCGTCACGCTGGAATACCGGGACACGGCGTCTCACGTCGACGAGCTGCTGGCGGCGCTCGAGAAGATCGACGGCACGCTTGTAATCACGTACCCCAACGCCGACACGTCCGGCCGGATCATCATCGACAGGCTCGAGGACTTCGCCGCTCGCCACCCAGGCCGCTGCCGGCTCGTGCCGAGCCTCGGCGAGCGCCTCTACCTCTCGCTTCTCAGCCACGCCGAGGTCATGATCGGGAACTCCTCGAGCGGGCTCATCGAGGCGCCGTCCTTCGGCTTGCCCGCGGTCAATATCGGCGCGCGCCAGCGCGGCCGCCTGCGCGGCGCCAACGTGATCGACGTGGCGCCGTCCCGCGAAGACATTCTGCGCGGGATCGAGGCGGCGCGCGCGCCGGCCTTCCGAGCGCAGGCCCGCGCGGCCGCCAATCCGTACGGCGACGGGCGCGCCGCGCCCCGCATCGTCGAGGTCCTGAGGAAGGTCCCGCTCGATGCGCGCCTCGTCCAGAAGCGGTTCGCAGACGTCGAGGGTGGCGTGTGATGGCTGACCTGTCTGCCTTCACCCTGAGCCTGGGCGAGAGCCTTCGCGCCGTCCTCGAAGCCATGACCCGGAGCGGCAAGCAGATCGTCCTCGTCGTCGACGCGGACCGGCGGCTGGCCGGCGTCGTCACCGACGGCGACATACGCCGGGCCATGCTCCGCGGCGCGTCCCTGGACGCCAAGGTGGACGAGGTCGTCAACCGCAAGCCGCTGGTGGGGCCCGCCGGGCTTTCCGCCAGCGAAGCGCTCCAGATCATGCGCGCGCGGTCCGTGCGCCACCTACCGCTGCTCGACGCCGAACGGCGGGTCGCGGACATGCTGCGGCTCGAGGACCTGGTCGCGTTGCCGCCGCTCAAGGCCCGCACGGTCATCATGGCCGGCGGCGAAGGCAGGCGGCTTCGACCCCTGACCGAGTCCACGCCCAAGCCTTTGGTCGACGTCGGCGGCAGGCCGCTGGTCGAGCTGATGATCGAGCGGTTGCGCCGCGCGGGCATGACGGACATCACCATCGCGCTTCACCACAAGTCGGAGTTGATCCGCGAGCGCCTGGGTGACGGCAGCCGGCTAGGCGTGCGTATCGACTACGCGCTCGAGCCAAGTCCGCTTGGCACGATGGGAGCGCTTACGCTCCTGCGCGACCGGCTCGACGCCCCGTTCTTCGTCGTCAACGCTGACATCCTGACCAAATGCGACTTTCGGGCGATGTGGGACTACCACCGGAGCCAGGACGGCGCCGCGATGACCGTCGGGGTGTCGCTCCACCAGGTGAATATCCCTTACGGCGAGTTCACCCTCCACGAGGGACGCGTGACCCGTGTCGAGGAAAAGCCGCACAAGGAGTTTCCGGTCAACGCCGGGATCTACCTGCTGGAGCCGTCCGCCATCGACCTGATCCCGCCCGGCAAGTTCTTCGACGCGACAGACATGATTAGGGCGCTCGTGGACGGCGGACGCGTCGTGGCGGCCTATCTCATCCGCGAGTATTGGCTGGATGTCGGCCGGCCCCACGACCTCGAAAAGGCCAATCGCGACGTCGCCGAAGGGCTTTTGGATTGACAACCGTCGGCGTGGTGGGACTGGGTTATGTCGGCTTGACGCTCGCGGTAACGCTGGCGCGTAAGGGCTTCACCGTCCACGGCGTGGACACGTCCCCGGCCGTGCTCGACTCGCTCGCGCAGGGCCGCCCGCACATCTTCGAGCCGGGCGTGGAGGAAGGGCTCCGCGCTTTCCTCGGCGAGCGCCTTCGCGTCGCGGCCGAGCTTCCCAAGGGCGGCGTCGAGGCCGCGATCATCTGCGTGTCGACGCCCGTCAATCCCGACACTCACGCGCCCGAGCTCGGCAATCTCCGCGCGGCCGCCGCGCACGTGGCCGAGCGATGCGGCGCCGCCACCGTCGTCATCGTGAGAAGCACGGTGCCGGTGGGCGCGAGTCGCGGGGTCGTGCTGCCCGAGCTTCTCGCCAAATGGGGGCGGGCGCGGCTTGCCTTCGCGCCTGAGCGGACCATCCAGGGCCAGGCGCTGCGTGAGCTGGAAGAGCTGCCGCAGGTGGTCGGCGGCCTCGACTCCGACGGCCGCGAGGCGGCGGCCGCTCTCTTCAGCCGCGTCACGCAGAGGGTCGTCCCGGTCTCCTCTCTCGAGGCCGCCGAGCTCGTCAAGCTCGTGAACAACTGCCACACCGACCTGATCTACTCGTACGGCAACGAGGTCGCGCTCATGGCCGAGAGCTGGAGGCTCGACCCGCTCGAGGTGATCCGCGCGGCCAATCTCGACTATCCGCGGCCAGATCTGGCGAAGCCGGGTTTCGTCGGGGGCGCATGCCTGTCCAAGGATCCGTACATCCTCATGGGCGCCGCGAAGGCGGCGGGCTATGCGCCACGGCTCGTGGGGCAGGCGCGCGGGCTCAACGAGCATCTGCCGGGGCACGTGGCCGGGCGGCTCATCGACATGATCCGCGCCGCGCGCGGCAGCGCCGAGGGCGCGCGGCTCGCGGTGCTCGGATGGGCTTACAAAGGCTGGCCGCCTACCGACGACATGCGCGGCTCGCCCGTCGTCTCGATGCTGCCGCTCTTCCGCGCCGCGGGTCTGGAGCTTCGCGGCCACGACCACCTGGTCGCGGCCGGCGTCATCCGTGACCTCGGGGCCGAGCCCGTGAGCGCCGAGGCCGCCTTCGACGGCGCCGACGCCGTGCTCGTCATCACCAACCATCCCGAATACGCCAAGCTCGATCTGGCGCGGCTCCTGCCGCGGCTGCGGCGTCCGGCCGTCCTCTACGACTGCTGGCGCATCCTTGACGAGGAGACGATCCGTGGGACGGGCGTGCGCTACGCGGGCATCGGCTATGCCTAGGGCGCTGATCCTCGGCGGGGCGGGGTTCATCGGCTATCAGCTGGCCGCGCGGCTGTCCTCCGAGGGGTACGCGCTGACGCTCGTGGACGATCTCTCGCGCGGCCGGCAGGACAAGGAGCTCGAGGCGCTCTGCGCCCGGCCCGGCGTCACCATGGTGCGGGCCGACCTGACACGGCCGGACGCGCTCGCCGAGCTGCCCCGCCAGTGGGACGGCGTCTACATGCTGGCGGCCGTGGTGGGAGTGCGCAACGTCGAGACCGACCCGGCGCGCGTGGTGCGAACCAACACGCTGGCGCTCATGCACCTGCTCGACTGGTTCGTGCCCGAGTCCGGAGTCCTCTTCTTCGCCTCGACCAGCGAGACCTACGCGGGCGGAGTCTCCGCGGGAACGGTGCCGGTGCCGACGCCCGAGGACGTGGCGCTGTCCGTCGAGGACATCCGCGCGCCGCGCTTCGCCTATGCCGCGAGCAAGATCCTGGGCGAGGCCGCCGTGATCCACACAGCGCGCGCCCGCGGCCTTCGAACCGTCGTCGGCCGGTTCCACAATGTCTACGGCCCCCGGATGGGCGCCGACCACGTCATTCCGGAGCTATCGCTTCGCGCGCTTCGGCGCGAGAACCCCTTCCGCGTCTACGGCGCTGATCAGCGCCGGGCTTTCTGTCACGTCTCCGACGCCGTGGAGGCCCTGGTGCGGCTGACAGCGACCCAGACCGCGTGGGGCCAGGTCGTCAATATCGGCAACGACACCGAGGAGACGCTGATCGAAGACCTGGTCCGGCTCGTGCTGAAAGAGGCGCACTTCGAGCCCAGGCTCGAACGCATCCCCGCTCCCGCGGGCTCGGTCGCGCGGCGCTGTCCCGACATCGGGCGCCTCCGCGCGCTCACGGGCTTCGTGCCCAAGGTCTCTCTCGAGGCCGGGGTGCGCGACACGCTGGCGTGGTACCGCGAGTGGCGCGGGCGGGAAGGAGTCGCGCGGTGACCGGGCGCGCCATTCCGAACGCGGTGCCGCACCTGGCCGGCAACGAGTGGAAGTATCTGAAGGAGTGCCTGGACACGAACTGGGTCTCGTCCGTCGGTCCGTTCGTGGATCGCTTCGAGCGGGAGGTGGCGGCCTACGTCGGCGTGCCTCACGCTGTCGCCACGGTGAACGGCACCGCGGCGCTCCACGTGGCGCTCCTGGCGGCGGGTGTCCAGCCGGGTGACGAGGTGCTGGTGCCGGCGCTCACGTTCATCGCGACGGCCAACGCCGTGACCTATTGCGGGGCCCAGCCGGTCTTCCTCGATAGCGAGGAGACGTCATGGGGCGTCGACCCAGGCAAGATGGGCGAGTTCCTCTCGCGCGAGTGCGTGGTCAAGGCGGGGCAGGTGACGAACCGGACGACGGGGCGTGTCGTGCGCGCGGTCATTCCCGTTCATCTCTACGGCCATCCCTGCGATCTCGAGGCCGTGCTGGACGTCGCCGGCCGGTATCCGCTCGCCGTGGTCGAGGACGCGGCGGAAGCCCTGGGCGCGCTCTACCGGGGTCGGCGCGTGGGCTGCGACGGGCTCGTGAGCTGCCTGTCCTTCAACGGCAACAAGATCATCACGACGGGCGGCGGCGGCATGGTGCTCACCCGCGACGAGGCGCTGGCGCGGCGCGTCCGCGCGCTCACGACCCAGGCGCGCGCCGACGCGATCGAGTACGTCCACGAGGAGACGGGGTTCAACTACCGGCTGACCAATATCCAGGCGGCGCTAGGAGTCGCGCAGCTCGAGCAGCTCGATGGCTTCGTCGAGTCCAAGCGCGGGACGGCGGCGCACTACCGGGAGATCCTGGCGAGCAAGCCCGGCATAACCGTGCTCACCGAGGCGCCGTGGGCGCGCTCGACGTACTGGATGACGTCGGCCTTGCTCTCCGGGCCGCGCCCCCCGGATGTCCGCGCGCTCCTGCGCGAGCTCACCGGTGCGGGCATAGGCGCGCGCCCGCTCTGGCGGCCGCTCCATCAGCAGCCGGTCTACAAGGGCGCCCAGTCGTACAAGGTCGAGGTCGCCACGCGGCTGTACGAGCGCGGGTTGTCGCTGCCGTGCTCGGTCGGCATCACCGCCGACGAGCGCGCGGCCGTCGCGTCAGCGTTGGCGGCCGCGGTCGCGAGGGAGACCTCACAGTGACGCGTCGACGCCGCATTGCCTCAGGCAGTACAGGAGATCTCCGACACAGCCCGTGCAGAGCTTGCCGGTATTCTCCTTTCCCCGGAGCGGCCAATGCCCGGCGCGGCACGCGGCCCGGAGCTCGCCGAGCGTCACCATGGTGCAATAGCAGAGGAGGATATCGTCTCCAGGCTCGGGCTCTAGTGTCCCTGCGCGCTGGTCTGAGGTCATTTCGCGTAGGTGAAGAGATGATCGAACAGCACGAGGTCGCCCGTGCCGGCGCGGCGGCCGACCACGTAGCTCAAGAGCCTGAAGAGCGCCTTGACCTCCACGCGTGCCAGCCGCTCGCCGCCGTCCTCGGCCGGCAGCGGAATCTCGGCGTGGCACTTGGGGGCGAGCGTCACATCGCGGGCGACCCGCTTGGATCCGTAGTACGCGAACACCTGCGCCTGCACGGGCACGAAGCGGGCGAGGCAGCCCAGCAGGAGCGAGTACGTCTCGGCGAATGGACCCTGCCGGAAGACATACGTCTCGAAGTTGTTGATGTTCGTCGCGCCGACCCTGTCGGGCACGCCGCCGAGCGTCGCGTTGACGGCGTAGTAGAGCGGCGCCGCGGTGGACCCCGCCCGATGAAAATAGGCGTAGTGATGCGGCCGGTACGGGAAGATCGCCTCGTCGTAGCGCGCGTCGAGGACGACCATGACGCGCTCCCGCGTGTCCGTCGCGCCGCGCACGAGCGCGCCCAGGTCGAGGATCTCCAGCCCCGGGTCGACGGCCGGCGTGGC
>WNFE01005875.1_pt1 | contig 18501 bp, 12 predicted proteins | sample 5400451 | NCBI WGS metagenome assembly WNFE01 (sample SAMN13153344, study PRJNA577476) | soil metagenome | isolation source: 200 cm saprolite under Douglas fir tree site 2 hole 2 | place: USA:California | collected 2015-04-18
TGCCAATCGGCTCACATGATGTGTCTAATGCCGATCCGCAGTATGTGAATGCAGGCAGCGCCGATTTTCATCTGAAATCGAGCAGCCCGGTGATTGGAAAGGCGCTCGCTGATCTCGTCGCTTCGATGACCGATATGGGCGCCTATGAGTACAGTAGCACAACCTCGTAGGGTCCAGCGTGGTTCCGACACGAGCCAGCGGGCGAGCCTGCTCTCTGGCTGGAGGTTTGGGCGGTGAGCATATTCTTTACTGCCTGGAAGCTCGCCTTCCCTGGTGGCCACCCTTCTGTATCGGGCGGCGCTGCAACAGCAAGATGAACACTAGAACGAGAAACACAATTGCGAGCACACATGCCACGATGACCGGTATGTTGCTCATAATCACCCTTTGCGCTGATGCTTGTTTCGCAGGCGCCTTTGGCGGAGTGATATGAGTAGATGGTGGATAGAGACCCGTGATGACGAAGTGGGGCGTACCACCAACGTCGTCCGTATAGGCAATCTGCCGGCTCAGAAGATCAAGCATCACAACCTTGCCTCCACGGAGGGCAATAAAACCGAGCAGTCCGTCGTTGGTGATCGCAACTGCTTGGGGTGGGGCGCCGGTATGAATGACACGATTCGGCTCCTTGGGCAGTGGTGAACCTGCGAAAACAGGAGTCAGGACAGCAAGCAGATTGTGCCTCTCATCTGGCACGTAGACCTCACCTGTGAGCTCGTTGTAATCCATTGGGCCAAATGCTCCGCCAGTGAGGAGTTGCTTGACTGCCTGTGTCCTGATGTCTACTGCATCAACAGTTCCTTGCCGTGTTGTGACGTAGACTGTCTCTCCAGGTGGAAGAGAAAGATACTGGGGGCCATTTGGAATAGGAATATTGGCAGGTTGCTGTTCTGTCAGACCATCGAAGATTGTCAATGCATCCATCCCTGCTACCCATAGTTGGTGGTTCACAGAGGAGCCTGTAGCCATGACAGCTACTGCCAGTCCATATACAGAGCTTTCCACCTGGAAGACATGCCGTACTGCACAGGTGGTAGGATCAAGAGCAGTGACGCGGGCGGCTCCACTTCCTGCTGTATACAGGATATTGCTGTACTGGTCAAATGCCAGGAATGCAGGTTTTCCTGGGAGACGAGTTGTACAAACAGGCCGCCCGGTTTCAGCGAGGATGACGCTCACCTGTCCCAGCCCTGGTTGGGTGACGTACAGAAAACGCCCGTCGAGGCTGAGCAGGATGGTATGGGGGTCACCAGCTACGGAGATGATCTTCGTTACCTTTCCTTGTAGTACGTCAATCACACTGATGCCAGAGGGTGTTCCTGAGACATAGGCCAGGTCGGGTGCCCCACCATCGGCACGAACTCTCGGAGGGGAACACAGTGAGAGTAGTGTGAATACGAGTAGAAATGAGAAAGGCCAACAGCATCTTCTTAAGACCGTTCTCATCATCCTATCGCCTTTCGCAGAATTCAACCAGCATTTGCCATCACAGCGCTAGCCATACCTGCACTGTCTTATCTGCACTCCCCGAGGCGATGCGTTTGCCATTCGGGGACCACGCCACCGTCCAAACGGGGCCGGAATGCCCGCGATAGATGAAGACATGGCCCCCATTGGCTGCATCCCACACCTGCGCGGTTGTATCGCCTCCCCCGTTATCGATATTCCCGCTTCCAGAAACGATACGCTTGCCATCCGGTGACCAGGCCACTCCCCACACAGCATCAGCATGGCCGCGATAGGTGAAGACATGCCCGCCATTAGCTGCATCCCACACCTGCACCGTATGATCATCACTCCCTGAGGCGATGCGCTTGCCATCGGGTGACCATGGTACCGCATTGACATGATCAGCATGCCCGCGAAAGGTGAAGACATGCCCGCCATTGGCTGCATCCCACACCTGCACCATGAAGTCAGCACTCCCCGAGGCGATACGTTCGCCATTCGGCGACCACACCACTGCATTGACACGACCAACATGGCCGCGATAGGTGAAGACATGCCTGCCATTGGCTGCATCCCACACCTGCGCCGTGCCATCATTGCTTCCCGAGGCGATGCGCTTGCCATCGGGTGACCACGCCACCGTAACCACACGATCAGCATGCCCGCGATAGGTGAAGACATGCCCGCCATTGGCTGCATCCCATACCTGTACTGTGCCGTCGGCACTCCCTGAGGCGATGCGCTTGCCACCGGGTGACCAGGCCACCTCATTGACACGATCAGCATGGCCGAGAAAGGTGAAGACATGCCCGCCATCCGTTGCATCCCACACCTGCACCGTATGATCATTGCTTCCCGAGGCGATGCGCTTGCCATCGGGTGACCAGGCCACCGCATTGACACTGGCGGAATGTCCTTGATAAGTATAGAGAGCCTTACTGTGGGAGGAAGGAGTGGGAGCCTGGGATGCGGAGAAGGTGTCGCTATGGGATGCAGAAGGAGCGTCGATCTGGGATGCGGGGGAAGTGTTGGCAGGAGAGCCACACGCAGTGATGAACGACGTGATACTGCCCCCCACCAGAGTGAGTCCTGCTAGCCTCCGTAGAATGGCGCGGCGAGACATCCTCTGTTCGACAAGCAGCCAGCCAGGAGAACTCAGGTCCTGTGATAATGCATGTTGATGAGCCATAAGAAAGGCTCCTTTCTGTTTGAGTACGATGGTTCCCTTTCTAGTGCTATATTTGGTTAAACGTGATAGGTATAAGAACAAGAGGGAGTAGCACGAACTGGCTCCCTAAGACCGGCTCTTATCTTACCACATTTAAGGAATGTAGCACTAGCCCATGTTTTTCGATAAGCTACTGTTTGTGATAGGCAGGCGGTGGCAACTGCCCCTCCAGATTTGAGCGCAATCATGCGGGTTTGAGCGCAATCAGCATGGTGATATTAGAATTGGCTCCCCCATTATGGGTGCCATGAATCGTGTTTGTGGCACCGATTGAGGAGAAGGTCTCTTGCGACATCTCCGAGGTCGTCGACTGATTACTAGTGATGCTCCACTCTTCAATAAACCCTGACGGGACATTGACGGAAGTGGCGACCGTGATGCCCACGGCGTAGACGAGCATATCATTGGCCGTCGTGGTGGTCACCCCCGAATTATCCACATTACTGGTGGAGGCGTTGTATTGGGCATGAGCCACATCTACCGGCGTGGTGGTATTGACCCCAATGTAGCTGGCAATCCCCCCTGAGGCCTGACCTGACGTCCCGAAACTCCACGTATAGGTTGCCGGCTCTGACGGGCCTGCGACATACACATAACTGGCCGTCGAGATAGATGAACCAGTGTCTTGCCGCAGCACCAGATTCCAGCCTGCTGGAGGAGTGATCACATTGCCCGCTGTGCGAACAATCACATGGGCGACCATCACATCACCACTTTGTGTTCCCGCCGGGAGCCCGATGGTGAGCGTTGATCCTCCTGCGCCATTGTTGCCTGTGGCTACTGCTCGCAGCGTAATACTTCCTGTAGGCGGTGGGGATGTCGTACCGGCAGGTTTGAGCGCAATCAGCATCGTGATATTAGAATTGGCTCCCCCATTATGGGTGCCATGAATCGTGCCTGTCGCCCCAATTGAAGCGAAGAGCTCCTGCGACATCTCTGAGGTGGTCGACGAATTGCTGGTGACGCTCCACTCTTCAATAAACCCTGCTGGGACATTGACGGTCGTTTGGACAGCGATGCCCACGGCGTAGACGAGCATATCATTGGCAACTGTGGTGGTCACCCCCGAATTATCCACATTACTGCTGGAGGCGTTGTATTGGGCATTAGCTACATCCACAGGATTGATGGTATCCACCCCGATGTAGCTGGCAATCCCCCCGGAGGCCTGACCAGCCGTCCCGAAGCTCCAGGTATAGCTGGCTGGTTCTGATGAGCCTGCGATATGCACATAACTGGCCGTCGAGATGGCAGAAGAACTATCTTGCCGCAGCACAAGCTTCCACGTCGCTGGCGGTGTAATCGTATTATTGGCAGTTTGCACAATCACATGGGCAACCATCACATCACCACTGGTTGTTCCGGCCGGGAGCCCGATGGTGAGCGTTGATCCTCCTGCGCCGTTGTTGCCTGTGGCTGCTGCTCGCAGCGTAATACCTGCTGGTGGCGGCGTGGGCGTAGGGGTAGAAGTAGGTGTTGGCGTCGGCGTTCCTAGGGGGGCGGGTTCGAGCGCAATCAGCATCGTGATATTAGAATTGGCTCCCCCATTATGGGTGCCGTGAATCGTGCCCGTGGCACCGATTGCGGAGAAGAGCTCCTGCGACATCTCCGAGGTCGTCGACGATCTACTGCCGGTGCGCCACACTTCGGAAAACCCTGACGGGACATTGACGGTCGTTTGGACAATGATGCCCACGGCGTAGACGAGCATATCATTGGCCGTCGTGGTGGTCACCCCCGAATTATCCACATTACTGGTGTTTGCATTGTATTGGGCATGAGCCACGTCCACCGGAGTGGTGGTATTGACCCCAATGTAGCTGGCAATCCCACCCGAGGCCTGACCTGACGTCCCGAAACTCCACGTATAGGTTGCCGGCTCTGACGGGCCTGCGATCTTCACATAACTAACGGTCGAGATAGCTGAAGGACTGTCTTGCCGCAGCACCAGATTCCAGCCTGCTGGAGGAGTGATCACATTGCCGGCTGTATGAACAACCACATGGGCGACCATCACATCACCACTTTGTGTTCCCGCCGGGAGCCCGATGGTGAGCGTTGATCCTCCTGCGCCATTGTTGCCTATGGCTGCTGTTCGCAGCAAAATACCTGCTGGTGGCGGCGTGGGCGTGGGCGTGGGCGTGGCAGCCGTATTAGCAATGGTGAAAGAATCAGTAAAATTATTAGGAATAGTGGAGCCCGTAAAATTCGCAGAAACAGTCAGTTGATCGGAAGATACGGTGAACTTAGTAAGCCCATTTGTTGGGGTAATGTTGTTCCCCATCCACTTAGCAAAGTAGCCAGCATCTCCGTCGGAGGTGTTAAGAGTAGAGAGTCCTTCACCAATAGTGCCTACAATAACGACTACTGGTCCCAAACCTTGTGTGTAACTTCCCGTTGACCCGTTATTAACGACACAATTGCTATTGTATGTTTCCGCTTGAATAACAGTACAGGTTGTGCCATTTAAAGCGAGTTGTTTACTTCTCTGGTAATCATGGTCATGTCCTTGCAAGATAAGGTCAACTTTTTTACTTACCAGCAGGTTTAAGAGATCATTTCCTATATCACAAGGCATGACACCCATGCTAATACAGACTTTATGCATGCCAACAATCACCCACTTGATGCCCGCCGCACGTGCATTATCAATAGTACTTGCCACCCAGTTGTAGTGGTCTGTTCCGGCTGCGTAACTATATGCTCCGCCATTAGTAAAGGTAAGACCTGGGGAGATCATAATAAATCGTGCGATCGGGGAAGAGGCAGGATAATCAAAGTAATATTCTTTCCCGTACGTTCCTACTGCTCCCAACCTATCAGGAAGACACTGCACAAAATTATCTATCAATCCATCCTGATACTCTCCTCCATCCTCATGGTTGCCGGAAACAAGTTCAAATGGAAAGGTGCTGCCCACACGACTTTGCACATAGGAACACCAGGCTGATTCAGGAGTGATCTCTGAGTAACTGAGGTCCCCTATCGCCAAATGGAAGTTACTACCAGACTGTGCAATAAGATCAAGTGTTGTTGAAGTGCTTCTATTTCCTCCAGTATCCCCCCCTGCTGTAAAGGAAAAACTTGTAGACGCATCTGCTTTAACATGTGATGTTATACGATTTGCAAAAAATAATGGAATCGAGAGTATCATAATAAGAATCAAAAAGAAGAAATACTTTTTCGTGTGTTTCGCTCGCAATGAGAAATATTTCAAATTGCTATGGAACGGCTTCTTGTTATTTGTGCTTGTAACATGTAGGTCAGTCATGTTTTTTCCTTCTGCCAGGTAATGTGGCAATAAACTACGTCGTTTGTCAGGAAGTGAGCCTCCCAGTTCATGCTCAAGAAGATAAGCCACTGTCCTAATTTAAATGTATAAGACGAACTTTGCCTAAAGCTCTAATAAACTACTTTTTGTTATAAACTACTATTTATTATCGAAGTATCACACAGTTATTATGGAGGAAAACACAGAACCTGGGAAGAGCAGAGTGGTGACGATTTGGTTAAGGTGAGGTTATGATTTTATGCCAGACGTTAAGCTTTCTTCATTGTCAAGGGGTATGACTTGAGAAATCCTGACTCATCCTTGCTTTAAGTGTATACTGAAAACAAGAGGACTATCAAGCACGGAAATTCAGTTTGACATGCTCGTTGAACGCTTCTGTAATAAACGTCTGAGTAAACACAGTCCTGCCTATGATGATAGGCTGTCACTATTGACTGGATGCAATTTCGCTCTAACAGAATCCAGCGATGTTAGGACCCTTTGCTAGGTACCACTACATCACACCTATATCCTTAAAACGAGGCTTGATCAGATTTCTGGAGGTATTTGCATGAGGCTGCAGTTGAGTAGAGGGAATGTATTGTTCCTCGGGTCCATTGGAGTGGCACTGCTTGCTCTATTATTCACCCTGGTCTTGAGGCCTTTTCCCCACTCACAAGTACCTGCGACTCCTATAAGCCACATAATCCAGAATGAGAACGCTCATCTGGGAACAAGTAGTTGGCAGGTCCCTTATGACAATGGAGCTACTACCCAGATACAGGCCTATGCCGGTGCAACGTCTGTCTCGCCTGGACAGAAGCTGGCCTTATATGTCAGTACACGAAAAGAAGGCACGCTCTATTCGATCAGTATCTATCGACTTGGCTGGTATGGGGGATTAGGTGGCCGACTCATGAGCTCGCAGGCCAATCAAATCGGTCACGCCCAAGGGTACTTTGATTCGCGCACTAACCATCTGGTCGGCTGCAACTCCTGTCGTGTCGATACCCAGACTGGCCTCGTTGAGGCTCATTGGCAGCCTTCCTATACGCTCACGGTGCCCGCTGATTGGACTACAGGAGTCTACCTGGCGAAGTTCACCGATGCCAATGATAAGCAGACCTATGCGCCCTTCGATGTGCGGGGCAATGCCCATTCTACCTATGTTGTCGTCACGGCCGATACGACAGATGAAGCGTACAACAATTGGGGGGAAAATAGCCTCTACGGCTATAACAGCAGCGGCGATGAATCAAACGGTCTTGGCAGGGCAGTGAAGGTTTCGTTCGACCGCCCCTATGTCCAGAGTTTCGGATCAAGTTTTGTGCTTCAATTTGAAGCGGATGCGATCCACTGGTTTGAGCGGCAGGGCTATGACCTCTCCTACATTAGCAGCGTCGATCTGCACGAGGACCCTGCACAGTTGCTGCAACATCGGGCCTATCTCTCCATCGGTCACGATGAATACTGGACGAAAGAGATGCGTGATGGAGTAGAGAACGCCCGCGATCATGGCGTAGGCCTCGCGTTCCTGGAGGCAAACGCAGCTTACTGGCAGATGCGCTTTGAGCCAGATAGTGCGGGGGTTCCCAATCGGACAATTGTCTGCTATAAGGTGGACACAAGCAACCATGATCTGGCGCGTGATCCGCTCTATGGCAAGGACAACACGCGTGTCACTGCTCTCTGGCGTGATCCCGTGCTCAATCGCCCCGAGAACGCCCTGGTTGGCATCATGTTCTCTAACCTTAACCAACAGTCGGGCTTCTCCTGGCAAGTGAGTTCCCAGGTAAAATCGCCGCTTTTGGATGGAACCGGTCTGCAGCCAGGGCAGGAATATGGCTGCGGTCTTGTGGGTTATGAATGGGATCGTGTCTTTGCTAACGGTGCCACACCCGCAGGGCTGCATGTGCTTAGTGTTTCGCATACAGTAAATGGCAACAATCACCCTGACGTCAGCAACACCACTTACTATATTGCCCCATCGGGTGCGATGGTCTTTGCCACGGGTTCCATCTACTGGACCAGGTCACTGGACAGCTATCGACTCTATGGAAATAGCAGGTGTGGTGCTCAGGATATTGCGGTTCCTGGTATGCAGGAGTTGATGACACATGTAATGGATGCATTGGTGATCAATCCTCCTCGCAGTAGTTGACAAGGGCTGCTTGAGTTGGGGGAAAAGTTAGTGTAGATGTGGGAGTTGCCTCACCGTACTGATAAGCACCCATATCGGTCATCGAAGCGACGAGATCAGCGAGCGCCTTTCCAATCACCGGGCTGCTCGATTTCAGATGAAAATCGGCGCTGCCTGCATTCACATACTGCGGATCGGCATTAGACACATCATGTGAGCCGATTGGCATGTAGTCCCATCTCACCGAGCAGCCACCATGGATATCGATGGCTCCTCCATCCAAGATATTGTTGCGAATATCAAACGTCGCCCCGCCGCAACTGGTGTCTTCGATACTGGCCTGACTGGATGACTGGTACACCGTGTTGTTGTAGTAACGGGCCACGATGGAGCAAGGCGCCTTGCTACAGCTTCCGCCGTCTTCGATGTGGAAGCCCACCGCAGAATTATACGCGATGTTGCGCGTATAGGTGATATCCTCATGCGCGATTTTCGTATTCTCAGAATAGAAGGCATTCTGCTCCGTGCCCCCACCGCTGGTGGCGATATTTTGATCGACGATGCCGCCGACGCTGCCTTTGACATCGATACAGTTATGCACGCAGCCTGGTCCGACGATATTGCCTCTGATGATCGGGCCGCCGGTGTCGTAGTGGATATTCACGCAGTTGTGGCCGCCGCAGTGGTTGACGATATTGTGCAGGAACTGCACCCCATCGGCGCCTGCGCTCCAGTCCCGGAAATCTAATTGGTTGAGATAGCCGTCTGGATCATGCGGGGTGCCACAGCCAGCGCAGGCTCCGGGGCCGGTATTATGGATATAACTATTCTGAACCATGATGCCGGGCATCTTTCCGTCGGAGGTTTGAAAGGTGATCCCGTACTGGGTGGTATTGCGACACTCAAAGCCGTCAAGGGTGAGGTAGGAAACGCTGGTGTTGATGGCAGTGATGCAAGCCGCTTGCGAACTGCTCCCATCGATCACCGGTAGTGCGCCTGTGCCATAGTTGCCGAGGATGATCTGATGACCCGGACTCCCATGGACACTGTTCAGGTCAAGTTCTTCGTGCCACACATCACCGCGCTTGAAGAGGACTCCGTCATCTGGATGCAGCCTTGCCAACATGCTCTGCACGTGGCTGAGAGTACGCCAGGCCGTGTTGGGTGTCGTGCCAGCATTGGAATCCGAGCAGGGGGCACCGCTGCAGCCAGTGCTGGAATTGTCCACGTAGCCAGTGCTGGAATTGTCCACGTAGTACACTGTACCTTCTACTGCGTATTGCTGAATCTGCTGCGCTCGTAGAAAAAGAAAAACAGCGAGAGGAAGTGCAATAATAAGCACTACAAGCAGACTAAGAAAAGCGAGAGGTTTTCTAGATAGAAGATTCTTCTTCTTCATGCTCCTCCACGTCCCTGGATCATAACGGGAACCGTGAGGACGATGAGCTTGAGGTCCTCCCAGAAAGATTGGTGCTGTAGATACTCAATATCCATCTCGACCATATTCTGGAAGTCCACGCGACTACGCCCATAGATCTGCCAGATACCCGTCAGCCCTGGTTTTCCAGAGAGACGTAGCCATTGGTATGGTGTATAGTACTCCACCTCGTAGGTAAGAGGCGGACGTGGACCAACCAACGTCATCTCGCCTCGTAAGACATTGAAGAACTGGGGTAATTCGTCGATGCTGGTCTTGCGGATAAAGCAACCAACTCTGGTGACTCGCGGGTCATCAGATAGCTTATATTGGAACTTAATAGCAGCGGCAGCACCACCATTCATTTCCTGGCCATTCATGTACTTGACGATAGCATCGCGATGAAGGGAGTCATCGCTATTCACGTACATAGATCGAAATTTAAATATAGAGAACTCGCCTCCATGTCGCCCCACGCGTTTCTGACGGTAAAAAATGGGTCCTGGTGAGTCCAGGCGAATCAGTATAGCGACAATGACAATGACAATGCAGATAGGAATCAGAAGCAGTAGAGTGAGCATAATGTCTAATAGACGTTTTGCCCGCAGGTAGCCAGAATCGATGTTGATTGTCTGATTAGGCGCTGAATTAACAATCACGAGTACACCTCCTTAGGAGTACAGATTTGAAATGGTGGGACACACATGGTAGCGTGTCTCCTTAGTTTTCTTGAAACATAATAATTGATGCTGGTCAGCCTAGATGCTTATAAAGATAGCCCCCCAATGGTCCTGCCACCTGGAGTGGAAGTCTCTTCCAGCAAGTGGTAAGTAGGCGAGATTTCCAACTGCTCTCAGATGTAGCGGCCAAACCCGCCATATGGGGATAGTAGTAATAAGGAAGTGGTTCCATGACAGCTCCCCAACGGCGCTTGAACTCCATCAAACCCTCGTTATCGAGTGCAGTTCGTCCGAGGTCAAGTGTGCGATATCCCTGTGAACTGCTCCAGGTGATAGCTGTCCACATGAGCAGGTTGTTGGGAGCCAGGCTCAGATAGCTTTCGTCAGATGCACCATAGGCATATCTGACGGTTGTGCCTGATGCCAGTAGAATCATACCCGCAATAATGATTCCTTGATACTCAGCCAGCAATAGTTGTATCGCACCACTCGCAGCAAATGCATCCCATAAGCCGAAAAAGAACCGCTGCTGCTGCGCAGGCATACCATGCTTTTTGCTGCGCGTGTATAGGTGTAATCGGTAATAATGCGCCATATCTTCGCGACGTTTGGCTATATGGACCTGCACACCGTGACCCTGCGACTTCTTAATCTGACGCTGTACGGGTTTCCGCAGACCTGACCAAAGGGCATCAGGATCAGTAGTAAGCGGCAGCAGCCAGCGGGCATAGAGATTTGCCTCCACCAGATCTGAATGTTTGCTGAGCAGATCATTGACACCGGTACGTAGCTCTAGATATTTTACTTTCTGCTGCTGAGCAAGATAAATTGCCTGATCAATAAGATTACTGGCAATGGCATCATCCGTAGCGAGCAACGGGCAATAATCGGAAAATGGCAATGCCACCAAACGTCGCCCTGTGAGTGGACTTTGTACAGAGCACAACGGGAGGAAACCTGTAATCTGTCCAGTTGTGTCTGTGGTGATCAGCGGGATAATTGAATATCCATAAAGTTTCGTAATCAGACCAAGCCATGCTCGACTATAGTAGATGGACTCCGCTGCGCGTTGCTCGACAAAGTCATTCAAATGCGTATCAGCGAGGCTAGCGTAAGTCTTATTATCTTTTCCAATGTCTATAAGTGTGTTCCGCATATTTTAAAGCCTACCCTTTCATAAAAAGATTTCTCGTGACACGTGTCAATGGACTTCAAGAACACGTAAAAAGAAATCTTGCACTGTCACAGAGTCGATGTCTCCGCTAATTGCAAGTGCTGCCTGACTTCCATCAGGCCAACATCCAAAGTGTAGGAATGGCGTATCGATGTGTTCAATCTGCTGAACGAGCGCACTTCGGCGTTTGACCTGCTCTTCACGTGTTGCCCCTAATCCCTCGGGGAGGTCAAGATATAATGTATACATTTTGCCTTCTTCTTGAGAGCAGCACACGGCGGGATACCCTTGTTCGAGCAGGAAATCAAGCACCTGTTGAGGTGTATGTAGCGATAGGCCAATACAAGGACATCGTGATGCTTTCACTGTACAGTAGTGAGCCTGTATACAAACATCAGGATCAGACCAATTAGTAGTGGGTTGATCTTCGACTGTGAGATGGCGCGCGAGCAGAGTAGCACGAGGAGTACAAGTGGCTTCAACCCGCCAGCGATCGGGTGCCAGTTGCGTGATGTTCATCCTGAACTGACTATGCTCTTTCCACCACTGAGCAATGTCTTTCAGACAGGCCTGCCAGACTGGGAGTGGCCGACTGTTAGTATAAGTTAATAGCTGATCAAGGGCGCGTTTGCAGAGGGTGACACGCTCTGGATGAAGATTGAGTACATAGAGGCCACCAAGATTATAGACACGCTGCATAATGCAGCTCCAGATATCCCCAACCTCCTTGGCATCGGTAATGCGCAGACGATCAAAAATCATCTCATCATCTGGGATGCTGGTTGGAATACGCAGCAGCGCACCCTCAAAATGCGGTCGTAGCGTGTAGGCGCTGCAAGGAATAGCTTGAAAGAGCTTCAGAGATTTCTCAAAACCGCTTCTTAGACGTGGTGGGAGACGCTCAAGATCGATAGCGTCATGGATGACAGCCTCGTTGCTCTCATAGGTAAGGCCCAGTCCAGTAAAGACATCGAGCGAGTCCTCCGTCCATCCAAGATAAGGATTGCGAAATCCCTGGTAGGGAATCCGCGTTCTCTGAAACACTGAGATAGCTTGCTTCGTCTGCTTATGCTGCTCATCCTTACTCAGAGTACGGTAATCGTTATGGACATATCCATGTATCCCGATCTCAGCGCCACAATGCGCTATTTCAGCGATTAATGCGGGGTGTCGGCCGAGAACGACTGCAGGGATGTAGAATGTTGGTGCTGCATTGTATGGTTGAAGAGAGTCTATGACTGTTTGTAAAGCCTTTTTTGTCTTTGTTTCAGAAACGCCAAAGCGCGTGAAGACAGTCCAGAGTCTTCTCGCAAAGTTATGTATACCCTTCGTCTTGATTGAGAAGGCTACAAGGTTCATAAAACCTCCTGCGTTTTGACTTCATCCAAGCTCTATACCACTTCGACACGCTCGCGCCTTCACACTGTCTCTTCCTGAGATACAGGAAAGGACGTGCCTACTTTATAGTTCTCTCGCATTTGCCCTGCATAGTTACCGTCTCCAATAGTGATATATCGCATATCCAGTGAATCGATCATTTCGCGGTGAAGTGCATGGCGTCCATCAAGCACGACCCGGCAGTGTTCGAACCGACTGAAATCGAAGGACTGATACACCCGGTGATCAGCCTGAAGAATAATGGCACGTATCTCGTCTTCAATTCCTATGGGAAGAGGGGTATATCCCAAAGCCTGCAACTCCTCTTCACTGAAGAGTGGATCATCAACATAGACCTTTGCACCCTGTTCTAGCAGTGCATTTCTCAACAACTCCGCAGAACTGAACGCTGTCTCGCGTACATTACCTCGATAGGCCACACCAAGGATGAGGACAGATTGTTGTGCTAATGATCCGATCTCTACCTCAAGACGATGCACCGCATACTCCGCCATTGAATCATTGATACGACGAGCATAGCGAGGCAAGATCAGCATTGGAAGTTCGGAACTATGGGTCTGGAAGTTAGGTCCCGTCAAGCCGGAGAAAAGAAAATACGGATAGACTGGAATACAGTGCCCCCCAACACCGATCCCGGGAGTATGGATATGTGATTCGGGCTGAGTATTGGCAGCAGCGATGGCTTGTGCGAGATTAAGGCCATGTGTATCGGCAAAGCAGGCAAACTCATTGGCCAGTGCGATATTGACATCGCGATAAGCTGTCTCGATGAGCTTGACAAATTCGGCTTCATCGGTTGAAGTCATAGCGATAACTTCGGCGTCAAGCACTGATCTATAAAACTCAACAGCGGCATCAGTGCTTAGCTCATCAATACCACCTACCAGCTTGGGATAGGTACGTAGATCGCGGAAGATACGTCCAGATTTTACGCGCTCAGGACTATATGCAAGAAGGAAATCATAACCTGCTTTAAGCTTTGAAGTGCATTCGAGAATCTGAGCGAAACGTCCTGCTGTTGTACCTACAGGTAGGGTGGTTTCAAAGATCACGAGCGTACCGGAGCGCAATCCCGCTCCGATAGCAGCAGTAGCAGCATCAATCGTGTCAAAGTTCACCTCATGCTTCGCGTCGATGATAACCGGTACAATGACCACAACAACTCCAGCCTGATGCACCGCTTCAGACACGTCGAGTGTTGCAGAGAGCAATCCTTTATGAACTGCATCTGCAAGTCCTGCAGCAAGTTCTGGCTCCTCTTCGATGTAGGATTGTCCAGCGTTGACCTTCTCAACCACCAAAGGGTTGATATCGCATCCGATAACAGACTGGCCATGGCTTGCATATTGTACAGCAAGCGGTAAGCCTATCTTACCAAGGCCAACCACAGCAATAGACCTACGCGAAGGGATATGATTAGTTAAGCCATTTTGCATAGGGTCCTTCCTTTCATAATCAGAATATCAAATCATCGAGCTCAACTGATGGAGGGCGGGGAAAAGCATCTTGTATGCTAGCAAAAAATTTCTTTTGTCATGATCCCAATTTAAATCCTCTTCGATTCGCTTCCGCCCAATAGTTCCCATTTTGACTCGGAGTTGTTCGTCATCAAGCAAGATGGCAATCTTGCTAGCGAAGTCTTCTACAAGATTCGGTATAGCATAAAGAGCGGCATCCTGTGCTGAAAGGCGCGTTTCAGCAAGATCAAACGCTACTACTGGCTTCCCAAGGGCCATGTATTCCATGGTTTTGACCATAGTGCAGTATTCATTCAATCCATTTGCTGGCTCAGGCGTGAGTCCCACATCTGCTACTGTAAGGTAGCGTACAATGTCTTTAGCTTCTAGCCAGCCAGTGAAATTAACAAACTCGTCAAGGGCCAGTTCTTGAGCAAGCGCACGCAGTGTAGGAGCATGACCACCGTCTCCCATCATTACGAGTGAAACATCTTGACGATCGCGCTTATAAATAAGGTCATGGAGTGCATACAGGATATTTTCAACGCCATCTTGAACTTCCATAGCACCCACATAAGCCAGTAGAAAACGCCTTCCCTTTTTCAACTCAGGCTCAGGCGTAACTAGCTTTATACGCTCCAGTGCAGGTACATTACGCACTACAAACACCCTGCTGTCATCAAACCGACCGCGTTCGATGGCAAAGCGCTTCACGGCTAAGTTCGGCGTGATGATCAGGTGGGCAGCTCGGTAGGAGCACCACTCGAGGAAGAGCAGCAGCTTGTGAAGTGAACTCATTCTACCATTGAATTTTACCTGGAATACCTCTGGTGACAGGTCATGCTGATCAAAGACAAACTTCTTGCCGAGGAGTCGATAGAACAACCCGATCATGAAGAATGTATCGGGCGGATTCGCAGCATGAATTACATCAAAGCCATGGCGGAACAGCACCCTAAAGCTCAACAAGAACGTCAAGAGCATTGCTAGACCATATTCCGCGATGTAAGTAATATATTTGTTCGCGCTGGTAGGCACTCGGTATTGGTAAACGTGAATGCCCTCAATGCATATGTACGACTCCCGGTACTCTTTGGTCCCCTTAGGGCCGATGATGCTCACTTGAAAGCCATAATCACGTAGGGCTATGGCCTCAGCCCAGACACGGTTATCACTTGCGGCAGGGCAATTTTCTATCAGCATTAGTATTTTAGCGGTTCTGCCCATTGACTTCCTCCCCCTCAAAGTAAGAATGTGTTTGAAAAGCCTTGTGAAGGCAATAGAAAAGATGATTATCAAGCTCCTTATAGCCAGAGAACAATCATTTTAAAAGAGCAGCAAGCTCCTCAAATTTGGGTTGCCTGCTAGCTGCCAATTCCGAGCGCATAGCGATGACTTCGGGTACCAAGATCGCCTGTTCATTCAGCATTTTTTTTACACCTTCAGCAATTGCCTCTGGCGTGTTGTTTACATAGACAAAGCCATGTGTGAACCAGCGTTTGTTCTCTGAGCAGTCCGAGACGACGGCCGGTTTTGCCATAGCTACAGCCTCATATGCAGCGCAACTCAAATCTTTTGGCTGATTGGTCAGGATGACTATGCCATGTACATTCTTGAGTAGCGCAGTATAAGTGCCACCCCGTAGGAAACCCGTCAGGGTTACATTTTCTGGTTTCTGTGCCAGCAGTTTGGCCGATGCTCGCTTCGGGTCACCAGTGACATAGAAGGTAACTCGTGGTAGAAGCTGAGCGGCGGCAAAAACCTCTGCTATCGGCTCAACGTCTGCGAACGTGCTGATGACAGCGACACGCGCATCTCCTTCAGAGCCAATTGTACCAACGGGCGGGCTAAGGGATGGAACTCCGTCTGCAAGGAAAAACCCACTGACTTTCCAACCTTGCAAGATGTTTTGCCCCTCCGCATTGGAGGAAAGTGTGACAACCGCTCGTCGCGATAAAAAGCGCAGCAATGGCAATGCCCAACGCCACTTGCGACTGAAAAAGGTCGAGGGGTGGCAGTCTATAGCGTAGGATACCCGGCGTCTTGCAGGTCGAGTTTTCTCTCGCAGTTCGCACCAGAGTTTCACAACCAGCGGTGCGAAGATCGGGGGAGATTGAACCAACACAACCTCTGGTCGCTCCCGTTCGAGAAGATGCCAGGTCTTCCAGCCCTGTACGAGGTAGCGGAGTGGCGTCAACCAGCCCCCTTTTAGCCGAAGCTCATATAGGAAGCGAACCTGCACGTCCAACTCGGCCGCGAGAGTTTCGGCCCGCCGCGAGTGGTCACCCCAAACTATGAATATAGATTTAACGCTCATTTATATTTCTCTCTGAAGTGGTTTTCGCGGTAGAGCTACATTAAGTGGTGGAGGTATCTGAATTTGAGCACAAACCTGGCTTCTATTTGTGCTCGTCCACCGGATAATGTGGCTCTACCGTTTTCGCTGCTACCTCCAGCATATGTGTATCTCCGAGTATGCTGGCCAATATTCCTCTTGCTTTTTTAAGATGTAGGTCCTCTGGTTTAACCCGAAGCGCTGTGTTCACTCCCCAGAGCGTCAACTGGTTGACCAACGGGCGCAAAAACGGATGAGGCATGATGCACTGGTCGTGCTTCGAAACCGACCTTCCTTCCTAAAAGTGAATAGATAGAGATTCTTGCTCCAAAAAAGATCTTCTTTCCAAAAAGTGGAACGAAACGGTTGTAGCCCAGCGTGATGTTATCGACAGTCATCTCCCAGCAAAAATCGCGCTCAGCCAGGAAAGGCACAATCTGGGACAGATTATCCTTATTCATATCGTGCATACCGATGGTGATGTGTGGCATCCAATTAGCAGGATGATAATAATCCCAAAAATCCGAACCCGTCCTGGCAATTTCTTGCCAGAGGGCTTCATGAAACTGTGTTAACTCGGGACTGCGTACAACGCGAAGATTAAGCACTGGATTAGGCCCGGTAAAGATGCCCAATCCACTGGTTCTTACTTTAAATGATGCTTTGCTCGCAGCAAATCGCTGCAAGACAGTCTCAATCGACTTTACGTCGTAGCGCCCGGCAACCTGGTAAGTAATATGTGGATGGGATGTGTTGTTAAATTCCCTTACTGCGAACTTCCTCGCCAGCTCGGTCCGGAGGTCTTCAACCAATTGATAATGTTTGTTGTCCAGGAGTGAGAAGACGCTGTGCATTGTTTTACCTTTCCTTTCTTAATGGCATAATTGATGGCGACCCCGAGGTCTCTGGATCAACACCTGATCGTTCACCTCTGAGAAGATCTTCCAATGCTTTATCTTCTCGCTCGCGTACATACTTCATAAATGCCAGTATCTCTATCGCCCGTTTGAGGCGCGAACGATACAATGAAGGTGAGTCGAGGTGATAACGGATGCGCCATGCCTCGTCGATGAGAGGGCGCCAACGTGCGGGAAGACGAGCTCGCCAGCGTTTCAGGGCTACTGACTTCGTAATAATCTCTCCTTCTTCGATCGTCGTCATTATACGGCAGTGTGTGGTTACGGCGAACTCAAACCAATCATCACGTCGGAAGAGATAGGGACGTCTAGCTCTGCTCACCCAATAGCTATGCAGGGTGTTGCGCATCGTTTCTAGCACATCCTGCCAGGTTACCTCAAAAGGGAGTGTAGAACGTTTTGGTCCGAGGAGACGGATGCTATTGTTCTTGACGGTCCACCAGGTGATATAGTTGAGGTCACCATATCTCGCAGGAGAGAAGTTTCCATGTTGAATAGTGGGATATGGTGCAATCTTCCTATTACACTTCCCAAGATTACGCAAAGGAATGTAGAGAACGTCCAGACGATTGCCGCGTTGATGTGCCCCAATCAGCTTAGTATGAAGAGCATTTAATTGCGCAAGCTCCTGGGTGGTCCACTCCCCATGCGTCAAGGCAAGGATGTCGATATCACTTTCTAGTTCCTCAAAGGCCCCGAAGGCAATGGAGCCGTAGATGTAGATGCCATAGAAGTGAGAGCGCAAAGGCTCCAGGGCATGGAGATAGTCATCGATGAGTGGTTGAATAGATGTGGGAATGAATTCCTCCACAGAAATATCCTCCACAGAAATATCCTCCACCTTTTTGGGCCGCACCTCTATTCGCTGCGATCGGGGACTCTCATGGCCAAGCAGATCAGCCAGGATGTGCTTGACGGCGACTCCCCAGGCATCCCAGTTCAAGCGACTTTCAAAAGCCGCCCGACTCGTTCTCGCCAGTTGCACATACCGCGGCTCATCGCGGTAGAGGCTGGCAATCACTTCCGCATAGGCTG
>WNFE01001240.1_pt1 | contig 18493 bp, 16 predicted proteins | sample 5400451 | NCBI WGS metagenome assembly WNFE01 (sample SAMN13153344, study PRJNA577476) | soil metagenome | isolation source: 200 cm saprolite under Douglas fir tree site 2 hole 2 | place: USA:California | collected 2015-04-18
TGCGCGGGCCGGACACCCAGGTCATCGCCTCCGCGGGATTCCCTGCCGAGGCGGAGCGGCTGCGCCACTGGAACCCCCCGTTCCGCTACCTGATCGGAACCGGTGCCAGCCCCGCCTTCGACGTGCAGCCGGACCGGCTGATCAGCGAGCGGACGTCTGTTGTCGTCGGCGGCACCGAGTTCGTGCTGATTCCGGTCCGGGGCGGCGAGACGCCAGACGCGCTGATGGTGCACCTGCCCGCCAGCGGGCTGCTGTTCACCGGGGACGTGATGATGCCCTACCTCGGCGTCCCGTTCATCGCCGAGGGCTCGCCGGAAGGACTGCTGGAAACACTGCGGTCCATCCGCGAGCTGGCCCCCCGGCAGCTCATCGGGGGTCACACCACGCTGACCGAGAGCTTCACCATCGAGGCCCTGACCGGCCTGGAGCCGGCTCTCACCGAGCTGCACGAGTTCGTGCTGGCCAGGATCGGCGAGAACATGCCGCTGCCGAACATCCTGGACCTTGGCTATCTGCCAGCCTTGCTGCGCGATCACCCCGCCGCGGTCGTGCCGTACCTGGTCATCCGTGATGACTTCATCGCCCGGCTGTACCACCAGCGCACCGGATACTGGCAGCCAGACGGACAGGGACTTGACCCGCGGAGCCAGGAAGAAACAGCGGCGGCTCTGGACCTGCTGGCCGGGGAAAAGGCGGACGCCTTCGTCACCGCCGCTGCCACCCTGGTCGGCCAGGGCGACCTGGCCCTCGCGCTGGAAATCCTCACTCCGGGCCTGCTCCGCCATCCCGACAGCAGCGAGCTCGCCGAGCTCCGGCAAGCGGTTCTGGTCCGGCTGATGGAACAGCGCCAGCTGTCAGATCCGTTCGGCTTCCTGGTTTACGCCGAACTGGCTGGCGCTGAGCTCCCCCCGGTCGGATAGCGGCGATGGGCGAGCTAGGTCGCGCCCTTCGGGCCCGAAGGACATCGAGACAACCATCCGGGCCCTGACCGGTCTCACCGAGCGGGCCCGCGCTACGCGGGGACGCACGGTGAGGAACCCCGGCAATCCACGAGGGAGACAATCATGAAGCTGGCCATATTCGGTGCCACCGGGCGTATCGGCGGGCACCTGCTGAACTGGGCCGTCGATGCCGGTCACGACGTGCACGTCCTGGCCCGCAGCCCGCAAGCACTGCGGCCGCGGGACGGCCTGACCGTGACCGGGGGCGATGTGCTCGATCCGGCCGCGGTCGCGGCGGTCATCTCGGGGGCCGACGCCGTGCTGTCGGCCGTGGGCCCGCGGATCCGCGACAACTTCCGCAAGACCGAGCTGCTGGCCCCGGCCGCAGCGAACATCATCGATGGGATGCACAAGACCGGCGCCCACCGGCTGATCGCGGTGTCCGCCGCCGCAGCGTTCATCCCCGAGGACCCGGACAAGTCCTGGATCGTCAAGCAGATCCAGCAGAGAATCTTCGGCAGGACCTTCGCCGACGTGCGCCAGATGGAGCGAGTGGTCAAGGACAGCGACCTGGACTGGACGCTGGTCCGCCCGACCAGGCTGGTCAGCGATCCGGGGAAAGGCGAGTACCGGGTGCGGGCCGACTTCCCGCCGCCCGGCGGCGGCAAGATCGCCCGTGCTGACGTGGCGCACTTCATCGACACCGCACTCACCTCGGCCAGCTACATCCGCGAGTCGCCGGCCCTCGCCTACTGACCCGCGGCACCGACCGGGTTCTGCCCCGGGACCCCAGCGTCGATGCCGATTTGAGGCCCGCCGGCGGGCCAAACATCGGCATCGATCTTGATAGCTGGCGGCACGCCAGCTCTAGCGTCGTATTCCGAAGCCTTCACCAGCGGCGTTCCTGACGAAGGAGTCCTGATGCCCCAACGCATGCGCGCCATTCTCCAGCAGGCTTTCGGCGGTCCCGAGGTGCTGCAGCTCGCCCAGGTAGACCGGCCGGCGCCGCTGGCCACCGAGGTGCTCGTCCGCGTCACGGCCGTGGGCGTGAACCCGGTGGAGCCGATCATCCGGTCCGGCCAGTTCCCGCTGATCGGCCAGCCGCCGTTCATCCTCGGCTGGGACATCTCCGGGGTGATCGAGGACCTGGAAGGCGTCACCCGGTTCGACGTCGGCGACGAGGTGTACGGGATGCCGTTCTTTCCGCGCGCGGCCAGCGCCTACGCGGAATACGTGACGGCGCCATCGCGCCAGCTCGCCCGCAAGCCGGCCAGCCTTTCCCACGCCGAGGCCGCCGCCCTGCCGCTGGCTGGTCTCGCCGCCTGGCAGAGCTTGGCCGACACCGCCCAGCTCGCCGCCGGCCAGCGGGTCCTGATCCACGGCGCCGGGGGCGGGGTCGGGCACCTGGCCGTGCAGATCGCCAAGGCCCGCGGCGCCTACGTAGTTGGTACGGCCAGCGCAGCCAAGCACGACTTCGTCCGCAGCCTCGGCGCCGACGAGGTCATCGACTACCAGGCGTCTGACTTCGCCTCCGTGGCCCGCGACATGGACGTGGTGCTCGACTCCGTCGGCGGCGACATCGCCCGCCGCTCTATCGGCGTGCTGCGCCCTGGCGGGTTGCTGGTCACCATCGTGGGCCGCCGCGACGTCGACCTGGCCGCCCGCACCCGAGCCGCGGGGCGCCGCTTTGCCGGGATCTCCGTCGAGCCGGACTACCCCGGTCTCGAAGCCCTGGCTCAGCTCGCTGATTCCGGAAAGCTTGGCGTCCATCTCCAGGCGATCCTGCCCCTGGCCGAGGGGGCCAAAGCCCACGAGCTCCTTGAGTCCGGCCACACCACCGGCAAGATCGCGCTCACGATCTAGCTAGAATCCTGCGGTCAACGTGCGGTCAAAAGGATCTTGAGCGCCAATGGACGCTGACGTGTCGGCGCGACACGCCTCGAACACTTGTACGGTTATCCATCGGATCGCGATCCGGGAATGGTGCCACTGGTAGTCGGAGAGGCGGTGGATTGCATCTGTAGATGCAATCTAGATACAATGCTGGTATGTCTACATCGACTGTCGGGTTCGCGGTGGCGGATGAGGACCAGGAGCGTCTGGCTCGTCTGGTGGAGCATTTCGGGGGCGGTAACCGGTCGGCGTACCTGCGGGCGACGCTGCCGGTGATGGAGTCGCTGGCTCGGGCGGAGCGGCTGCGCGAGCTCCAGGCGCGCAACGCGGAGCGGGCGGCGGCGGCCGGCCAGGATTATGAGTCGTTGCTGACGGAGATCCGCCATGCGTACAAGAGCGGAACGCCCGAGCATTGAGTGTGCCGGGGCCGGTCGCGGTGCCGGTCGTGTTCGACGTGAATGTGCTCGTGCTGGCGGTTGCTGCCGGTGAGTCGCCCTTCCGGAGCTGGCCGTCACCACCGCCCACATCGGGGAACCCGAGCGCGGACTGCCTCGGCGTTATCAACGACGCAGCGGAGTTCGCTCTGTGGCTCTCCCCGCACATTCTGGTCAACACCGGCCGGGTGCTCGCCACGGTACTCAAAACCCCTGACGAGGAGGTGGATGAGTACCTGCAGGTGCTGGCTGAGATGGCCGGAGCGTCCGGGGGTGGGGTCACCGAGCCACCGCAGTCCGTCGGCGACTGCCCGGACTGGGAGGACAACCGGATCCTGGACCTGGCAGCGGCGGTGGGCGCGTTCCTCGTCGTGTCCGCAGATGTGGACTTGACCAGCATGTCGCCATGGCGCGGCCGCCCGATCATCGAACCGCCTCAGTTCGCGTCCATGGTCGACGCCTCCCGCCGGGCACGCAGGCGGCACAGGTGAATCGTGCCGCCCGCATGTACGAGCCGGTGGGGTTGGCCGCCTCCATCTTCACCCAGACCTCGGCGCAGCTGTCATCGGCCATGCGTGCCAGCCGGACCACGGCCGTGCCCCCGATAGCCGAGATTCCGCCCGGACGGTCCGCTAGAAGCGAGGCCGGTGGCGTCAGTTGCCGCAGAGTGGGCATCGCCGGGCTCATGCGGTCCATGAGCACCGAGCCCAGCGTCCGGTCTTGCTCGCATCGCAGAACGAGAGCCTGTGGCCGTCGAGCACGCGGACTGGGCTCTCGTCGCGCCCGACTGCCATGGCAGTCGCCAGGGAAGGTGGCCGGCGCAGCGTGACCGCTACCGGGCCACCGGTGCAGGCAGCGATAAGCCCGCTTACGTAGCCGCCGTTGCCGCTGTCCAGCGGGCCGCAGGAGCGGGGGGCAATGATGAGGGAATCAGTCATGCCAGTAGTCCCTTCACTGCAGCCGTAGCGGCAATGGACTGGTCAGGGTCGGGTGACTGCGGGATGAGGTTGAATTCCGTGCAGCCCGCAGCGGTGTAGGGCGCGAGGAACTCGGCGACGTCGTCGGCGGTGCCGTAGGGACAGTAGCGCTCGAAACGCTCGAACGGCAGATGGTAGAAGGTCTCCATCGCCGGCGCAAGGCAGGCGCGAGCCGCCTCTTTGGAGTCCGCCAGCCCGCACCACACCTGCATAGCGTGATGGGCCGGCGGGTCCGGCCGGCCCGTGCGGGCGGCCTCCTTTGCCGCCATCTCGACGGCGTCGGCGAAACGCCGGGGCGAGTTCCATATGCCAAGCCAGCCATCGCCGAGCCGACCTGCCCGCTTGATCGCCACGTCTGAGCGGCCTCCGATGATGATAGGAATCGCTGCAGCAGGTGCGGGGGTGATGAGCGCTTCATCGAGGTCGAAGAACGTGCCGTGGAAGGTGATCGCTGTGCCCGTCAGGAGCTGGCGCAGGACGGTGAGGCATTCGTTCATCCGCAGACCCCGGGTGGCTGGGTCCACCCCGCAGACCGAGACTTCGTGGCGGTCCTCACCGCCTATCCCGACTCCGAATGTGAGCCGCCCGGGAGCGATCCGGTCGATGTCTGCGAGCTGGCGGGCCGCAAGAACAGGATGGCGCAGCGGCAGCAAGTACACGCCGCTGTAGATGGGCAATGTGGGATGGAGCATTGCCAGCGCGGTGGCCTGCACGAGCCCATCGAACCCTGCGCCGGCAAAACTCACATGATCTCCGCAGCAGACATGGTCGATGCCCGCCTCGCCGACCCGCGCCAAGAATGCCCTGGCGGTCTCCGGGCCCTGCGCGAGCAGGTCGAAGGGCGCGAACATGCCGACCCGAGCTGATGCAGCCACGCGCCCTCTTGCGTCCGCCGAACCCGCCGTCGGGCTGATTACTGCCTCGCCGCTCATGTCGTCAAGCTCTCATTCGTTGCCTCTGAAGAGGATGGCCTAACCCACGCGCCTGGCCGGGTCCGCCCGGATCGGGCCAAAGGACAGGATCAGCGCGGGCACGCAGGTCATACAAGATCTGCAGGTCTCGCCGGGGTACAGCTTCAGGTCACGTTCCTCCCGGCCTACGCGCTGGACCGCTGGTGGGCTTCAATGCATGCCGAAGCTAAGGCCCGCTGCGTTCGCGCAGCGTTCGGGGGCGTCCGCCCACGTCAGGGCGTCGGGAGAACGCCAGCAGCGGTGGGGCGAGCGCCAGAGCATAGGAGGGGCGACCGTCGTCGAGGACCTCGATGACCCGTGACGGACCAAGCCGTCCTTTCTGGCCGGCGAGCAGACCATGCTGGCGTCATGGCATGAGTTCCACCGCGCGACCCTGCTGCTCAAATGCGACGGGGTCGACTCAGCAGGTTCAGCCGTCAGGCCGCTGGAACCCGAAGCTGTTCCTCGCGGATTTGGGGCAGGACTTTGCGCGCAACGGCGTGCAGTTTTAGGCTCTTTAAAAGATGACGATTCGCCATGGGTTTCGATGGCTGGGCCCTCGCCTCGATGGGGAGTCTCATGTCCAGTCTGTCTACTCGGGCGACGCGGCTTGCCACCGGCGCCACATGCCGCCCTGTCAAGCACGGCTCTGCCAGTCTCGGCGCCAGTAGGTCCGCCCCGCTGAAGCCGAGAATCCAGCAGCTGGCCACGATCGTCATGGCCACGTCTCCTCCGCCGTCAAGGAGATGTACCTCCACCGCCTCGCGGAGGCGCTCGCTGCCGGGCCAGGAGATCGACCCCTGGGCGCAGGTCCGTGACTTCGGCCGCGCAATCGCCTACACGCGGACCCGCCCGGAAGTGGGCGTCGACCGCATCGGAGTGCGGGGCTCCAGCTACAGCGGTGGCGATGTGCTCGAACTCAGGGGATCGACAATCGCGTTAAGTGCCTCGCCGCCCAGTCACCGCTGGTCAACGGCACCCGCAACACCCAGCGCCGTGCGCCAGGACTTCCTGGCGCCCAAACCACGCAGCCATGCAGCAAGACCGCGCCACCCGCTTCCGCGGCGAGCCGCCGGCGATGGCGCCCTTGGTCGACCCCGGCCCTATGGCCGTCTCGGCCCCGCCCACCCCCGTGACTGGTTCCTCGAGCACCTGGGCCCGGCACGGTAGGGACGACGAATCGCAGGAACTGTCAGGAGGAGGCGAGAGTCATGTCTCGTAGGTTCAGGACCGCGCTGTCGGTGGTCGTCGTGCTGAGCATGTCGATCTGGGGGCAGGTGTTTGCGAGCTCCGAACCGGGCGCACAGGCGGGGGCTCGAGCGGCCGCGCCCCCCGCGATCTCCTCGGCCGGAACCCCGGAACTGTCCACGAGCAGCCGGCTGCAGGACCGCCGCGAGGTTGCGGCTGGGACGCGGGCCTACTCGATCGGCTTCGAGGACGGGCGGTTCTACGCCAACGGCTGGCACATCACGGGCGAGATGGGCGGCGTGTGGACACCGCCGTTGAAGCTCGTCGACGGGGTGTGGTTCGGGCTCGACGGCCAGTGGGTCGGACCCGCGACGAAGTTCTCGAGCGGGTGGGGCTACACGCGCTACGATCTGCCGGACACCGCGGGCCTGAAGCTCGAGCGCACGGACTTCGCGCCCGACGGGCGCCGCGGTGTGCTGTTCGGTCTCAAGATCACCAACCCGGGGGCGGCGCGGACCGCCAAGCTGTCCGTCGACGCCCACTCCGAGCTGATGGGGCAATATCCGTGGGGGTTCACAGGCGTCACGCCCAACGCCAGTGACAACATCCCCGACAAGGGCAGCTACGACGGCCAGAGCCTCGTGTTCACCGACGACGGGGCGCTGCCCGGGGCCCCGATGCACCATTACGCAGCGCTCGTGGGCACCGCGTTGAAGCCCGACTCGGGCGCGATCGGCGACCAGTTCTGGGGCGCGCAGCCCGGTCACCGCTGCACAGGCACCGAGCCGGGTGCGCCCGCTGCGCCCAAGCCGTCGCAGTGCGACGACGGCCCGTTCGGCCGCGGCACCGGTGGCGAGCTGACCTACACGCTCTCCCTCCCGGCCGGCGGCTCGAAGACCGTGTGGCTGGCAGTCGCCGGTTCGGACAAGGGCCTGGCGCCGGCGCAGCAGGAGCTGACCCGGGTGCTGCAGGACCCCGCCGCGCAGCTCGCCGCGAAGATCGCCTCCCGCGAGCGGCTCTCGCAGATGACCAAGCTCTCGCTGCCGGGCGACCCGCTGGTGCAGAACGCGATCGACTGGGGCAAGCAGAACCTCGCCGACCTCACGCAGAGCGCCCAAAATCTACAGATCCGCTGGACCAACCAGGGCAAGCAGTTCCCACCGCCGCTGGGCACCGTGCCCGAGGCGACGTGGATCGGCGCCGGCTTCCCTGACTACCCCTGGATCTTCGGGACCGACGCGGAATACACCGCGTTCGCCGCGGTCTCACTGGGCCAGTTCCAGGCCATCGAGGGGCATCTCCGCGCCCTGCGCGATATCTCCGACATCCTCAACGGTGGCTCGGGCGTGGTAGTGCACGAGGCGGTGTCCGACGGCTCGATCTGGTTCGGGCACGACTCGCGCCACGTGAACGCCGACGGCAGCACCACATACGACTTCAACACCGACGAGACGGTCAAGTTTCCGAGCGCCGTCGCGCTGATCTGGCGGTGGACCGGTGACAACCGCTTCCGCGACGAGATGTACAACTTCACGGTGCGCAACCTGCGCTACGTCGTGCGCAACCTGGATGCCGACCATGACGGCTGGCCCGAGGGACTCGGCAACGTCGAGCGCACGGGCATGGGCCCAGAGAAGCTGGACAACACCGTCTACTTGATCCGCGGCCTCTACGACCTGGCCGATATGGCCCGCTCCAAGCACGACGGGGCCACGTATGCGTGGGCGAGCAACCTCGCCCGCAATCTACAGCAGCGCCTCGACGGCACCTGGTGGTACGCCGCCGCGCAGCAGTACGCCGACTCCCTGAACGATCCGGGCAACATCCAGTCCTTCCAGAAGCACTGGATCGGCCAGACGCCCATGGAGGCGGAGCTGCGCGTCAATGGGCAGACGGTGCCTGGCCTGGCCCCGTTCGACCACGGGAACACGGCGCTGGCGGGGCGGGAAAACGACTGCTACAGCGGCGATCACCCGCTCAACCCCGGGCTGTTCCACACGGCCTGCGGCGGCGGAGCCAACGGCCTGGGCGAGAAGGTTATCTTCGGCCTGACGACGTCGATCCAGTCGATCGGTGAGGGCAACTACGGTCGGCTGGGCCCGGGACAGCAGCAGCGCTACGTCCACGCGCTCGCTGAGACGATGTTCTCTGAGCCCGCCACAGGCGGGACGCCGGACGAGCAGCCGGGAGCGATGCCGGAGATCTTCCCGTCGCCGGACCAGGGCGCGAACATCGACCGCTGTTGGACGTGCCGCTCGATGTTCATGCAGGCGTGGGGCAACTACGGCACCGCGTGGGCCGTCGTGCACCAATGGCTGGGCGTGCGGCCCGACCTCGGCCGTCAGCTTGTCGAGTTCGTCCCGCAGGTGCCGCAGGGCCAGACCTCGGTGCAGGGACAGGACATCCGGCTCGGCGGCGGGTCCGCCGACGTGCTGGCCACCAACACCGGAGGCCGCTACCGCACGGAGATCGACATCACAAAGGGCGTGGGCGCCGACGAGGTCGTCATCGGCAGCATCCTCCCGAGCGGCGCGCGGCCCACGGTCGTCGTGCTCGACGGGCAGCCCGTGCACAACTATCAGATTCTCCAGACCAACCGCGGGACCGAGGTGACAGTGTCGACCACCGCGGGGCACCACACGCTGACCATCACGGCCTGACCTAGGCCTCCTTCCGGCTCACGGAGCCGCCGGCGGGGACAGCCGGCGGCTCCGTGAGATCGCGGCAGCTGAGCTTCTAGGTGACCGCGGTCTCCAGGCATTGGCTACGCACGAGGTGGGCGCCAGTGAGTCGAGCGGTCAAGTGGCTGGCCACCGTGGTGGCGTCGGCAGTGACACGACGCTGGCCGGTGTAGCTGGCATCACCGTGCAGGTTCGTGCCTGCGTCCTGGCTGGTGCGAGCCATCCGTGAAATAACGAAGCCTATGACGCAATGGGGCCGCAGCGGGCAGAGGGGCACAGCCGCGGCGCGATGGTGGGCGCACCGCGGCTGGCCGATGCAGGGCACGGCGGGGCAGGAACCGCCGCCCGGCTCAGCGCGGCATTGCTGCGCGCGAAGTTCACCGCCGCCAGTGCTTCTCCTGCCGCGCCGGCCCTTGATGCGGCCGATGCGAATCTGGGCCAGCCGGTGACTCCATCGGCGTCGCGACCTGCCTGGTACCGGCTTCGCGCCACATTCCGCCGGAACCTGGCCGGGTACCTGGTGATCGCCTTGATCGTAGGACTCATCGGCGGAGTGGCCATGGGCAGCGTGGCCGCTGCCCGCCGGACCCAGTCGGCCTTCCCACGGATCCTCGCCGCGAGCAACCCGTCCAACCTCGATGTGGATCCCGGCCCGTACAGCGCCCGTACGGTTGACCAGATCTCGCATCTGCCGCGGGTGCGGTCGGCCGAATCGTACGTGGCCCTCAACGGCCTGCGCGCGCTGCCGTCTGGATTCGCTGACCTGCGGACGTCGTTCAACCAGCAGGTGGAGATGGTCGGCTCGCTGGACGGTCTTTACTTCAACCAGGACCGCGTCATCATCACCAGCGGCCGGCGCGCCGACACTAGGCGACCCGGCGAAGTAGTCATCAGCGAGCAGACGGCCCGCCGTTTCGGCCTTCGCATCGGCCAGTCGCTGACGGTCAACCTCTACACCGGTCAGCAGGCCAGCGACCCGGGCTTCAATCCCATGACCAGGTCGCCGGTCCACCGCGTCCGGCTCGCGATCACCGGCATTGGCGTGTTCACCGACGAGGTTGTCCAGGATGACATCGACCGGATCTACCGGATCCTGACAACCCCCGCGCTGACCAGGCAGGAACTCCGCTGCTGTGCTGCCTACGTCTGGACCGGCCTGCGGCTCGCCCGCGGCGACCGCGATGTGGCGCTGGTGCAGCGGGAGTTCGGCAAGCTGCTCCCGCCCGGAGCCACGGGGGTCTTCCGTGTCACCTTGATCGTCGAAGGCCAGGGAGAGCGGGCGGTCCGGCCGGAATCCGTCGCTGCTGGCATGTTCGGCCTGATCGCCGCGCTCGCCGCGCTTGTCCTGGCCATTCAAGCGATCCGCCGCGACATTCTCGGCGGCGGTGATGCGCGCGCCATCCTGCGGGCGGTGGGTGCAAGCCCGCTGACCGTCACCCTCGACGCCTCCCTCGGCGTCATCGGGGCGATCGCCGCTGGGACCCTGCTGGCGGTCGCGGTGGCGATAACTGCCTCCCCGCTGGCCCCGGTTGGATATTTGCACCGGCTCGAGCCCAATCCTGGCATTTCGATCGACTGGATCGTTCTCGGTGCAGGCGCGATGTTCTTCCTGTTCGCTCTATCCGCGCAACAGCAATGCTGGCCTATGGCGAAGTGTCGGCCCGCTCCCAGCGGCGCAGCGAGTCCACCCGCCCGTCGACCGCGGCGGCACTGACAACGGCACGGAGTTTTCCGGCCACGGCGACTGTAGGGATCGGCCTCGCCTTCGAGCCCGGGTCGGGACGCGACCCCCGGCCCGGGCGGCCCAGCATCATCGCCACGGTCGTGGCGCTGACCATCCTGGTCGGATCATTGGCTTTCGGAGCCAGCCTCAGCCATCTTGTATCGCATCCCGCGCTTTACGGCTGGACCTGGGATAGGGAGATTCTTGCGGGCAGCGGTTACGGCAACATCCCGCTGCCGCAGGCCCGCTTGCTACTCGGCCACGACCCCGACATCGCCGCATGGTCCGGCGCCTACTTCGACTCTGTGGAGATCAACCGTCATAGCGTCCCGGTGATCGCCACGACTAATGCCCAGGTTGGCCCGCCCATTCTGGCTCGTCACGCCCTGGCCGGGCCCGGCCCAGATCGTGCTGGGCCCGGAAACGCTTGCTCTCGTTGGCGGCCATGTCGGCGGTACGGTCCGCGTCTTCAACGGAAAGACAACGCTCATCATGCGTGTCGCGGGGACGGCAACGATGCCGGCCATCGGAGTCGGCCATGGGATTCACTCGTCCCTGGGCGGCGGTGCGGTGCTGTCCGCTAGCGCCCTGCCGCAGGATCAGCTGAATGCCGGCGTCAGCAGCCGGTCGCCCGCAATCTCAATGGTGACGGTAGCGGTCGTGGCCATGTCCGCGCTGGCCCTGGCCATCCTGACCGCCATCGTGCCAGGCTGGCGCGCGGCGCAGACGTCCATTGCCGCAGTGCTCCGGACGGAGTAGTTGCCCCATGTCCCGGACCGACCTCGTTCAGCGGCCCAGTTACCACCTCGAACAGCGCTTTCATCGGCGCTGGCCCGAGGCGGCGGCGCAGGTCACGCAGGGCTTTCTCCGACGGGCAGGGCACCGCCATGCCGTGCAGGCCGGCAGTCAGCTTGCCCACACCGCGCGTAGCCCAAACCCACCGGTCAGCTGGCCATACTGAACCCAGCCCGAGGCGAGCGCCAACCCGCGGCCGGAATGACAGCTGAAGCTATTCACCCCTGGAGCGCCATGGTCAGGCGCGCCTCGCCAGCTTGAGATCCCGGCCCCGCTCCGTCGGCGGACACCACGATCTTTGAATGGCGGGTCAGGAAGTGCTTTCTCGGATTGGCGCGGACAGGTCTCTTGGCAAACCCTATTCTCCCAGTTCAAGGCCGCTTTACTCACGTAAACGGTCGAGCTTGCGTAGCTCGCTTGAGGACGCCCGGAGCTAGGGCTGGTAGCGGTTGAGCCCAGGCGTCCCTTCGAGCACGGTGAAGACAAAGAGGGCGATGGGGCCCACGAACGGCACGAGTCCTATGAGCACCCACCATCCGGACCTGTCGGTGTCGTGGAGCCGGCGAACCAGCAGCGCGAGTACCACGAGTTCCAGGTATATGGCGAGGACGCTGATGGCGATGAATCCCGCGATGCTACCTCCGCTGCTGTTCATGCTCAGCGGGATGAAGATGATGAAGTCCACGGCGAAGATGACGATCACCTGGAACAGGGTGAACCACCAGTATGCCGATCGGGAGGCGCGGCCGCGGTAGACGAATCCGTTGCGGAACGCCTGCTTGATGGCTTCACCGAAGCCCACCGGGCCGCCTTGCAGATACGTGAGCAGAGCCGCCGGCTGGCCGCCGGACGGATACGGGCCAGGCTGATTGGGGCCAGCCTGGAGGGGGTCGGGAGTAGTCATTTGCGGACCTCCGGTTTCCATTGGCTGCACGACCTGCTGCAGCAGGCTGCGGCGGACGCGGCGGCGCCGGCTGGCGGTGACCCCGCCGACCAGCAGCCCAGCCGGGATAAGGGCAAATAGTGCGACCAGGGCAAGCAAGAGCGAGAAGAGCGCGCCGTGCCCGATACCCCGCCCGACGGCAACGTCGGTGATCGAGCGGGGGACCGGGTTGCTGGCACCCAGGAGATACCTGCCGGGACGGCCGACCGTAACGTACATGGCCGTCTGGCCCTGGTGCCCTGCGACGCCGTAGCTCTCGGTGGCACCCCGCCAGGTATTGATCAAGACTGGCGGACCACCGTTCACCGGCTGCAGTGCCACCTTCATCGACCAGCTGGAGAACGGCGCGGAATCCCCGCTACCGGCGGTGAGGGAGCAGCATTGACCTGGGCTCTCGATGTAGAGGACGTAGCCACCCGGCTGCGCGAAGGTGACCTGCGCCTGGCCAGGCACCGGGACACGCTGAAAATCCTTGATCTGCCGGTTCAGGGAGAAAAACCCGACCACGGCTAGCGCAATGCATATCAGCGCGCCCGCCAGCGCGCAGCCTGCCACCCAGTACCAGCGCCGCGATGGACGGATGGGCGGGCTCCCCGCAACGCTTGTTTGCCCGCCCGAAGTGATCATTCTGTTGCCGCCTGGTGGTTTACTTGCTGGATATGTGGCTGATCTGGGCGGGCGCGTGTCCAGGCCCATCGCCGGAGCACGAGCCCAGCGGCACGAGCGCGAGGCCTCGATGCCGCGTCGGCAATGCCCGCGCCACGGCGGTGCGGGCGCCGAGATCGCCGATCCGCTGCCGGCGGGTGCCCGTGGCCAGCATGGTGATGAAGCCGGCCAGGTACAGCAGGGGCAGCCAGTCGACCACCCGCAGCAGTGTGCGCAACGTGACCGCCCACACCGACGGCCGTGCCCCCGGCGCGCCGAGAACCCGCAGGCCCAAGCAGGCGCTTGCCCAGGGTCTGCCCGGCCCAGGCTTCGAGCACGAAGTAGTACAGCAGCGCTATGGCCAGGAAGACAACCAGCCACGTCCCGCTGAGGTAGACGTTGAAGCTTCCCCCGCTCACGTTGGCCTGGCCCACAGTCGCGCTCAGGATGATGAACAGCCCGGCCAGGACGGCCAGGTCGATTAGGGCGGCGGCGATACGCAGCCCAAGCAGGTCCTCCTCCCTGCCGGGAGGGGGTGAGGCTGGGGGCACATCGGGGACTGGGCCTTCGCCGCTATCTTGCGGCACCTCAAGATCACTCATCGCGCTGGCCTTCCCCTTCTCATTCATGGATGCTGGCCGGGCCAGCGCGAGTGCCGGACGTCCCTCCTGGCAGGGACCCAGGTCCCGTTAGCGGGACGGGACCTCACAGCGCGGCACGGGATGCGGGGGACTGGCACCGCCGAGCTGCGCGACGCCCGGCAGCACGCCGCGCAGGCAGCTGCGGCCCGCGCTGCAGCCGGGCACCTGCACGCGGCCGCTGACTAGGCACAGTCGCAGGTGCTAGTCAGCCGGCCTGCTGGTCCGGGCGAGTCGCTGTACGTGCTTGGTCGGCGAGGCGATCCTGCAGGCGAGCGTGGCGGAACTGGTAGGCCGGTCCGACGGTGCGCAGGACATCGCGTTTGCGAGCATCCTCAAGAATCTCGCGTGCCGTCCTTGTTCATGCGTGCAGCGATGTAGCGCAGGGCATGCTGAGCTGCCTGAAGGTCATACCGGGGTGATGGTTCCCCGGGGCGCGGCGCGTAGGCGGCGGGCAGCGCGGTCGAGCAGGTGGTCCTCGATGTCCTCCCGCGGAACGCTGTGGCGGGCGGCATCGCAGAAGTTGAGGAGCTCGCGAACGTCGTCGCCGCTTTGGTAGGTGTCTCGGACCAGGGTCAGTGCCAGCGGACTGCTCAGCGCCTTGGCAATGGGGCTGTCCGGTGCCCGGCGGAGTCGGCCGGCCAGCTCGCGCCAACCGAGCGGTGCCGGGTCGAGCTGGACACGCGCCAGGTAATCTGCCGCGGCCACCGGATCGATGTCTTGCAGTTCGAGCGCCACGGCACCTTCCAGGAGGCCATGTCTGGCGGCAGCCGCTGTCTCGGCGCTGCGAGCCAGCACGACGACACGGAAGGCTGCCTGCTGGCTCAGCGCCCGCAGGGCGACCGGCCGCAGCTCGTCCGCTATCTCATCGAGCCCGTCCAAGATCACCGCGACCCGGCCGGCCCGGATCAGCTGGGCGCCGTCCGCTGCGCCGCCCTTGCCTGCGAAGAGCGGGTAGATTTGCTGAAGTCGGCTGACCAGCCAGTCCTCGACCCGCTGGGTGTTCGGATCCCACCCGTGCAAGGTGAACATCACCGGTACCGGCACCAGCGGCCGGTCCTTCTCAGGCACCTGCTCCCTATGCTTCAAGGCGGCCAGGACAAGCAGCACGCCCGCTCCGCTCTTACCCGAGCCGGGGTTGCCGACGATCACCATCCGCCCAGACCCGAGCCCTCCGTAAACGGTGTGGAGATCCCATAGCTGTCCCTTCTGCAGATCGCTTTGCCGGGCCGCGGGTAGCCCGGGCAACGGCGGGAACTGTCGTGAGTCCGCCGCCGCCGACACCGGCCCGGCGAACGGCTGGGACGGCCTAGCCCACCGGACAGGGATCGGCTCTGGCTGCAGCCGCCGATCCAAAGCCGCGCGGGTCCATTGATCTTTCACCGCCCCACTGAGCAGATCAGCAATGTGGCCGAGCGCCCGCTGCTGGCTCTCCGGGCCGTGCCGCCTGCCTCCAATATTCTTTGCCCAGGCGATCTGGCCTGCGGCGATCGTTACGACCGCCGCAGCGAACGCACCGAACGTGGCCAGCCACGGGGGTGGCCGGAATCATGATCGATATTCGTGAGAAGTGGCCGCGTTGTGCTCGTGGTGGTCCGGCCTGCTGGACGCGCGGTTCCAGGAGGGTCAGGTTTCCTGGCCTGCGCCGATGCGGGCGGGCCGGTAGGAGCCGGTGCTGGTTTCGCTGACGCAGCCGCGAAGGTGAGCCTGCCGGCGCCGGCGGCCCAGAGCCACGGGTCGGTGAGGGCCTTGGTCCGGCTGGCTGCGGGCCGGGCCTCGAGCTGCCTCCAGGACGGGCCGGGAAGCGGGCGAGGCTATCACTTATCCTGCTTGCGCTGTGGCCCCGGGCGCTGCCGCCAGGCCGGGTTGCCGCCGGGGGGCGACAGCGTCGATGACCGCGGTGAGCAGCCGGTCGGGTACCGGTGCGGCTTGCAGGGTGGTCCGGTAGACCAGCGGGCCGATCAGGTGCGCGGCGGCCAGGGCCGCGTCGGGCGCGGTGTCGAGTTCGCCGGCGTCGACGGCGAGCGCGAACGCGGCGGCGAGCCGCTCGGTGATTGCGGTGATGTGCCGGTGCGGACGGGCGCCGGCGCCGCCCGACCGGGTCTGCTCCATCAGCGCGATGGCGAGCGATGCGACCGCCGGGAGGGCGAGCTCGTCAGCGAGCTGGCGCAGCTCGGCGTGCAGCCAGGGCCGCAGGGGCAGGGCGGGGGTGGCGAAGAATGGCAGCTCGGCTGAGAAGAGCACGTCGCGGAGCAGGTCCTCCGGGGCCGCCCAGTGCCGGTAGACCGTGGCCCTGCCGACCCCGGCCTGCTGGGCCACCCGCTGATGGGTGATGGCGCCCGGTCCTTCCCGGGCGAGCAGGTCATAGGCGGCGGCAAGGATCGCCTCACGGCTTCGGGCGGCGCGCGGATCAGTGGCCGGCGATGTCATGCCCCTCAGTTTACGAGACAACTTGACTCATAGTCGAGGAGGTGGCATAGTGCATTTGTGAGACAAGATGTCTCAGAGATCCTGACGAGCGGGGACCTCGGCGGCAGCCCAGGATCCCGCGAACCAGGGAGGAGGCCAGTCATGGCAGCGAAGGTCTTTACCCCGGCTCCGGCCGGTGCACGCGAGACGCGCGGCGCGGCGCGGCGGTGGTGGGTGCTCGCCGTCGCCAGCGTGGCGCAGCTGATGGTGGTGCTGGACGTGACCGTGGTGAACATCGCGCTGCCGTCGGCGCAGCGGGCGCTGGCGTTCTCTGACGCGGACCGCCAGTGGGTGGTGACCGCCTATGCGCTGGCGTTCGGCAGCCTGCTGCTGCTCGGCGGGAAGCTGTCCGACCTGCTCGGCCGCAACCGCACCTTCATGGCCGGCCTGGCCGGGTTCGCCGCCGCGTCGGCGCTGGCCGGGGCGGCGCCGAACTTCGCGGTCCTGGCTGCCGGCCGGGCCGCCCAGGGCGCGTTCGGGGCGCTGCTCGCACCGGCCGCGCTGGCGATCGTCACCGCGACATTCGCCGGCAGCCCCGCCCGCGGCCGCGCGTTCGCGATCTTCGGTGCCGTCGCCGGGATCGCCGGCGCGGTCGGCCTGCTGCTCGGCGGCCTGCTGACCGAGCACCTGAACTGGCGCTGGACGCTGTACGTCAACCTGGCGTTCGCCGCCATCGGGCTGATCGGGGCGGCGGCGTTCCTGCGCCGCGGGGACCGGCCAGCGCACCGGCCCAAGATCGACCTGCCCGGCACCGCGCTGGTCTCCGCCGGGCTGTTCCTGCTCGTGTTCGGGCTGTCCCGGGCCCAGGCCGGCGGGTGGCACGCGCCCGCCTCCTGGCTGTCCCTGACCGGCGCGGCCGCGCTGCTCGCCGCGTTTGCCGGCTGGCAGGCCCGGGCCGCCGCGCCGCTGCTGCCGCTGCGGGTGCTCGCCGACCGCGACCGCGCCGCCTCGATCATCGCGCTGACCCTGGCCAGCGCCGGGATCTACTCGGTGTTCCTGTTCCTGACCTACTACCTGCAGACCGTCCAGGCCTACACCCCGGTCCGCACCGGGCTGGCGTTCCTGCCCATGGTCGCCACCACCATCGCCGGCTCGGTTCTCGGCGCGAACGTGCTGCTGACCCGCATCGGGCCGCGGCTGACCCTGCCGCTGGGCATGATCGCCAGCGCCACCGGCATGGCCTGGCTGACCCGCCTGACCGTGACCAGCAGCTACCCCGCCGCCGTCCTCGGCCCGCTGCTGATCCTCGGCCTGGGCCTCGGCCTGATCTTCGCCCCCGCCATCAGCCTGGGCACCGCCCGGCTCCGCGGCCAGGACACCGGCGTCGGATCCGCGCTGGTCAACACCACCCAGCAAGTCGGCGGCGCCGTCGGCATCGCCCTGCTCAGCACCCTGGCCGCCAGCGCCACCACCAGCTTCCTGCGCCCCCACGCCGCCATCACCCCGGCACTCCTGCAGCACGCCGCCGTCCACGGCTACGCCACCGCCTACTGGGCCGCCACCGCCTTCTTCGCCGTCGGCGCGCTGGTCACCGCCCTGCTCTACCGCTCCGGACGCCCCGACCCCGCCGACCTCACCAGCACCGTGCCCGCCTGACGACCGCGACCCCACAACTACGGACGCGACGCGGGACCGCGATGATCACACTCACGCCCTGCCCGGCCGGAGCCACCCCGCTCCGGCCGGACGCCGGCTCATATCGCCATATCCCAAGCGCGCAGCCCCCGGCCCGGCTGGCAGGACCAAGGCATACCGGCCCCGCATGTTAATGCCGGTGCCGCCGAGCAGGGACAGCCGGGCGACGTCCTCCCTGAGGATCGATCAGCAGCCCGCCACCACCAGCGCGCTAGTAACCAAGTGGGTCAAATGTCCTGTGCCAGTTGATCTGAGGCATGGTGAGCCTCTGATCTGGGGTGCCTCAGATTCAGTGGCGGGGCTGAGGTCGCGGATTGCCATCGAAGCTGGGGCAAGTGACCGGGCTGGCGCTCATCGTGTGCCGGATGGACGTTCTCGTTCGATCCAGGCACGCATGATCTCAGCGGCCAGCCAGTGCCCGCGTATCTCGGCCTCTGTCACGGCAGGCATGCCTCGGGGTCCCTTGCGCGCCGGGTCGGCTCCCCGGGCGAGCAGGAACACGGTGACGTCGGCGTGCAGGGGGCCGCCGGATTGGAGGTGGCCGTCGTGCTCGGCGTCGATGGCGTGGCGGAGCAGGGTCC
>WNFE01001242.1_pt1 | contig 18476 bp, 12 predicted proteins | sample 5400451 | NCBI WGS metagenome assembly WNFE01 (sample SAMN13153344, study PRJNA577476) | soil metagenome | isolation source: 200 cm saprolite under Douglas fir tree site 2 hole 2 | place: USA:California | collected 2015-04-18
GATGCAGTTCAAGCGCGTGCGCGAGAAGCATCCCATGACTGCCCGGAGCGCCTCCGCTGGCCGCAAACGGAACGGCTCCTTCGCCGAGAATCTTGGGCGCGTAGTAGAGAAACAGTTTGTCCACGACTCCGGAGGAAAGGGCGGTCCAATTCACGGTGGCGCCGCCCTCGATAAGGACGGTCGTGATCTCCCGCTTTCCGAGATGGCGCAAGACCGCGGCTAAGTCAGGGCGTCCGTCGGGATGCGCCGGAGGAATCTGCTCGACCCGGATGCTCAACTTCTCCAGTTCCTGCTTCTTGTTCTCATCCGCTTGCGAGTAGAGAACCAGGACGTCGTTCTGGGCCGTTTTCACTACCCGTGACTCCAGCGGCAACCGCAGCCAGGAATCCAGCAGAACTCGCAACAGCGGCCGCCGCCGGGGAAGACCGCTGCGGTCGGTCAACAGAGGGTCGTCGGCGATTACTGTGCCCACGCCGGCCATGATGGCATCGTGCTGATGCCGCAGTTGGTGTACATGCCGGCGCGCGATCTCGCCGGTGATCCAACCACCGGTCGAGCCGCCCGCAGCTACGTCCGTCGGATGGCGCGACCCGGACGGAGCGGGCGCAATCTTGCCGTCCAGCGTCATCGCTGCTTTGAGAGTCACCAGGGGGGTTCCTGTTCGGATGTACTTGGCGAAGCCTTCGTTCAGCTTCTTCGCTTCTTTCTCAAACAGGCCCACGTCGACCTGGATCCCGGCGGCGCGCAGTTTGGCAATGCCTGCGCCGCTCACCTGCGGATTCGGATCTTTCATTGCGCAGACTACCCGGCGGATTCCGGCGGCGATGACGGCATCGGCGCAAGGCGGGGTTCGTCCTTGATGGGAGCAGGGTTCGAGGTTGATGTAGAGTGTGCCGCCGCGGGCTCGTTTACCAGCCTGCTCCAACGCGAGCACTTCGGCGTGCTTCACGCCGTCGTAGGTGTGCGTACCTTCGCCAGCTTTCTTCCCGGACGAATCCACCACCACCGCGCCTACGACAGGATTGGGAGAGGCCAGTCCGATGCCGGCGCGGGCGAAGTCGAACGCGCGGCGCATGTGATGAAGTTCGTTGTCCAAAGTTCGCTAGGTCCTCGGGTCCTCTTCGATTTCAGCGACGGCTGCGCCGCTGCGGCCCTGCGGTGGTCGGCGGAGCGGGGCCATGGAGTACGCATAGGGATCTTCGGGTTCAGGCTTCCGCCGGAAGAGCCTTCGCAATCGCTCCAGCAGCCCTTGCAGATAGGATTGCGACTTCGACTGTTTCTTCATGCTCTGATTCCTCCACATCTCGGTGGCAGGGCGACTGGGAGCGACTCCGCGGGCGGAAGCCCTCGATCAAGAGAAAAGGCTTAATGCAGCGCCGAAGTGTGTGCGTGAGAACTGTGTCGTCCCGCCGGGGCTTGAATCATTATTCCCCTTTTCCCAGCGCTGAAGCGCTGGGCTAATCTAGGTCGCCCCTCCGGGGCTGGATATTCGGACAGTTGGTTCCGCTGGATTGTCGGAAACAAGTTCTCATGATTGTCCGAAAAGGACTTCTCACGATTGTCCGAAAATGAGTTCTCACGCACACGCATAAGCGCTGCTCCACGCAAAGTCTGACTCATTCAGCAAGCTATGAACACCGACGGCTCTTCAAGCAAACAGCGAATCCACAAACTCTTTTGCGTCAAACGGCAGCAGGTCGCCGGCTTTCTCGCCCACGCCAACGAAGCGCACCGGTAGTCCTAACTCGCGCGAGATCGCCACAACCACACCCCCTTTGGCGGTTCCATCCAATTTGGTCAACACGATTCCTGTCACTCCGGCCGACTGGGTGAACTGGCGCGCCTGCTGCAAGCCGTTTTGGCCGGTGGTGGCGTCCATGACGAGAAGCGTTTCGTGCGGCGCGCCCGGCACGATGCGCTGTGCGGTGCGCTTCATCTTCTCAAGCTCCAGCATCAAATTCTGTTTGGTGTGCAGACGTCCGGCGGTGTCGACGATGACGTAGTCGGTCTTGCGTGCGGTGGCAGCCTGCAACGCGTCAAACAGCACGGCTGCGGGATCGCCGCCGGCTTTCGTCTTGATCACTTCGGCGCCGGTGCGCTGTCCCCAGATTTCGAGCTGCTCGATAGCGGCCGCCCGGAAGGTGTCCGCTGCACAGAGCAGCACGGTCTTGCCCTGCGAGCGGAAGACCTGCGACAACTTGCCAATCGTTGTCGTTTTGCCGGTGCCGTTCACGCCCACAACCAGGATCACTTCCGGCGTGCCGTCGACTTTCGTAAGGGGTAGCGCCGTGGTCGAGTTCAGGATCGCGAGCAGTTCTTCCTTGAGCAGCCGTTTCAGTTCGTTCAGGTCTTTGATCTGTTTGCGATCGGCTTTGTCGCGCAGCTTTTCGAGAACTTCGTGAGTGGTGGTGGTGCCGAGGTCGGCGCCGATGAGCGTGGCTTCCAGGTCGTCCAGCGTGGAGCGGTCGATTTCTTTGCCGATCGCGACCACGTCCTCGATGCGCTCAGCCAGGTTCTCGCGGGTACGCGAGACCGCTTCCTTCATGCGATCGAGAAAACTGGGCTTCTGTTCTTCGTCCAGGCTGCCGAAAAGGGTCTGAATCACAAGCCGATTATATAGGTGTGGACTGCTGCGAGCTGCGAGCCACGAGCTACGAGCAGACTGTTGGGGTTCGAGTTCGAAGCTCGTGGCTAGCAGCTTTAGGAGTGGCGAGTGTCGACCGTGAGCGGGTCTGCGACATGCGCGGGAGCGGCTACCGGCGCAGCCGCGCCCGCTGGCGTCACAGGCTTCGGGATGCGAATGTCTCCCCGCAGAAAGACGGCCAGCAAGGCGGTGACGGCCGTCGGATCCAGACGCTTGCCCGAGAGGTTCTCAATGATACGCACCGCTTCGAACGGATCATGCGCCTGCTGGTAGGGGCGGTTGGTGGTCAGCGCGTCAAAGGTGTCGGCGACTGCGATTACGCGCGGCAGAAGGGGAATCTCGTCCCCTTTCAGACCATAGGGATAGCCGCGTCCGTTGAGCGCTTCGTGATGCAGTTCGATGCCGGGCAGCATCTCGCGCAACTGGGTTACGGGACGCAGAATGTTGGCGCCCTTGGTGGTATGAGTCTTCATGATCTCAAACTCTTCCGGAGTCAGGGCGCCGGGCTTTTTCAAGATGCGGTCTTCGATGCCGATCTTGCCGACATCGTGCAACTGCGCCGAGATGCGGAGGATCTCCAGAAAGCCGGGATCCAGTCCCATTTCGGTGGCGATCATGAGCGAGTACTTGGTGACACGGTCGGAGTGGCCGCGCGTGTACGGATCCTTTTCGTCGACGGCGCCGGCCAGCATCTGAATCGAACCCATGAACAGGGCTTTGTTTTCTTCTGCGGCGCGCTTCAGGTCCTCGACGAACTGCTCCAGTTCCTCCGACATGGTGTTGAAGGTGGACGCCAGTTCGCCGATCTCGGTGCGAGTCTTTATATGGACGCGCTGGGTGAAGTCTCCTTTGGCGATCGCGCGGCTCGACTCCGCCAATACTTGCAGGGGGTGGGTAATGCGCCGCGCCGAAAAAATACTCAGGCCGATGCTGAGGAAGACGGCCAGCAAAGCCAGCAGGCGTCCGGTCCGTTGCATCTCGTAGATGCTACGATAGGCCTCATCGCGCGGCTTCTGTACCACAACCGCCCAATCGAGGGAGGAAACGGGACTGTAGGTGCCCAGCATTTCGGTTTTGTTCTTGCCATCGCGGACGGCAAATTCGCGGGTCGCTGCCAGCTGTGCCTTGGCGCCGTCATCCACAAAGCTGCGCACGATATCGGAACTGGTCATGTCCTGCCCGGTGGCAAATTCCGCAGAGGCAGCGGCCACCAGGCGTCCCTGGGCGTCTACGACGTAGGGTATGAGGCCGGCACGGTTCACTTCCTGCAAGCGCCGGATGAGGAATTGCAAGTCCACTACGCAGCCGATCATCCCCAAGAAGCGATCGCCGTACAGGATGGGCGTACTGACCAGCAACACCGTCCGGGCAGACTTTCCGCTGCCTACGACCAGCGGCTGACCACTGTACCCTCGTTTCTCATGAGCGGCGGTGTAGGCGCGTTCCAGTTCGCGCTGCAGGAAAGCGTCGGGCTCGATGCGGCCGGCCGAAATGCCTTTGGCATCGGCGTTCAACACCGTTGAATAGGCAATATCGTTCGAGGACGAAACGAAGTGTTCTAGCAATGCCCGCAGTTCCGGGGCCTCGATATTCTGGGAGCCGATGTCGTTCCCGGTCGTCACCTGAATTGACGAGGCGAGATTCGCCAGCATCATGCGCAACGTTTCCTGGTGCTGGGAGATGTCGTCCGCCAGCGATCGCGTGACCGTATTCTGCAACAACATCTCGTTGGTTTTGAGGCGCTCCCGATTCAGCATTTCAATCTGCGCCGAGTAGAAGTACATCGGGACGACACTGAGCGCCAGCAACACGCCAAGGATGACGTAGAGCAAAGGCACGCGCGTGGGTATGGGCAGCTTCAGTGGCAAAAGACAGTCCTGCGGCCCGAGCGCGGGGGCAGGCTCGTTCCGGCTTGTGTCTATTCTAAGATCGGTGAGGGGTGCAGACTTAGGTGCTGCTGGTACAACTGACCGTTACGGAAGTACTCAAGCCGCGGTCACCCCCGTCTTAAAACCCGGATCGCTGCCGCGGTGCCTAAAGGCGCTCACATAGCGGACCTTGCGGCATGCCTGAAGGCATGCCCTGATACGAATCTCACTTGATAATGGGCTGCTAGGCCGCGGGCCGGGTTCACTGTTGTGATTCCTCGCCCAGCCCGGGGGCGTTCCATCCCCTGAATCTGGTTAGGCGCGTGATACAAACTTGGCATGCCTGGAAAGTCCGCCCCGCCGCTGCAACCCACGATTACCGCGCACGCACCCTGTCGCGCCGACCTGGCCGGAGGCACGATTGACCTGTGGCCGTTGTATCTGTTTCATCCCGGCGCATGTACGCTGAACTTCGCCGTTGAAATCCTGACTACCTGCCGCGTCACGCCACTGAAGGGACGGCGCATCGAGCTCTGCTCCATCGATACCCACCGCGAGGAAGCTTTCACCAACCTCGACGAGTTGATCGCCAGCCGGAGCCATCGACATGTCCTGGCAGCCTATCTCGTGCGTTTCTTTGCGCCCGAGCGAGGGCTACGCGTTGAAACCGATTCACAGTCCCCGGCTGGAGCCGGAATCTCCGGATCGTCGGCGCTGATGATCGCGACCACGGCCGCTCTGGCCCGGTACACGGGGCGCGATTTGGATCCGGAAACCATGCGTGTGATCGCGCAAAATGTGGAGGCCCAGGTCATCCGCGTGCCCACCGGGTGCCAGGATTACTACCCCGCCCTCTATGGCGGGGTGAGCGCGATCCATCTGGATCCAGACGGAATTCGTCGCGCAGCGGTCCCGGTTGCGCCCGAGGAGATCGAACTGCGCTTTGTGCTGGCCTACACGGGTGCGCCTCGCCAGTCGGGTATCAACAACTGGGAAGTCTTCAAGGCGCATGTCAACGGCGATAAGCATGTGTTTCGCAACCTGGAAAAGATCGCAGCCATTGCACGCGATATGCACCAGGCTCTGCTGCGACACGACTGGGAAGACGTGGCGCGGTTGCTCCGCGAGGAGTGGAAGTTGCGCCGCACCAATGCTCCTGGTATCACGACCCCACTCATCGACAAGCTGATTGCAGTTGCCGGTAAGAACGGCGGTCGCGCGGCGAAAGTCTGCGGTGCGGGCGGTGGTGGCTGCGTCCTGATGATGGTGGAAGAGGGTGCGAAGGAAGCGGTGGCCCAGGCTGTCGCCCAGGCGGGTGGCCACATTTTGCCGCTCCGAGTGGCGCGCGATGGTTTGCGCGTGGAGACTCAGGCATAGTGGCGCGGGACTGAGCGAAACGAAAGGGGTTGGTGGAACCTGCTTTCGACTGTTGCTTTCGAGTAGCAGTGATCCGTGTAGATATCTCGGCGAACTAGCCTTACCGACGGTCCCTTGCTGCGAGACCGCTTGCGCTCTGTCAGGTATACTCCCAACCGGTCGTTGAAGGAACCGGAGGGATAAAGAGTGGGAAGACCAATTGCGCTGCGCTGGTGTTTGTACTTCCCGATTGCTCTGGTGGCGGTCGGCCAGCTTGGGCAAGCCGCTGGACAGACGCCGTCAAACCCGCTTACCGACGCGCAGGTCCGCGACAAGGCCAGCAATCTGCTGCGGCAGATGACCCTCGACGAGAAAATTGCCCAGCTATCGCAGTTGCCCGGTTTCCCCGTTCCCGAATTCAAAGAAAACGTCAGCAAGACACTGGAAGAGATTCTCAAGCAGGTCGGGGCGGGTTCCGTGCTTTGGGTATCGGATCCGAAAGAGATCAACCGCCTTCAGCACGTGGCGGTCGAACAATCGCGGCTGCATATCCCCGTTCTCTTCGGACTCGACGTCATACATGGCTACCATACGATCTTCCCGGCGCCCATCGCGATGGCGTCCTCTTGGGACACAAAGATGGTGGAAGATGCGCAAGCCGTGGCTGCAAGGGAGTCCAGAGCCGCGGGAATTCAGTGGACCTTTGCCCCCATGGTGGACATTGCGCGCGATGCACGCTGGGGACGGATGGTCGAAGGCGCAGGCGAAGACCCCTACCTTGGAGCCGCGATGGCACAAGCCCAGGTATTGGGATTTCAGGGCAAGCAACCAGGCGCGCCGGATCGCGTGTTGGCCTGCGTCAAGCATTTCGCTGGATATGGAGCGGCCGAGGGCGGACGCGACTACGATTCTTCCTATGTTCCAGAAGAGCAGCTATGGAATGTGTACCTGCCTCCGTTCAAGGCAGCCCTGGATGCGGGCGTTGGCAGCTTGATGAGCGCGTATATGGATCTCAACGATGTGCCGGCGAGCGGCAACGCGTGGCTGTTGCATGACGTCCTGCACGAATCGTGGAAGTTCCAGGGATTCGTGGTCAGCGACGCGTTCGCGGTCCGCAGTCTGGTAACGCATGGGTACGCTCGCGATTATCAGGACGCCGTCCACAAGGCTTTTGCTGCTGGATTAAACATGGATATGGCCAGCGGCACTTACCTGAAATACCTCCCCATGGAAGTACAGCAGGGGCGGATCACAACGCAGCAGATTGACAATGCCGTGCGGCCTATTCTCGAAACCAAGGTCCGCTTCGGATTGTTTGAACATCCTTACATTGACGAATCGCACATCGAACAGGCGCTGAACGATCCCACGCATCAGCAGCAGGCACGCCGGGCTGTGCAACGCTCTGTAGTTTTGCTTCGCAATGAAGGCGGATTGCTGCCTCTCGATAAGTCGGGGAAGACGATCCGTTCCATCGCGGTGATTGGGCCATTGGGTGACGCCGACACCGACCTGCTGACGATGTGGGGTTCGATGACAAAGCCGGGCCCAACCGTCAGCATTCTGCAGGGCATCCAGGAAAAGGTCGGCTCCGCGGTGCGCGTGGCGTACGCCCACGGGCCGAACCTCCGCCGCGACATTCTCTCACCCTTCGAGGATCTTCCCATCTCGGTCATGAAGGAGCAGCCGGCCCAGACCCCGGAAGAAATCCACCGGGCCGTGGAAGACGCCGTCGCTTTGGTCCGGAGGAGTGACTTGGCTGTGCTGGTGTTGGGTGAGATTGACTTGATGAGTGCCGAGTCCGCATCGCGAGCTTCGCTGAGACTCTCCAATAGCCAGGAAGAACTGATGGAGGCAGTGTTCGCCACCGGGAAGCCCATCGTTCTCGTCCTGATCAATGGCCGTCCGCTGGATATCTCGTGGGCCGCCGAGCATGTCCCCGCTATCCTTGAAGCGTGGTACCCAGGCAGCCAAGGTGGCAATGGCATTGCGGATCTGCTGTTTGGCGATGCGAATCCCTCAGGACACTTGCCGGTAAGCTGGCCCCGCAGCACCGGACAGGAGCCTCTTTACTACAGTCATAACCTAACTCAACTACCCGAGACCTCGCCTGATTTCAAGTCGCGCTACTGGGACGTTCGCAGCACTCCTCTCTATCCGTTCGGCCATGGCCTGAGCTATACGACCTTCGCATTCGACAATCTAAAAGTGACTCCAACCGCGCGAGCCGGGGCAACAATCGATGTCTCGGCCGACGTGACCAATACCGGCAAACGCACAGGCGATGCGGTGGTTCAGCTCTACATCCACCAGCGTGCGGGGAGCGCTTCACGGCCGGTGCGGCAATTGAAGGGCTTTGAACGGGTTACGCTGGAGCCGGGTGCGAAAGAGACGCTGCATCTCGTGCTGGGAAGAGATGAGCTGCAATTCTGGAGTCCCCCACTGAAGAGATGGGTCGTGGAGTCTGAACAATTTGACCTATGGGTAGGCGGAGACTCCACCGCCTCACTGCACGGGGAGTTCCGGCTGACCGAGTAGCGTGTTGGGATTGGGGGACAACAGGCTGCACAACCGAAGCAACCTTCTTCTTCTAAACCGGGTCTATAATGTCACCATTGGTTCGGGGTGCTCCGTGCCGTTCCGCCGTTTCCCGCTCTTGGTGATTGTTCTACTCGGCTCCGCCCTGGCCGTGGCCGACAACACTCCGCCTCCCCGCATGACCAAGCAGGCCCGGCAGGAAATTATCCGTGTGTTCAACGCCGAGCTCTGCTATGTCCGCACTAATTTCCCGATGGGAAAGACGGGGCTGAAACTCAGGAACGGAGTGCTCACACCCCACGGCGACGATCTGCAGCATCTGATGTCATTGTGGGGACCGGCTGCCAAACCGGGAGATCAGGCCCGCATTACAGACGTTGCGATCAAGGGCGATTTCATCCACTTCGAATTCAATGGCGGCCCGGTGCGGAAACAGAAGTGGTACCAGCGTATCCAGATTCAGGGTGCTGGAGGATCAGCACCCGTGGCGCCTTCGGACTCGAATGCCAACGCTCGCGGATCCTTCGTGGACGTCTACTTCGACAAGTACGTGCCCGAAATGACCGGGCCTGAACTGAAGCAAGTGCTCCGTCCAGTGTTTGATTTCGATGCCAAGTCGCCGCTCGAAGCTTACCTGGAGACGGTCCCACCGAAGATCAAAGAGGCGATCAAGAACCATCACGTGTTGGTCGGCATGAACCGCGAGATGGTGATGTACGCGAAAGGGCGTCCGCCGAAAAAATTGCGCGAGCACGCGGACGAAGTCGAGTACGAAGAGTGGATTTATGGAGAACCGCCGCAGGACGTGGATTTCGTCCGTTTCGTTGGAGAGGAAGTGGCGCGGGTTGAGACCATGAAAGTTGGGGGCCAGAAAGAGATTCGCACGGAGCGGGAAGTCGATCTGCCCACGACCGCTGTTGCCGCCGACAAACCGCAGGAGCGGCCTGTGAATGCGCCCACCCTTAGACGGCCCGGGGAAGACATGCCGGAAGGGCGGCCCGCGGGTGGGATTAACGGCACGCCACCCATCGCGCCACCGCAATCAACCGACCCAAGCGGCAATCCGGTTCCCAATTAACCGATTGAGGGAGCGATGGATTAGCGTCAGCACCCGCTCTCCCTCTAAACTATTACTGTGAAGACTGCCCTGGGCCAGATCAACCCCACCGTGGGGGACTTCTCTGGCAACGCTGCCAAGATCATCCAATTTGCCCAGCAAGCCCGCAGCGCCGGTGCCGGCCTGATTCTGTTTCCAGAACTCTCCGTGTGCGGATATCCGCCGCGCGACCTGGTTGAGCGAACGTCATTCGTCGCTCGCAACCGCGAGAGCATCGAGAAGATCGCTGGCGAAACGCAGGGGATTGCGGTGATCTGTGGCCTCGTTACACCGGCGAAGGCGGAGACCGGCAAGTCGGTGATGAACTCCGCGGCCCTGCTGCGCGACGGGCGCGTCGAATTCATCCAGTCTAAGATGTTGCTTCCCACCTATGACGTCTTCGACGAGATGCGCAATTTTGCTCCCGCCAAGAGCCAGCAACTGTTTAGCTTCTGCGGCAAGCAGATTGCTCTGACCATCTGCGAAGACGCGTGGAACGACAAGCACTTCTGGAATCGCCGCTTGTACGGGGTGGATCCAGTGGAAGAGCTGATCCGGATCGGCGGGAATCTGGTACTCAATATTTCGGCATCGCCGTTCTGGTTGGGGAAGCGCGAGCTGCGCCGCGACATGCTCGCAACCATTGCGAAGAATGACAATGTGCCGGTAGCGATGGTGAATCAGGTCGGTGGCAACGACAGCCTGGTTTTTGACGGATCGAGTTTGGTGATCGCGCCCGACGGCCGCGTGATCGCACAAGGCAAGTCGTTCGCCGAGGATCTGATTTACTTCGACTCCCAAAGCCTGACTGGCGAGATGCATGAACAGATCGCGGGCGAAGAAGCCAGCGCCTACGAGGCGCTGGTGCTCGGCACCCGCGATTACGTTCGCAAGTGCGGATTTCAGAGAGTGATCGTCGGCCTCAGCGGCGGCGTCGATTCCGCGCTCACCGCGGCCATCGCCGTAGATGCGCTGGGTCCCACGAACGTCATCGGCGTGGGCATGCCCGGACCGTATTCCTCCAAAGGCTCGATCGAGGACGCGCGCCAGCTGGCGAGGAATCTCGGCATTCGTTTTGAGTTGCTTTCCATCAACGAAATCTACGAAGCCTGTCGCAAGACACTTGCGCCGGTGTTCGCCGGCTTGCCGGAAGACGCCACCGAAGAAAATATCCAGTCGCGCAGCCGAGCCATGGTGCTGATGTCTTTATCGAACAAATTCGGCGCCCTGGTGCTTTCTACCGGTAACAAGAGCGAAGTGGCGGTCGGATACTGCACTCTCTACGGTGACATGGTGGGCGGTTTGGCGGTCATCTCCGACGTCCCCAAGACGCTGGTGTATCGGCTGAGTGCTTACGTGAATTCTCGGCGGCCGGTGATTCCCCAGTCTACGATCGACAAGGCTCCATCAGCGGAATTGCGTCCCGATCAAAAAGACTCCGACTCGTTGCCGCCCTACGACGTGCTCGACGTGATCCTCGAAGATTATGTGGAAGAGGCGCGCTCGGCGGAACAGATCGCTGTTGCCCACGATTTCGATCTGGAGCTGGTGAAGCGCGTCATCCACATGGTCGAACGCAGCGAGTACAAACGTCAGCAGGCCGCGCCGGGGATCAAGATCTCAACCAAGGCCTTCGGCTATGGGCGCAGGTTTCCGATCGCCGCCAAGCCAGAATTGTAGAGAGTCTGGTCGCGCCGAAAATGTTCCGGAATGCTATAAGATGGCTCGGTGAATGAAGGTCATCCATGCGATTTCTAGTATCTCTCCTCTGCATTCTTCTGTTGAGGGCAGGCGTGGCTTGGTGTGACGAAGGCCACCAGCACGACCTTACCGAGCAAGAGGTCGGGTCTGTGCATTTCGCCACTTCTTGCGCGAAGGCGGTCCAAATGGACTTTCAACGGGCGGTCGCGCTACTGCACTCATTCCAGTACGAGCAGGCCCGGGCAGCCTTCCAGGCAATCGCGAAACAGGATCCACGATGTGCGATGGCGCAGTGGGGAATCGCGATGTCGCATTACCACGGACTGTGGGAGAACGGCGACACCACCGCCGGTCGCGAAGCAATCAAGAAAGCTCAGCAGATCGCTGGCGCGGCGACGATTACGGCTCGCGAGCGCGCTTACATCGACGCGTTAGCAGAAATCTACCGGGAGGATGACAACAACGCGTATGTGCACGGGCAAGCGTTTGAACGGAAAATGGCAGAGCTCCAGGCTTCCTATCCGGAGGACAACGAAGCTGCCATCTTTCACGCGCTGACGCTCGACGTCATCGCTCCCAAGACTGACAAGACTTTTGCCAACCAGCGAAAGTGTGTAGAGATCCTGGTCCCGATTTTCGCGAAACAGCCGAACCACCCCGGAATCGCCCACTACATCATCCATTGCAGTGATAACCGGGTTTTGGCCGAGGCGGCGTTGCCGGCGGCGCGCAAATACGCGGCGATCGCACCTGCGTCGGCACATGCCAATCACATGCCCTCGCATATCTTTACGCGCGTCGGTTCATGGGACGAGTCGATCAAGTCGAACTTGAGGTCGGCCGATCTCGCCGAGCAGGCGGAAGTCACCTCTACCAACGGAGAAGCTCGCGACCAACGCCTGCACGCCATGGACTACCTGGAGTATGCATACCTTCAAGAAGGCCGCGTCAAAGATGCTCAGACGATTCTGCACGAAATAAAAATGTTGGCTCCGGTTCCTGGACTGACGCTGACCGGGACGTACGCACAAGCTGCTGTCCCCGCGCGCTACACGTTGGAATTGGGCAAGTGGGAGGACGCGAGCCATCTTGAAGTCAGCGCCGAAGGCGTTCCTTGGGCGCAGGCAATTACGTGGATGGCAGTGGGCCTCGGCGCAGCGCACTCTAAGAATCTCGCTCGCGCCGCTGAGGCGGAGAACAACCTCGCCCGGTTGCGGGATGCGGCTGCGCAGCAGAAGAATACGTACTGGTCGAACCAGATCGAAGTCCAACGCCAGGAAGTGGCGGCATCGATCTTGCAGGCGTCAGGAAAATCCGCGGAGGCAACGGCGGCCATGCGATCTGCTGCCGACCTCGAAGAGAGCATGGATAAGAGCCCAGTCACTCCGGGTGCGGTGGTCCCGGCGCGTGAACTACTGGCCCGGTTGCTGCAAGAACAGGCGCGGCCGCAGGAAGCGATCGCAGAGTACGAGTCGGTGCTGAAAACGGCGCCGAATCGCTTCAACGCCCTCTGGGGCGCGGCCTCGAGTGCGGAAGCAGCAGGCAATGCCGCCGTGGCTTCGAAGTATTTTCGCAAGCTGACAGATGTCGGGGTCGGTAGCGAGCGGCCCGAACTGGAAACCGCGCGCAAGAAAGCAGGAGCCGTTGCGCTGAACTAGAAAGGTGGCGGCCTGTCGCGGAGAATTCCCGAAAGGAGCATATGCTCAAGAACGTAATTGTATTTCTCTGCCTGGTTGCGGCGGCTGCCGCCCAGAGCAAACCTGCTCCAGCTGCGAAGCCTGCCTCCAAATCAGGCGGTTCAACTCCAGCGGCTGTTTCCAGCAATGGCCTTCCCTCTGAAGAAACCATCAATGCCTTCATGCAGCAGATGGTCGGTTACAACCCGGGGGTGACGTGGCGGATTGCGGAAATTCGTCCCACACCGGTGGCAGGGCTCACGGAAGTCCTGGTTGTCATTACCGACCCGCAGGGATCGAACAGCAACAGGTTCTATGTCACCGCCGACGGCAAGCACGCTGTCACCGGCGACATCATCCCCTTTGGCACGAAGCCCTTTGAACAAGACCGCGTCAAGCTCGAAAAGGGCGTGAATGGGCCAGCCAAGGGCCCGGCCAAAGCGTCCGTGACGATCGTCGAATTCAGCGATATGCAGTGTCCGCACTGCAAACAGGTTGCGCCCACCGTGGAGCAACTTCTGACGCAGGAGCCGAACGCTCACTTCGTCTTCCAGAATTTCCCGCTCCCCAATCACAACTGGGCCGAAAAGGCTGCCGAGTATGTGGATTGTGTTGGTCGCGCATCGAATGACGCAGTTTGGAAGTTCATCGCAAAAACCTTCGAGCAGCAGGAAAGTATCACTGAGGCCAATGCGGACGAAAAGTTGAAGGCGATTGCAGCCGAGTCTGGCGCCAATGCCGATCAGATCGCCGCCTGCGCCGCCAAACCCGACACCAAAGCCAGAATCCAGGCCTCGCTGGCGTTGGGCAAGTCGGTGGGCGTAACCGGCACGCCGGCAATCTTCATCAACGGACGCATGTTGAGCGGCGGCGTGCCGGTGGAGGTACTGAAGCAGATCGTGGAGTTCCAAAGCGCCCAGGCAAACCAAAAGCAGGACACCGCGAAGCAGTAGGGTGGGACGGGGTCATCATTGATATTGATGTTGATCGATTCGCAGAGACGCGCCGCATCTCTCGCGGCACCTGATCACGGCTGCGCAACGGAGACGCGGCACGCCGCGTCTCTACCTTAACTACTTGCTCAGCCAGATCTCCGGTGTCTCTCTGCCTTCCGGGCTGCGTACCACGTACGGAGTGATTACGATCAGAAGCTCGTCGTCTTCTTCCTGCTTGGAACTTTCGGCAGCCAACGCTCTCAGGCCCGGGATCTTGGAGAAGCCGGGAAGTCCGCTCAGACTTTTCTGTTCGGTCTTCGTCACCATTCCTGCCACCACCGCCGGCTCGCCTTCTTTCAGAGCAATGCCTGCCTTGTATTCGCGATTGGAAATCACTGGCACTCCGTTCAGACTCGTTCCCCCCAGTGTGCGGAACAGAATCTCCAGTTGCATGCTTACATCCGCGGTTCCATGGACTGAAGGTTTGACCTTAACCGTGAGCCCCAAGTCTTCATAGCTGAAAGAAGGGAAGGGTGCTGTGAAGCTCTGGTCACCGATCACCTTCGAGATGGCTGCATTGTTGAAGATGGGCGCAAAGCTGGCATTGATGATTGGGAACCGAGAGCCTAGCTTGAACGTCGCTTCCTTCTCGTGGGCGGCTCGTAATGTCATGTGTTCGAGAGTTCGCACCGAACTTTCATTCAGCGAAAGGGTGGCCCGCAACTGATCGAGGCTGAGTCCCATCAGCGTGATTCCACCACCGAAGGTGGCAAGGGGCTGGCTGAAAATTGAATTTTGCTGGTTCTGCAGTTGCGCTAACAGCGCCTGAATGCTCTCGTTCCCCGCCTGGTTGATGCCGCCCGATGCAATCAGCTGGTTGATCAAGTCTTGAATGTTCTGGCCGCCTAAGGCCGTCAGCGCCGCAAGCGGAATGCTGAAGAGATGAAAATCGTCGGGGATATGGACGCCTATACTGCGCGCGAAACTGTGATCGACCTCATACACCTTCACGTCGAGCATGACTTCGGGACGGGTGGCATCGAGCGTATCGAGAAACTGCGTGGCTGCTTCCAGTGTGCTCTGAGGGCCTCGCACTGTAATCGTGCTGGACGCGGCGTTCAGGCTCACGAAGCGCAGCTCAAAGAGCGACCGCAAGGAGTTCAACAGGTCGTTCAGTTCCTGGGGAGTACTGCCGCCGGGAATGTAGAACGAGCGCATTCCCATACGGTCATACAGGCGATGGTTCTCGGGCGTGTCGAGGGTTGCGAACAAAACCTTCTCTTCGAGCGGGACGCCGAAACTCTTGGTCACCGACTCAGCGGCTTGCATGGCGGTTGCGAAGTTCACGTCCTCTATGTCGAAGCGCACGCGGCGGCTGGGGAAGGCGTCGTCGAAAATTACGGTTAGTCCATAACTGGAGGCGATGGCCGTAATCAACCCGCGGGAATCTCCGCGGTAGTGGAAATCGTGACGTTCCTCTTTGGGCTTGGCTGCCAGCGCGTCGATGCTGGCGACTAGTTGCGGTGCGCCAATCGTGTGGACCGGCAGCGGCCCGACCGCGTCAAGCAGTCTTTGCTGAGCGAATTCATTTTGGGGATCGAGGTGCAGGGCGAGCCGGAAATCGGCCAGGGCTTCTACCTGCCGTCCGTTCTGCAAGTTGTCGTTGCCGCGCTCCAGGTGAAATGCAACCAGTTGCTGCCGCACCATTTCGCGCGCGGTCAGGTATTCCACGTTTTGAGGGATCAAGCGGTATGCTTCCTCGAATTGTGAGAAAGCATCGTCCAGGTTCTTGGCATGCTGAAGCTTCAAGCCGCGGGAAAAAGCCTGGCGGGCAGCCTTGAGATCTTTCGATGCAGCCCTGCAGGCGGGCGCGCCCGCGGCATCGGAGCACGCGGAGGGCGCAGCTGTGGGGACACCATCTGCCGCCAGGCAGAATGCAGCCCCCAACAACACAATTCCCGTCAACAGCGATCGCATGATTGTTCTTACTATAGAATGCGCCCGCACTGGTGTCTTGCAAGCGAAATCAGGACCGGGGAACTACCGTCGTAACGGGAGCAATCGAGGTTTCACCGCAGCATCAGCCGTTCCATGCGCGTGGCCCGGCCGGTCTTATCATCACACTCAACTACCACCGCGCACAGCCGGACATCCCCGGTCGCCGCTTCGAAACGAGTGGGCATGCCGCTCAGAAATTTGTCGACGATCAGTTCTTTTTTGACGCCAATCACGCTGTCGTAGGGTCCGGTCATTCCTACATCTGTGATATAAGCCGTACCCTTCGGTAATACGATTTCATCCGCGGTCGGAATGTGGGTATGCGTGCCGACGACGGCTGTTACACGGCCGTCGAGGTACCAGCCGAAGGCGACTTTCTCGGACGTAGCTTCGGCATGGAAGTCGACGAAGATGATCTTTGCCTTGATCTTCTCCAGAAGTTTGTCGGCGAAGCGGAAGGGGTCGTCGCTGGCTCCCATGAAGACGCGGCCCTGCAGGTTGATCACGGCGTAGTTGGCGCCATTTTTCTGGCCTTCGAACACTCCCCAGCCTGGCAGACTCGCGGGGAAATTTGCCGGGCGCAACAGTCGCCGCGCAGGGCTATGAGGATTGCCGTCTGCCATCTGGAAGTATTCGATGATTTCGCGCTTATCCCACACGTGATTGCCGGTCGTCATGACATCGATGCCGAGATCGAAGAGTTCGTCCGCGAGTGGAGGCGTGATACCGAACCCGGCAGCGGAATTTTCGCCGTTGGCGATCACGAGGTTGACGGAATATTGCTTGACGAGCTCCGGCAGGCGGTCCTTGACGATGTTGCGTCCGGGGCGTCCAAAAATGTCGCCGATGAAGAGAATGTTCAAGAGAGCAGGTCTCAGGTCTTAGGTGTCAGGTCTCGGGAACGGCAGAACCGCTGCCGAGAGCTTGCCAAACTTTTGATGGTATCACGCGAAATTGGGGTCGGTTTGGATGGGCGCGGGCTACTGCATTTCGGCGGTCTTCAGAAAATTGTAATTTCCCGACGGGTTCAGCGTTACGTTGCGAACGCGCTTCGTATGCACCAGGACATTGTCGAAGTACCACAGATTCACGTACGGCACATCCCGCGCCAACACTTCCTGGAGTTCGGCGTAGAGGCGCTTGCGGATATTCTGGTCGCTTTCGCGGCGGGCCTGGTCGATCAGGACGTCCACGCGGGGGTTGGAGTAGAAGCCGCGATTGCGCCCTTTCGGAGGAATGTTGGTGGAGTGAAACACGGTGTCGAAGATATCGGGATCTTCGTTACCTCCAATCCACCGCAACGAATAGAACTGAAAGGCGCCTTTGGTGACATCAGCCAGGAAAGTTGCAGACTCGAACGTCCGGATATCGAGCGCAATTCCTACGTCGCGGAACTGCTGCTGTAGTACGGCCGCCAGCAGACGAGTCGACTCTTCAGTCGAAGTTTTCATCGTGATGTGAAAGCGGATTCCGTTGACCGGCCGATATCCGGCCGCATCCAAAATTTGCCGCGCTTTTTCGGGGTTGTGCGGGTAGGTCTCAACGTCAGGGTTGTACGCCCAGCTCTGCGGCGGCAGTATGCTCGCGGCGGGTTGTGCAAAACCGCGCCAGATGTACTCGATGAGAGGCTGGCGATCCACTGCATATGCGATTGCCTTACGCACGCGCACGTCTTTCAGGATTGGATCTCGCAGGTTAAACGCGGCGTAAGAAAGGATGGTCCCCGGTGCGCGCTCGGTGACCAGCTTTGGCTCCTTGGCCAGTGCCAGCACCATGTCGGAAGTCAGTGCGTTGAGAGCGACATCGGCGCTACCCTTGCGCAACTCCAACGCTCGCGTTGTTGTGTCGGGAACTACGACAAAGCGAACCCGTGCCAGATGTGCTTTCGGCCCCCAGTAGTTATCGTTGCGCTCGAGGATTACTTCCTTGTCCTGCTCGGCGCTGATGAACTTGAAGGGCCCGGAACCGACCGGCTTCTCTGTGACCTCGTCCATCGAACCGTAGGGAACAATGCCGATCGTGCCTTCGGCGAGATTCCAGAGCAGCGTCGCGTTGGGTTCCTTCAAATGAAATACGACTGTGAAATCGTCCGGCGCCTCGAGGCGATCCACGAAACGGTATGTGGCCGTCTTCGTGCTCAGAATCTTGCCTTGGATCAGGGAATCGAACGTCCACTTCACGTCACGCGATGTCAGCGGCCGTCCATCGTGGAAAATTACGCCACGATGCAGGTGAAAGACATAAGTGAGCGGATTCGGCATCTCCCATCGTTCCGCCAGGCCCGGCTGAACATTCAAGTGTTCGTCGCGCGTCAGCAGCGCATCGAAGAGTAGCTCGCCGATCCTCTCCGACCACGCATCAAGGCCGACCCGCGGATCGAGATTCGTAGGACTGCTCTCGATGATCATGACCAGCGTGTTGGGATCGGAAGGCTGGGAGCAGGAGAGGAGCGCAATCAGTAGAAACGTCAGGCTCCCCCCAAGAATTGTCATCCTGAGCGGAGCGAAGGACCTGCTTTTCCCTGATGGCCGAGTTTGAATACTACGCATAGGATATTTTTCCCAGAACCGCCGGCCGCGTTGCTCCCGTTGCCGACGGCACGTTCGACGGCCTTCGATGCCAGGTCTCATATGCGAGCAGGGCGAAGGCAACGGCTTCTTTCGC
>WNFE01004275.1_pt1 | contig 18461 bp, 17 predicted proteins | sample 5400451 | NCBI WGS metagenome assembly WNFE01 (sample SAMN13153344, study PRJNA577476) | soil metagenome | isolation source: 200 cm saprolite under Douglas fir tree site 2 hole 2 | place: USA:California | collected 2015-04-18
AGTGATCGTTGAGTACACCAACGCGCTCTGTCATGGTCCGATTGAAGCTTCGAACCTGTTCAACCAATGGCATATCCATGAAAACCTCCAGACTTGCTCAAGCAGTGACTTCTCATTCTCTGATTATAGTCAGAGAATTTGATCTGATGCAAGGGATCTCTGAACCATATCCTGGTTCTTCCGCAACGCCGATGATGAAAAGCTCAAGCGTAATGAAGAGGGAGATGGAGATCCGTGCAGCAAGCCACCTCTCTGTTTGAGTCTTCGCTCCTTTTTTCCTTGTATCATCGGGCTTGCGGAAGAACCAGTATATCCTACAAACTGTTGATGGATCATAGACAGCTCGCTTGCTATCAACTGGCTTCTGATCTGAGGTTACTGCCAGAATATGCATCACGCGCAATGCCTCATTAATGGTAAAGTCGCAGCTGCTTCTCCAGCTATCCAGTCGCGCCAAACTCGGGAAGCGGGAGTTGCTGTGCAAGAGCGACAAGCTTGCTCCGTTTCCTTCGTGCGCTCGGTTCTGGTTGCCGCAAAGCGAGCAGCCATTCTGTGTCTGAAAGCTGCCACAGGTCAAGCTGTGGACTCCGGAAATGCGTCTCGATCCGTCCCAGGCAGAAGGGTGTCGCCTACATAAATCGTCCCATCCAAATCGAAGAGATAGGCACTGTACATAGTTCACCTGCCTATGCGTGAGGAATAGCTGCCCAATAACCACCTGGCGCGAAGAGTTCATCGACACACGCGTCAAGGATGCCAACTTCGTTCACCAGATCAAGCACTGTGTAGCGGGAACGGATGATGCGTGCCAGCGTGTAGCTCTCCCGCAACTGTGCCACGCTAACGCCAATCTCTGCCGGTTCAGTTGGGCAACCCGCAGCCCGCAGCAGATCGCGGATGTGTTCTGCCGTCATCAGTTGGCGCTCCAGGCGCTCGCGGATGATCGGCCAGCGTTCCTGGATACGCATCAACCTCAGACGTAGTTGGTCAGGGGGAATGTACTTGGCAAGGCTCTCCTCGACCGCATTTTCGGCCAACATCGGAATACTATGTGCCTGCTCGACTTCGCGCCTGACTTCTTCGCGTGACGGCCAGGCGCGGCAGAGCGCGTCAATATCCAGCCTGGTCAGGTCGCGTGCGAGCACCCGCTCATAGAGCGCCGCCGAGGCTTGCGTGCCGACGCCGACCTTGAAGCCATGTGGTACTGGCTCGTGACCGTGGGCCAGTGCCTGCATCTCCCACAGATGGCTGAAGCGATGCTCACTGCCGGAGGCTGGTCGCGACGAGGTACTGATCTGCATTGCGATACCGGCCATAAGTAACCCCTCGAACAGGTTCTCTATCGCCTGCCTTTTGCCCGCGTGCAACGCCTGTGGCTTGCCAGTCCAATCGCGCAACGAGTCTTGCACCAACGACCAGGCCCTCTTCTCAATCAACTCGATCTCCAGCGCGTCGGCGAGTATCCAATCTGCCCCCGCGGTCACTTTTCCTAACAGGTCACCATAGCCGGTTGAATTCATCTGTGCTGGTGCAGTCACCAGGATGTCTAGATCAGCCACGACAGCGCGTGGCGCGGGGCATGACATCGTTTGCTTAAAACCGTCTCTGGTAATCGCCGCGCCGAACGCCGTGTAACCATCCATCGAGGCAGCGGTACCCACACACATATATTGCCGCCCGGCGCGGTGTGCTGCGAGTTTGGTGATATCATTGAGTGTACCCGATCCGACAGCGATGGGCACAGCGCTCGTTGTGCGCAGCTTCTCCTCCAATGCCAGTACGTTCTCGAAGCTGGCATACAAAGGGGGTGTGCCAGGGAACACAACAGGCTCTTCGACGATCCACCCGGTGGAGCGCAATCGCTCACACACGGCTTTACCGGCAACGGCATAGGTGTTGTCATCAGCCACGACAACTGCTGGCCGCTGACCGAACGCCTGTTGCAGCACGTTGCCAACGTCGTTGAGTATTTCAGTACCGATAAGTAGATGGCTTGTGTCGCTGGCATCGTGCAATGCCGCATCAATTCGGTTGTAATCCACAAAATACCTCCCAGTGGCTCTTCAAATTTCAAGGTTCCGTTCGTTACGAGCGCATCTGGACTGTGAGTGTACACACTGACATTGGCGGCAGGACTGTTGTCACTTTCTCCCCATTGAACTGAATCTCTGTGAAGGCAGTGGGCTTGACCCGCTCAGGGTCCTGGAACGTGTTATGTGCCCCCATCTCCTGAGTGGTTAGGATAGTGCCTGTCGCCTCTGACACCTGCACACCCCGCAACTCGCAGTGAACCTGCGCCTCTCTATGGGGGTCGACATTGCACAGCGTGAGCAAGACCTTTCCATCACCTGCGGAGGAGGCGGAGGCGCTCAGCTGGGGCATCTGCTTGTCGTTGAGCGTGTACAGGTCGGACTCGAGGAAGCAAGGCAGCAGAAGAGCCCCTTGATGCGCCTGATACATGTCAAAGACATGATAGGTGGGCGTCGTGATCAGTGAGGGGCCATCTGTCAAGATCAGTGCCTGCAGGACGTTGACCGTCTGGGCGAGATTGGCCATCTGGACCCGCTCACAATGGTTGTTGAAGATGTTGAGGGTCAACGCGGCCACTAAGGCATCACGCAGCGTATTTTGCTGGTAGAGGAAGGCCGGATTGGTGCCTGGTTCCACATCATACCAGGTACCCCATTCATCCACGATTAATCCAACATGTTTGTCAGGATCATAGCGATCCATAATGGTGCTATGCCGACGGATCAGTTCTTTCATACGAAGGCACTTGCTCAGTGTACTGAACCAGACACTTTCATCGAAGCCAGTAGCTGATCCTTTGGCGTTCCACGTTCCAGGCACGGCGTAGTAGTGGAGGCTCAACCCATGCATGTAGGAAACCTCCTTCTGCTTCAGGGCTTGGTTCCAGGGCATGTAGGGAGCTGCTTCCCGCATCAGGACCTCTGTCCAGACATAATCTGCGGCGCTAGGACCGCAGGCGATCTTGAAGATTGTATTGCCGCTGAGATTGCGCACGTAGGATTGGTAGCGACGGTAGAGGTCGGCATAGTACTCCGGACGCATGGCCCCTCCGCAGCCCCAGTTCTCGTTGCCCACACCGAAATAGGGCAGTCTCCAGGGCTCGTCTCGTCCATTCTTGCGACGCAGGTTCGCCATTGGGGAGGAGCCAGCAAAGGTGATGTATTCCACCCATTGTTGCATCTCTTGAACGGTCCCGTCTTCTACCAATCCTCCCCAATGTGTATTCACAGTGCTCCGACGTTCTGTACGAGGGCCGATGCCATCTTGCCAATGGTATTCGTGGTATTCGTCGGCAAAGCAGCCCCCAGGCCAGCGGAGTACTGGCACGTGAATCTTGCGAAGGGCCTCTACCACATCATTGCGGATCCCTCTAGTGTTAGGAATAGGCGAGTCTTCCCCGACCCAGATCCCCTCGTAGATACACCGCCCCAAATGTTCAGCAAAGTGGCCGTACACATTCTTGTTGATCCTCTGCTTGCCCTGATCTGCCTGGATAATGAGATGATGCACAGCTATTTCCCCTTTACGTTCGTTGGGGGGCCGCCGATTATGAACATTAGGCGTGGACCTGGTGACTGGTGGCCATGCCATGCAATCAGAACCATGGCTCTCGCTGGCCTGGGCCATCTGCCTACTCATCTCGCTTGACTTCCAGGTCCTGGCCCTCGGGGCGCGGGCGCATCGTGTCTATCTCTCCAACAAATCAGCCTGGCGTATGGCGTTTGAAATCGGCCTGGCTGTCGTCATCGCCGTGGCGATCTCCTACGTCTCGGTGCAAATTCAATCGGTTATAGCGCGTGTGAACAGTGCAAACGTTACGATTGACCAGGCGGCAGCGCAATTAGGAGTGAACACGGTTGCTCTGATTTGGGAGCGATCTGCGCTGGTATTGGTGCTTATCTTCTTGTCCGGGTGGTTTCGCGAGGATGAGGATGAAACACCTGCAGCCGCGAATGAAACGACGGCTGTTTCACCCGTTCCACAGTCATCCCTTACCGATGAGACTGTACAGATTATCCTGGAGAAATTGGCAAAGCTAGACCGGTTAGAGCAGGCATGGTCAGAACAGCAAGTGAGCGTTACCGAATCGAGTGACACACCGCTCGCACTCCCTGAACCAGCCTCCGAACCCGGTGAATCAGAACCCGACGAGCCAGCCCTGGAAGCGCAGATTACAGCATTGCTTGCAGTCAAGGCCGATCTGTCAACCCGTGACATTGCGACCATTGTAGGGCGTTCACATACGACAGTGTACCGAGCACTGGCACGAGTGAAACAGGCAAAAACAAACGAAACAGGTTGAAACAACAGAGGCGCATGAGCGTAGAAAGGTGAAACACATGAGCAGGAAAGGAGACATTTCGTACGGTGCAGGGATTGAAATCGCTGAGTCAATCCTGGCAGAGCACGGACAAGCCCTCACGGAAAGCCAGATGTATCGTGCTGTTGGGACATGGAGTGACGACATGGCCCGCCAGGGCTACTCAACGGAACAGGTCAGAGCATTTGAGGCAGGCATGTATGCTGTACTTGACCAGCAGAAAGGAACGTAATCATGGGACTATTCGGGAAAAGCAAACAAGAGCGATTCGAAGAGCGAGGCCAGGAGATTATCGAAGCACTCCGAGAAGGACGAGAACCCCCGCCGTCAGAAGGTCTATCCAAGGAGGCGAAAAAGCTGCTTGAGCAGGATCCTGGTTACTATTATTGCGGGCTTTGTGGCTATGTGCGCATTTCTGAACCGTGTGTGCACCTGAAATAGAAAGTTGAGATCAGCATGACCAGTCAGGAAGAGCAAGACTTGGAGCAAACGTATGGGCCCGCTGCGCCATTCTCCGACCACAAAAGAGGCGACCATATCACCTACACTTCTGCCGAAGGTCCACCAGGCGCAGGTGTCATCTTGTGGGTGTGTGCAGCCGGCATGGTTGGCAACGAGCATATGGGAGTGAGGTACATCGTGGCCCCGGATGTGCCCATGGGCATGCCTGATATCGTGTGGCCGGCTGACATCCTCACCCATGAGAACAGCCAGACGCAAGAGCCACAGGAAGAGACGTTAAGCCATTGCCCTTACTGTTTCGGTAGGCATCCGATTCACCTGGTGGAGGCTTGCCCCAGGTAAACCCAAAGCTCCCCAGGATTATGACGACGATGATCTGCATGTTTTTATCAATGCGCCATCTGAGAAGCATTGTCGCAATCAGGGACAACCACCTGCCCCAGGGACCATCGGATTACGACTTTCTGTCATCCGCTCGTTTTACAAATTCGCCTCGCACTTCAAGATTACAGGCCCAGATGGCCAGCGCCAACGGCTCTTCGTCGGCGAACTACCAGGTGAACTGCTACGCGCTCCAAAGGCAGAATCCAGACCCAGGGGCATGCAACCCGACGAGGTGAAGGCGTTTTTCTCCGCCATTGACCGCAGCACTGTTAGAGGAAAGCGTGATTTTGCCATTTTTTTGTTTTGGTTGATGTCCGCACGCAGATGTCGTGAAATTTTAGACATGAATTACGGGGACATAGAGAGGTCCGTCGTGGCAGACGGCAGTTTACGGCGTGATGCCTGGGTCTACCACTGGCGCGGGAAAAATGCACGGAATGTGTATGACGTTGCTGAACTTCCTTTAAACGTGAAGGCTGCCATCGATGACTACTTGCTTGCTAGCGGGCGACTTGTAACTATCGAACGAGACGATCCGCTGTTCATTGCAACCGAGTTACCACACGGCGGCGGATTACCGATAGATCCCTATAAGCATCTTGCCACGGTGACGATGAGTTACGCTATGGCGAAATATGCGAAGAAGGCAGGACTGGATCGCCATTTCACGATTCACTCATTCAGACATACGAGTGCTCAGCAAAGGGTCGCCCTCGGAGCCGACATCCTCGAGGTGAACAAACTGTTGAGGCACAAAAAATTGGATACGACCCTGGTGTACCTGAACGGCCTAGTGAGCCAGGCGGACCGCCGAGCCGACCAACTCGCCAACCTGGTCAGGTAGAGCAGACACCCCCAGGCAGAACCACGCGGCCAACTGAGAAGGCGTGGCACGAGCCGGTACGGTGGGCCAGTGCACCGGGACCGGCTTTTTTGTTGCAGTTGGGTGATTTTGAATTTCTTGTGTAAAAGGTTATGAAATTGTAACTGAATCGCTCTGTTCTCAATAAAACCTCTACCATTTCACCATCCTCTCGCAACCGGTAGATGGTGTAATCAATGGTGAGTAAGTAATTATACTTAGTTATGTGTGCTTAGTGACTTCTATCATGGGTTTTGTGGTGCAGGAGGATTCCCGATGAAAAGTCTTCTCAGGTCAAAACTACTTGTCACCTTCGCCGCGTTGGTCATGATTGCCACTGCTCTTCTCGTCCCATTGTCAAGCACGCTCATGCATGCCTCTGCCAAGATGCCGCGCAGAGCAGAGATCACCACGCTTCCAACCGGCATCTTGCCCAGCCCATCTGCTACCCCACCTAGCCCGACACCAACCATGGAGCCGGCCGCGTTTACGGAGTCAGCGCATCATATTCCCTATGTGACCATCTCAGGGGTCACCTACATCTTCAACCTCTACACACCCTCCCCTGCGCCATCTGGCCCGACACCACTAGTGCTGGTCTGGCACGGCTGCTGTAGGACAAATGTGAATAATCCCGACGTGGTCTTACAGTTGTCCTATGTGCCCACGAGCCCTGTGACCTACCTGTTCCATGCCCTCATGAAGAATGGGTACCAGGTTGCCACCTTTGGCTATCCCATCAATAATGTGGCAGCTACCAAAGCCACCGGGATCGCGGCCAAGGCAGCCGTGCGCTACTTCCGGGCACATGCCGTGCGGTACAACATTGACCCGACCCGTATCATTGCCTGGGGCTATAGCATGGGAGGCGACCCGGCCAACCTGCTGGGGATCGCTTCCGCCGGTGAGGCGCCGCAGTTTGAAGTGGGGAAGAACCTCCAGTACTCTGATCGAGTAGAGGCCGTGCTTGACTGGTATGGTATGACCGATATCATCCAGCCGTCCTGGATCGACGCTGGTGACGCGCCCACGCTGATCCAGCATGGAACACTTGATACGTCCGTACTCCCAAAGATGTCGCTTACCTTATTTCACGAACTGACCGCTGCAGGCGTCTTTGTTGAGTTGCAATGGGTGCAAAATGCCCAGCATAGCTTTAAGGGGACCAACATTAACCCTGATTTCACCGGCATCACGGATACGGCTATCACGTTTCTGAATGCGGAGGTGCGGGATAATCCAAACCCGTTGCCACAGTAAAGGATACATCGGTATGGTTAAACTCATGAGGCGAAACAGCGCTCGTTTGTTGACTCATCCGTTATAGTTATTCTTGCGCCAGTGAGTACGCCGAGAGGAGGCAAGGGCCTGCATCACCTACCGCGAGGGAGTGTGCAGGCCTTTGTGTGGATGAGGCATCCACACCTAGCGCTGAATCTCGCCTGCTGGCACATCGGGCTTGCGCGGCATGGGCTCTATCTTCGCACGGAGCGTAGCGCAGTCATCACATACCTCGACGTGCTGGCCCGTGTATAAGATGTCCTGATGCCACGATGGTCGATGCTTGACCGGATCCAGGCACAGCAGCGTATCGTTGGCACGCGTCCGCCAGAATACCTCTCCTATATGCTCCAAGAGCGTAGCGTACAGTTCAGGCGTCCGGGCCTCCGGGTTACGAAACCTGAACTGCAGGAAAGGTCGCTCGTTCTCGTGATGGTGGCGTGCTAGCTCGATAACCACGTCGCCACAGTGGATGCGTTCAAAGAGTTCGTCTCTGGTCACATAATCCTCCTACGGATCCGAACTTAGCGCCTCACCGCTGTTGCCATGCGTATTTGTCGAACCAGATGGGGGCCAAGTTGGGCCATACCCGGCATAGTGCCATAGGCATAGATGTTTGAGCCCCCAGGCACATCCATGATCTCTGGACCTCCTTCACCAACAACGTATCGGCCAGCAGGAATATCCATGCCACCAGAGGCAAAATGGCCGACCTTCGCACCAACCGCCCCTTGACCTACAACCTTCGCCCACCAGGCCGGGTCAACGCCGGGCGGGACGCCAGGATTGCCTGTGCTCGAATTCAGATTGTTCGGATCTATTCCTGCGTCCTGCAAGGCTTGCCGTAGCAAGGGCGGCAGGGGCTGACCTGGATTCTGTCGCTCAAATTGGGGTCACCATATTATTCGGGGCTAAATATACGCTAAGAAGTAGAGCCGCTTGCCGAGCGCGTTCAGCAGCACAGTCAAGAGAATGGAAGATCTTCTCACAGGTCATGATCACGCTACTTCTGCCCCTTATACCGGAAAAGTTATGAGAGAAAACAGCCTTTAGTGACAAAATTGTGCCTGTTTATGGACTTAAGCCTTCTTAGCGTATGTTTAGCCCCGAATAATATGGTGACCCCATCTAGTGCTTTTTCCATTCTGTTGTTGCCTTTCTCCTCAAAAGTGTGAAAAATCAACTCTTTATCAAAGAAGGTGAAACCAGCATCCAGGCATGGCAGCAAACACATGGTAAAACTGCAAGAGCTTTCAGGATAATAAACCCTCAATAGTGCATGAATAAGTACTTTCGTAATCATGACGCAATTCAGTAAGCTTCATTCGTTAATTTAGTGCGATCAACAGGTTTGTAATGAGAGGAGTATGCATTGTACATCTGAATTATCGAATGTGCAGAACATCTAAAGCTATGAGGCAGATTTCGTCAAATGACAGAATGCGCTGATACGTTATAGTAGGTAGCTATCATCTTTCCTACTTACCTTGACAATCGGAACGAACGTTCTTTATCCTATACACAAGCGATATCAAAATGGAGGATTTATCATGAGCGCTGACTTTGCGCATCTGCATGTCCATACAGAGTATTCATTGTTGGATGGTTTTAGCCGCACGAAGAAGCTTGTACAACAGGCGAAAGCGCTGGGGATGAGTCACCTGGCCATTACCGACCACGGCGCGATGTACGGCGCGATTGACTTCTACAAGGCATGTAAAGCTGGCAGGATTAATCCTATCATCGGGATTGAAGCGTATCTCACCGAGGACATGCATGACCACTCAAAACGGTTCAGCGATGACTATCATCACCTCTTACTGCTGGCGAAGAATAATACTGGCTACAATAACCTGATGAAGTTGACGACCATCGCCAACACGGAAGGGTGGCACCTGCGACCGCGCATCGATAAGAGCGTTCTAGAAGAGTATGCGGAAGGCTTATTTGTTACCTCCTCCTGCCTCTCGGGTGAGATCCCGAAAATGCTCCTCGCGGGTCAAACAGAAGCGGCCTATAAAACGGCGCGCTGGTACCAGGACGTATTTGGGCCAGAGAACTTCTACCTCGAAATTCAAGAGCACCACGGAACCTTCGATGATGAACAACCTTCGCCACAGGGCAAACTCAATCAACTGCTTTACCAGATGCACAAAGAGATGCACATTCCGATGGTAGCGACCAATGATCTCCACTACGTTGAGTCTTCCGATGCAGATTCACATGACATACTCCTCTGTATACAAACTGGTAAAAGGCGAGACGAAACAAAGCGTATGAAGTTTGATAGTAATATGTATTATTTAAAAAGTCCGATGGAAATGGCTCAATTATTTGCTGATTTGCCCGACGCGCTGACCAATAGCATGCGTATCGCCGAGCAGTGTAGCGTTAACCCACTGATCTACAAAGCGCACCTGCCAAACTATATCATCCCTCCGGAATATACCTCCCAGAAAGACTACCTGCACGCTCTGTGCGTAGAGGGCGTCAAAGAACGCTTTGGCGAGATGACCGAGACTATTTCGCAGCAGCTTGATTATGAGATCAACATGATCGCTGACAAAGGGTTCGTATCGTATTTCTTGATCGAGTGGGATTTTGTGAACTACGCCCGTTTGCAAGGCATTCGCTGTTCGGCGCGTGGTTCGGCTGCCGGTAGCTTACTGGCCTATACACTGGGCATTACCAATGTTGATCCACTGCGCTACCAGCTCCCCTTTGAACGCTTCTTCAATACAGAGCGCGCGGACATGCCGGATATTGACATGGACTTCCCGGATGACCGCCGTGAAGAAGTGATCGAGTATGTGGCGCACAAGTATGGGAATGATTGCGTGGCCCAGATGGTCACATTTAACACCATGGCGGCCAAGGCATCGGTCAAAGACGTAGCGCGTGTCATGGGCGAACAAGAAATCGGCGACCGTATCACACGCCTCATCCCGATCGGTCCCAAGGTCACGCTGCAAGGTTCGCTGGACAGTGTCAGGGAACTGGCTGACCTGTACAAAGAGAGCAAGCCCGCGCAGGAAATCATCGACCAGGCGTTGAAGCTGGAAGGCTCCGTGCGCACAACGGGCGTGCATGCGGCGGGCGTGATTGTTGCCAATGAAGCGTTGGAGCACTTTGTGCCTCTGCAACTGCGCGATCCCAAAGACCCGTCAAAAGGACGCATTACGCAATATGAACAAGCGCACCTGGAGGAACTGGGCCTGATCAAGTTTGACTTTCTGGGTCTCTCCAACCTGACCATTCTGAATAATACGCTCAAGTTTATCAAACAGTCGCGCGGCGAGGATGTGGTGCTGGAGAAAGTGCCGCTCGACCCGGTGGAGGGCGATAAAGAGCAAAACACCAGGAGGCAGAAAGCGTTTGATCTGCTGGCCAGTGGAGAGACGACGGGTATCTTCCAGCTCGAAGGCCCGAAGATGACCGAGTACATCAAGCAGCTCAAGCCGACATGTGTTGAGGATGTGATGGCGATGATCGCACTCTATCGTCCCGGCCCGATGGATAGCATTCCTGACTTCATCGAGGCCAAACATGGACGTAAAAAGATTAAGTACCTCGATCCGCGCTTGGAAGAATGGCTTTCAGAGTCTTATGGCACTATTGTTTATCAAGATCAGGTCTTATTTATCGGCGTCAATCTGGCAGGTTTCTCTTGGGGCAAAGTCAACAAGTTCCGAAAGGCTCTCAGTAAAAAGAAAATGGATGAGGTCGAGGGGTATAAGGGTGACTTTATCGAGGGATGCGTGAAAAATGGGATGAAGCGGGATGTGGCCGAACAACTCTTCACACTGGTTCTTCCATTCGGAGGGTATGGTTTTAATAAGGCGCATGCTGCTAGTTATGCCGTTGTTGCCTTCTACACGGCCTATCTCAAAGCCAATTATACAGCGGAGTTCATGGCGGCGACCATGACCACGGAAGCCTCGGATGCCAAGAAGATTGCGAATGCCATTGCCGAGTGCAAGCGTATGGGCGTCGGAGTACTGGGACCGGATGTCAATAAGAGCGACCGGGGCTTTACGGTCGAAGACGGCGCGGTGCGCTTCGGCCTGCTCGCCATCAAGGGCATCGGCGAGGGACCAATTGGCGAGATTGTGCGCGCGCGTAGCGAGGGCGGACCGTTCAAGTCGCTGGCGGATTTCTGTACGCGCGTTGACCCTAAATTCGTTGGGAAAGGAGCCATCGAAACGTTGATTAAAGTGGGAGCGATGGATTCGCTGGCAGATAGCAAACGACACCAGTTGCTTGATGCAGTGGAGCGAGCTATACAGTTTGGCAAGAGCGAACGGGTCGCTAAGGAACGGGGTATGGTTAGCCTGTTTGGAGATAGTGGAGAGGTAGACAACGCATTTGTATTCGCCCTCAACCCGAACGCAGAAGAGGTCCCGCGCAAGCAATTGCTGGAATGGGAAAAAGAACTTATCGGTGTGTACATCTCAAAACATCCTCTCACATATCTGAGCGACTTGCTCAATGAGCGAGTGACACATAACACTGCTGAAATTACTGAAGAGCTAGATAAGCAGAAGGTCGTGCTGGGAGGAACAATCAAGGATGCCCGGCGTATCACTACTAAAAAAGGCGACACCATGTGTGTTGTGCAGCTCGAGGATATGTATAGTTCCATCAGTGTGACCGTCTTTCCCAAGCTCTACGAGAATACAGCAGAAATGTGGGCCGAGGATACGGTGGTGATTGTACAAGGCGAGGTGCAAGTGCGGCGAGACGAGCCGGGTATTTTGTGTACCAGTGTCGAACTGTTACAGGTGACCGAGGAGGAGATGAACCGCAAACAATATCAGGTGTGGATTACGCTGCAACTCAGCGGTTCCGACGAAAAATCTATTTCCGACGATAAGCTGCGCGTACTGGACATATACAATTGCATTCGAGACCAGCCCGGCCGCGACCATTACGACATACTGGTTGCAAATGGCGAGTGGCAGGTACTACTGACGCCGAGTGACAATACTATGCATTATTCTGAGAAGCTTCATAAAAAATTGGAAGAGATTTTGCAGGGACAGGGGGCGGTTGAGGTCAGGTCGATAGAACGGTAGCTGGGTTCCAAATTGGAGACTCGCGACCCGAGGATTGCTTCTTAATAAAAATGTATCGAGGCGGTGTGGTATTGTGCTGGATCGGGCGACGCCCGATCCAGCACAATACCACACCGCCTCGATACAAAAAATAAGAAAATTAAAGAACCCACGACCAGTTTATTTTAAAACCTTCATCAATCTTCAAGCGTAAATGATGATAAAGACAAGGGCCCAATAAAAAGGTTTCAACAAGATACTGCGAATAGGAAAAGGTTCTAAGAAAAGGCATAGATAGTGTGAGTTTAGAAAATCACGGGCAAGTACCTGACCCAAATGAGCAAAGACGCCAGCCGACATCCGAATTATGGGGGCCCTGGGGACAAGAGGGCGAGGGCGACAAGAAACTCAGTTTGTACCGGGTACGCAACCTGGTAGGCCGATGGAGTCCGAAACTCCAGCCGGGCAGCATAATATAGACGTTGATCCACAATTTACCCATCGCGAGCATGTTTCAGGCGCGTTACACTTAGATCCGGCAGAGGCGCCTTTATTTCGTCCTGCCTACCTTCCTTATCCAGCATTTCCCGGTTACCCGCCTCAAGCTCAGGAACAAGGCTACCCAGCGCCTCCGCCATACGTGGGTTACCCACCACAAAGGCCGGGGTATCCGCCTTATCCTGGATACCCTTCGTACCAGGGATATGTATCCCCTCCACCTACTTATTCCCTGCCATATGGCAGTTACAATGGCTACCCTGCTTATCCGTATGGCTATCCCTGGCAGCCACCGCAGCCAAAACGCGATGGTTATCTCTTCGGCGTGGCTATAGCCTCGCTGATTGGGTCGAGCCTGGTCTTGCTGGCTGGTCTTGGCGCATTAGGTCTACTAGCGCTGCTTGCCGTCATACCTCACACAAATTTGGGCGCCGGCGCATATTTTTCTGGTATGATGCTGCTTATCGGCCTGGTCTGTGCGGGTATCGTGGGTGGGGGCTTCGGGCTGTACCATAGTATCCGTTCGGCGTTCTTGAGGAAGCCCTCCACCGATTTCGCAATGCCGCAGTTCTGGATCTTTGTGCTGCTGTACGTGGTCGTACTAGGTGTGGGTTATTGGCTCCAAAGGCAGGGGCTGGCAGTAACCTATCTACCATTGACAGTCGTGTTAATAGCCCTTGCCGGCATCTTTCCCGCGCTTGCGGTGCTGGCACTTGGTGATCGACGATTACGCTTTCCCAGGTGGGCTCGTTGGCCCACAAGCTGGCGACGTTTCACCCTGGCAATTGTGAGCGGGGCTACCCTGGGTGTCGGACTTGCTGCCGTCCTGGAATTTGGTCTCGAGATCTTGCTTGTGCGCGGGCAATCTGTGAATCCTTTGCTCTGCGTCAACCAGCCCAACGCGCCGAACTGCCAGGACCCGAGTGTGTATACTATCCTTCTTATAACGGTGGCCGTCATGGCTCCCCTGGTCGAGGAGGCAGTCAAGCCTCTAGCCGTCGTAGTTTTGATTGGGCGCATACGTAGCGCTGCAGAGGCATTTGTACTTGGTCTGGCATGCGGTATTGGATTCGATCTTATTGAGACGACCGGATACATCAGCTCTGGTTACCAGGACTGGTTGAGCGTCGCGCTCACCCGTACCGGATCAGGTTTGCTCCATGGCTTTGGGGCAGCGATGGTGGCACTCGGCTGGTATTACATCACGCACCAAGAAACAGGACAGAGGCGTGTGCTGAAAGCTTTGGGCTGCTGGCTCTATGCTGTATTGCAACATGCCCTGTGGAACGGCACGTTGGGCCTTGTACTTCTTCCGGCTCCGGTAGGCCCGTTCTTCAATCATTTGAATCTGATAATTGGCCCTGTCAACTTGCCATCATACGAAATCATCAATATTGTCGAAATGATCTTTATACTGGTATTCTTCATTTATATGACGGGCAGAGTGAGAACAAAGGTGGCGCCACCGCCATCGTCGCCACCTGAAAAGAGGGATACACAGCCTGTGGGTGCGAGCGCTGTAGGAGCATAATATATACGGGCGCGATGAGCAAGTTTAGCCAAATAACATGATATACTGTTTGTGTAGGTGGGTTTACCAGGTCCATTTGCGTACATAAATTCTGCTAGAGAAAAGGAGAGAGCGACGCATGGGACGACTTGAAGGACGCGTTGCCTTTATTACAGGTGCCGGAAGAGGTATTGGGGCGGCGACAGCGCTACGCATGGCTGAAGAGGGCGCTCGTGTTGCACTCGCTGACGTTGATATCGAGGGATGTAAAGAAGTAGCAGCCGAGATTGAGCGCCTGGGTTCGGAAGGGCTGGTGCTTGCCTGCAACGTGGCGGATAGCGTAATGGTACAGGACGCGATGGATAAGACTGCAAGCCAATTTGGACAACTGGATATTTTGGTCAACAATGCAGGTGTAACACGCGATAACCTGCTCTTCAAGATGTCGGAAGAAGATTGGGATACGGTCATAAACGTGCATCTGAAAGGCGCATTTCTCTGTAGCCGCGCTGCGCAAAAATACATGGTACAGCAGAAGTATGGGCGTATCGTCTCGCTCTCCTCGTCAGCTGCGCTGGGTAATCGTGGGCAAGCGAATTACTCATCAGCAAAAGCGGGCCTACAGGGTTTCACACGTACATTAGCTATTGAACTTGGGCCATTTGGTATTACGGTCAATGCCGTAGCTCCTGGCTTCATCGATACTGAAATGACGCGATCCACTGCACGCCGGCAAGGACTCGATCCCGACGAAGTAATAGCCCAGGCTTCTAAAACGATACCCTTACGGCGTGTCGGGCAGCCGCGTGATGTTGCTAATGTGATCTGCTTCCTGGGTTCAGAGGAAGCTAGTTTTGTCAGCGGCCAGGTAATTTACGTAGCGGGTGGACCACGAGGTTGAAATAACAACATTGGAGAGGAAGAGCATGCAGCCCCTGGAGTGCCGTCAGGCAGTCATCGTTCTTGATTTCGGGTCACAGTATAGCCGGCTGATTACGCGCCGGGTACGCGAATGCCATGTCTATAGCGAACTTGTGCCCGCAAATACCACGCTTGCGCAACTTCAACAAAATACGCACCTCGATATCAAGGGCTTCATTCTCTCGGGCGGACCAGCGAGCGTTTATGACGAACAGGCTCCTGTATGTGATCCCGCTATCCTGCACAGCGGCTTACCTGTATTGGGTATCTGCTATGGCATGCAGTTGCTGGCTCATCAACTAGGAGGACATGTTGCTCCTGCCAGTGGAAGGCGCGAGTATGGGCCCGCGACCCTCGAGATACTTCCTGATACTATGGATGACCCTTGGTTCTCCCGCTTCTACCGTATTTTCGAGGGCGTTGAAGCCTCAGCTGAACAGACTGATCCTCTGGATGAACCACGTGCTGTAAGCCCGATACGTATATCGGTATGGATGAGCCACGGTGATAGCGTCGACAGGCTTCCGGCCGGTTTCAAAGTACTGGCATGCACCGAAAGCAATCCCGTCACCGCAATCGCCAACGTCCAGGGCATGGTAGGTCTGCAATTTCATCCCGAAGTCACGCATACCCCGCAAGGGACAGAGGTCATTCGCAACTTCCTCTACCGCATCTGTGGGTGCGAACCCACCTGGACTACCGGGTCTGTGATAGAGGAGGCAGTCGAGCAGATCCGGCAGCGTGTTGGTAAAGAACGTGTTATCTGTGGGCTCTCTGGCGGGGTCGATTCGGCAGTGGCCGCGTTACTCGTGCATCGCGCAGTAGGGGATCAGCTTACCTGTGTCTTTGTCGATACCGGCTGCTTGCGTGCAGGTGAGCGCGAGCAGGTGGTTGATACTTTCGGTCGTCACCTGCATATTCCACTCGTGGTAGTCGATGCGCGCAGGCGGTTCCTGGCGCGGCTTGCGGATGTGATTGATCCTGAACAGAAGCGAAAGATCATCGGCGAGGAGTTTATTCGCGTCTTTGAGGAGCAGGCTGCCCGGCTGGAAGAGCAAGGGGGCCCGATTGTGTTCCTGGCACAGGGAACACTCTATCCCGATGTGATCGAGAGTACCAGTCATGATACGGCAGCTACTGCAACGCGCATCAAGACGCACCACAACGTGGGTGGCTTGCCCGAAGAGATGGCGCTGAAGCTGGTTGAGCCGCTGCGCATGCTGTTTAAAGACGAGGTACGCGAGATAGGGTTAGCCCTGGGCCTGCCGGAAGACTGGGTTTGGCGGCATCCATTCCCTGGCCCTGGCCTGGCGATTCGCGTGATAGGAGCGGTGGATGAGGAGCGGCTAGAAACACTGCGGGCTGCTGATGCCATTGTTATTGATGAGATTCAACGCGCGGGAATCTACCGGGAATTGGGACAGGCCTTTGCGGTGCTGACGCCGTTACAGAGCGTCGGGGTGATGGGCGATGGACGTACCTACGCCAACGTGGTTGCGGTGCGAGCAGTTACGACGGGCGACTTTATGACGGCGGACTGGGCGCGGCTCTCGCCGGAACTGCTGGGACGCATCTCCCATCGAATTGTAAATGAAGTGCCGGGGGTCAATCGCGTAGTGTATGATATTACTTCGAAGCCCCCTGCGACGATCGAATGGGAATAAAAGAGGGATGAGTCAGGGACGGTCGCCTGGTGAGGCGTGGAAATCGCTCCTCAGAATAAAGTAACCATCTGATTGCTTGACAGCTGAACCAACTATTAGACTATCATTCTAGATAAAACCTGCAAGGTATTTGTTGCGTAATGGATAGTGTAATAAAAAGGAGGAAAATTCGTGAAATTATTCACTTCAACGCAACAAAAAAGAGGCGGCTACGATGATCGCCAGGTTTTAGATAGCCCTACGCAAGGAACGTCCTGGGGCCCTGGCAGACAGCGCACTCGCCCAAAGCGCTGGGATATCTTCTTGCACGCTGCCAAGACGGGGAGACTGATCGGGGCCTTAATGACTGATCGGCGAGTGCCTCTCTGGCGCAAAATGCTTTTTTTCGGCTCCATTGCAGGTCTACTCATCATCCTGCTTTTCCCGGATGCGCTCAATGAGGCGGTTTTGAGTACAGTTCTCCCACTCGCGGGTACCGTGCTTGGCGTTCCGCTCGATGCAGGTTTCGATTGGATGGCATTCGCTTTTGCCGTTGTTACGCTTTTCCATCTCTTCCCGGCTGAACTCGTTGCAGAGCATTATCGACAGATATTCGGCAAGTGAACATGAGATGTGAAATGTAGTAAAGATGGTCAAAAAGACTACATGGTCTAGAAAGAAGGTATTTGTATGGGTTGTCTTGACATCCCCAACGAAACTGTCTTTACCATGGAGATGACCCGCTTTCAACTCTATTACCAGCAATTTCTACGTTATAGAGCCAATAGCTGCCGTACTTTGTTTCTGGTAACTCCCATCCATGCTCTTGCAACAAGCGCCAATCGGCCAACGAGAGTGAGTCATCCAGAAAGGTTGCTGTGTTCGGACTTCCCTTGCTGCGTCTTAGCCCTAATCTATAGGCCCATGTCATAATCCCTTTCCAGCTACGAGTGGGAAAGCGTTCAAAGAGTTCCATCCTATCGGCTTCAGGAAAGAGACATGCCAAGTCAGTTTCATCCTGGGCGCTCCAATCTTGACGTGCTCCATCTGGCCTATAGATAAAGCAGATATCTATTTGGCGGAATGGTGCAGCCCATATAATCGTTAAGGTAATAAAGTGCGCTGAGTATTTATCCAGCAGGATCCCCTCACAGGCCAGCCGGATAAAACGCCGGGAATGTTCGGTAGGACCATCGGCACCAAACAATGCGTGGGCTGCCTTCATTCTCGCAAGGCGCTCTCGTATACGAGCAATGCTTGACACCTCGGCAGCAGCCGATTGTTTCTTGCTCTCAAGATCAGTGATATTAGCGGTTATTTCTAGTAGCTGGGCGTTGAACTGTTGTAGTGTTGTCGTATCAGCAGTCGCGCCTACTGTTTTGATATAGTTCTGAATGCCTTCCCGCTCGTTCTTATACTTGATAATCTGCTCGTCAACTGACACCAAAGCCTTAGCATGTTGCTGTTTGAGCCGCGCTAATTGCTCATAGAAAAA
>WNFE01001243.1_pt1 | contig 18459 bp, 15 predicted proteins | sample 5400451 | NCBI WGS metagenome assembly WNFE01 (sample SAMN13153344, study PRJNA577476) | soil metagenome | isolation source: 200 cm saprolite under Douglas fir tree site 2 hole 2 | place: USA:California | collected 2015-04-18
TTCGTTCGTGACAACGGGGCGGGGTTTGACATGAGCTACGCCGAAAGTCTTTTCCGCCCATTCCAGCGGCTGCACAATGAATCGGAATTTGCAGGAACAGGAATTGGGCTTGCCACCGTGCACCGCATTATCGATCGGCACGGCGGACGCATTTGGGCGAGCAGTGCTGTCGACCAGGGTGCGACCTTTTACTTTACGATTCCGTCCGCTAGATCGGGAGGGCACCGATGATCCGGAACCGCGTCATTCTGCTGGTCGAAGACAACCCCAACGACGTAGAGCTGACTTTGCGCGCGTTCGAGAAGAGCAACGTCAGCAACGAAATCGTGGTGGCCTGTGACGGAGAGCAGGCCATCCAGTATCTCTTCAAAACCGGCCCTCACGCGGGTCGAGATCCAAAGGATATGCCAGAGGTTGTGTTGCTCGACATGAAACTGCCTAAGCTCGATGGTTTAGGGGTTCTGCGGCGCATGCGGGCCGATGAGCGGACGAGACGACTGCCGGTTGTAATCCTAACGTCAAGCAAAGAGGAAAAGGACGTCATGTCGAGTTATGACCTCGGCGCGAACAGCTTCGTCCGCAAGCCCGTCGACTTCGGTCAATTCGTCGACGCCGCAAGGCATCTGGGGATCTATTGGCTCGTCATGAACGAGCCGCCGCCACCTGGGCAGCAGAACGGAGACGGGCGATGAGCTGGCCGGTACTGAGCTGACTGCTTAACCGTGAGTTGGTCCCAGAACCTTGGCCTGATCTAGGAGTTCTCGCACTCTTCGGGCCAAGACCTTCGAGCCGTACGGTTTCTGCAAGACTGTCGCCCCCTTCTTAGACAGGGACACCAGCACCGGCCCATGATCGGAATAACCGGAAGTGAAGATGACAGGCACGCCGGACCTTGCCTTGCACATCTGTTCATAAGCGCCGATGCCATCGAGTTTGGGCATGATCACATCGAGTAGCACAGGCGAAATGTCATTTCGATGAGCTGCGAATTGCTTGACGGCCTCTTCTCCGTCTTGAGCAATGAGCAGGTGATAACCCAATCTCTCAAGAATCTCTCGCGCCATTTCGCGCATTCCTTCATGGTCTTTGGCAACCAGGATGGTTTCCGTCCCTCCTCGGACTGGGGCATCGTCCACATGGTGTAGCGGTTCCGCAGCACCTTCACTCGCCGCGAGATAGACGCGAAATGTTGAGCCCTTTCCCAGTTCGCTGTAGACGTCCAGGAATCCCCCATGCTGTTTGACGATTCCCAAAACGGTCCTGCTCGATCTGGGAGGGATCGGCCCGCGTGATCTGAAGATCCCTTGCGAGCGCCATCTTTACTTCGATTTGTTCGCCGATGGTCTTTTGCAAGAGGGTGGTGATCTCGTTGATCATTTGATTCAAGTCGATGTTCTTGGGCTCCAAGACCTGACGCCTCGCATAGGCGAGGTGCTGTCGACTCAGTGCGCCAGCGCGTGTTGCTTGCTCGCGTATGTTTCGAAACAGCTTGGCCTCGGGGCTGTCTGACGTCACGCGGTCGACCCCGAGTTCCGCCCAACCCAGCATGGCTCCGATGACATTATTAAAGTCATTACCAATCCGCCGGCCAGCTTCCCAAGTGCCTCAAACTTTTCCAGTTGTCGCACGCGTTGTTCCATCTGCCCGCGTTCACGACGAACCTCGTTGCAAGTACTTATGAATCGCTCACTATCACTGGAAGTGCTTCGCATAGAAGTCCATTTTGCGTTCGAAGATTTGCTGATCGGCGCGACAGCGTTGCATCTCGGCTAGGAAGTCGCGACGCCCATGATTACATCCACAATCCGCGTTCAGATCCTCGTGCCCGTTTTCTTCGCTCTTATGAAGGAGCGGGCGCTCCTCTTTGCCTACCTTCGCGTGAATCCGAACCATCCTTAAGGCATAACCGTGCGGCGGTTCCGGGGAATTTCTCCAGGCTCTGCTTTTCCACCAGTCGCTGCTCGCGATTGCTCTGAATAGCCGATTTCAGACCCAACTTGGCGATATTCTCCTCTTCACCTGTGGCGCGCGTGGGTTATGTGCCCATTTAATCTGTGGCCCCAACGAGGCTCATGCATCGTCGGTAGCAATTGCACCATCTAGACCCACGCGAATCGGGCCTAAGAGGCCGCCCAGCCGACCCCACTCCCTAAACTATTTTCGCGTTCTTGCGACACAAATTCCTGTTCCAACGCTGAATAGGTAGGTAGAGGGATAAATGTCTCGCTATCCAGATGCACAGACCCATCAAAGAACCCACCATTTGACCCAACTTATGCCCCGACGGCAGGGGAGAGGTTCAGCCGATGCAGGTTTCCTGGGTCGCACTGGCGGGACGGCCCCACTCCTGCCGACCAAACCGGGGAGGCAAGCCGAAGCGCGCTTGGCCCTACGACACCACTGCAAACTCCTCCGGCTACTTCAGCTTGGGCTTTCCGAGATGTGGAACGAGATCAATCCGATGAGAGGTCCAAAGCATGCCGGACTGCAGGCCGCGGCGGACAGGGTGAACGGTACGTGAGCGACGCGGTTCACCCCAAGGTTCACCGTTCCGTTCACCTCGCCGGTGAACGGAAGTCACGCGAAGCATTGCGGTTGCGTGGGACGCGACGGTTGATTTTGGACGCGGGCAAAACACCGGACTGGGCTGGAGCGACCCCACTTTTGGCCAAAGGCTTGTGGCCAAAAGACCACAGGGGTCGCTCCAGCCCAGTTCTCGACCGTGACAAGGGAAGCGCATGAGTGGCTCCGGTTTCACCCGTTCGAGAGAGATCCTAAATATCAAATACCGACCGTCACTCAGCTCCCGTCGACTAGCCTCGGTTGGAGATAACTTCTGAGATTAAAGAATATTAGTCTTGACCGCCTCCGTCCTCATAGATACGTCACTGTAGCGGTTATACGAGACACCGAGGTCCAAGCATCCATACTTGAATGGAGCGGTGTTGCTTAAGACGAAGCACCTGAGACCTGCCGCGAAGAAATCAGGGCTTCCTGGTGTCACATGGCATCTTCTGAGGCACAGCCACGCGACGATGCTCGATGGTGTAGGCACTCCAATAGGAACGATGCAGTCTCTGTTGGGGCATTCCGCGCCGGAAATCACGCGCGAGATTTATTTGCACGCGATTCCGGAAGAGCAGCGACGCGCAGTTGAAAGCGTCGAGAGACTTGTATTTGGACCCAAGTTGGACCCAAGTTTTGTCTCCGACGCAAAAATGTCAGGAACAGTTCATTGAAAATAAAGGACTAAGTGGTCGGGGCGCCGAGATTTGAACTCGGGACCTCCTGCGCCCAAGCCAGCCGGGCTATCGCTTGGAAGTCCTTCCTTTTCAATCTTTGTTATGAAAACAAAAGAGTTAGAAAAATATTTGGTAGTGGCACGATGTGCGGAAATGTGCCTCCACATGCATGGAGTCCCCCGAATTTTCCCCATAGCGAAATAACAGCGAAAGTGTTCCGATCGGCTCCAACCTCTTCATAAAACCTTCGGTTCGGGGCCGAAGGTTCGGCTGGACTACGGGTGGAGCGTCTGCCTCCCAAGCAGACGATCACGATTGAGAAGAGCACATGCCTCGTGAGCACGCGCTCCGCTCCGGGCTATTTGAGCGGGAAGAGATGTCTCAATTTATTGACCTAAGTGCAGGATTTGGATTGCTATTGTGGTACGGAAGCCACTAATTGGGAAGTTTCTTCGGTGGGAAGGAAAGTCAGCTTCCGTTCGAATTCGCGCCTGACCAGGAAAATGTTGGTGACGGCTTGAACGAAAACGGAGAAGGCCGAGAAGAACCAGATCTGGCGAATCGAAAAATGGGGGGTCCGAGAAAGAATCAGCACGGGAATGGTGAATAGAACAAGGCGGAGCGAAGAACTGAGCAAAGGAGGGAAGGTGTTGCCCATGCCTTGAAACATGCTGGAGGTGGCGAAGATTATGGCCGTGGCGACGAACGTAAAGGAAATGACTCGCAGGTAGTCGGCTCCCACCGCAATGACCGCAGGATCCTTGGAAAAAAACCGGATGAGCGGTTCCGCGAACCACTGGCAAAGCAGAGTGGTCAAGAACATGGCAGAGCAAGCGATGGTCAAGGCGGCATAGAACGATTGCCGGACACGCGTGGCGCTGCGAGCGCCGAAATTTTGGCCGGCCACCGGAGCGGCGGCCATGCCTACAGCGAGAGCTGGCAGAAAGAGTGATTGCATCACGCGAGCGCCAATCCCAAAACCGGCCTGTGCGGAAGCGCCGAAACCGCGAATCAGCGAGTACACAATCATGAGGTAGATCGCCAGGATGACCAGCTCGCCGCCTGCCGGCAAACCGATGCGCAGAACCTGACCCCAAATGGAGTTGACGGGCCTCCAAAGTGAGACATCAAAATAGATGTAGCGCTTCTCCCAGAAAAAATAGAGGGCCATGGCCGCGACTCCGGCGGAGACAGCGATGAAGGTCGCAAGGGCGGCGCCGGCGACTCCCAGTGGATGTCCGATTCCCCACCCGAAGACCAAGACGGGAGCGAGGATGAGATTGAGGACGACGGTGATGACGAGAACGACGACAGTTGGCTTGACGACGCCGGTACCGCGCAGCGCAGCACCCGCCGTGAATAAGGCGAACTGCAAGAAGAGCGCCGGGATGAACCACGTCAGATACTCCACGCCTTTGATGGCGGTGAGCCCATCGGCGCCCATCCAGTGACAATACTGGCTTCGCAGCAGAAATGCGACGAGGCAAAGAGCCACGCCGATCCACTGAGAAAGGACGAACGCCTGATTGAACACTAGGACGGCCCGGTCGTGGTTTTTCTCGCCCACCGCGTGGGAGATCACGGCGGCGGTGCCCACCCCCAGGCTCTGCGTGACCGCGAGGACGATCACCATCAGGTTCGCGGAGAAGCCGACGGCCGCGACCGACTCTTTGCCGAGCTTGCCGACCCAGTAGAGGTCCGCGAGAAAGTACAGGCTTTGAACAAGCATACTGCCCGCTAAGAACGCGGACATTTGGATCAGGTTTTTCCACACGGAACCTTTGGTAAGATCCTTCAACGCTTATGACCTCCCTGACATTCGCTTCCCTGCACCTGGCCTCCAGCACCGCCTGGCGTTGGATCTGGGCGACGAATTTAATTCTTCTCTCGCTCGATCATCTGTCCACCGGGCTCCTGGGAGTATTTGCGCCGCGCACAGCCCTTCGAATCTACCGTGGCCTCTTCGGCATTCAATTTCCCAAGAGCCCCGAAATCGTTGCGGTACTGAAACCCTGGGGAGCGTTGGCGGTGTTCGCTGCGGTGGCGACCATTTTCCCCATCGTGGACCCGCTTCGATATCGGGGCGTGCTTGTTGCCCTCCTGGTGCTGCTGATTCTCCGAATCCTCATTCGGTTCTCAGCGCGCGCGACAGCGACGGCCGTGTTCGGTTTGTCCTCGCGGCGCAACGCGTGGCACATCGCGTTGATCGCGCTGTGCGCCCTGCTGATCGCAACAGAGCTGCTGTCGATCTGAGGCCGCGCCACTCAATCCTGCTTGGGCATGAGCACAATCAGACCCAGGTTGAGAATCGCGACCGCGGCAATCGTCATCAGGCTTCGGTTCATGCCGATGCCAAATGCTGCTTGTAGTTCGGACGCAAAGATCAAACGGGAAAGAATCCGAACGACGGCGAGAATCACAGCTACGTAAACAAGCTTGCGGTATTTGACGGGATCGCCCGCCATGAAAAGCATCATCACGCCAAACGCGATGACGTAAGCGGCCAGATACTTGGCCATGTAACTGAACAGGGGGGTGACTTCCACATGAGCGCCATAGACGGCAGCGCCAACGCGCGCAGCCATCTCGCCAGACACGAGGCCAAGAATCCCGATCAACAGATGGTATACACCCATGAAACCAGCAAGGGCCGTGAACGGCTTGTAGGTGTTCATTTCCAGTGATCTCCTCCGTTAAGCAGATTTCACTTCTGAATGAAATTGTTGATTCGAATCCGTGGTCACTGCGGACCCACTTTCTGAAGCCTCAGAGTCCTCCTGGTAACAAAACCTTTCCAGGCCTAGTTTCTTTCTGAGACGAGCAGACAGCTTCCATTTCCCGGCGGTGATGGCCCCGAGAAAGTCCTGATCGTAATTGAGTCCCAATTTCGTCGCGCCGACATTCGCCGGGTCCAGGTAAGTGCCGAAGACGCGGTCCCAGAGCGGCGTAAAATTTCCAAAATTTCCTTTATGGTTTGCCGCATGGTGCAAGACGTGCTCCTGCGGCGTGATGATCAATAAATAGCGTGGCCAGCGATCAAAAAACGCGTAACGGCGGAGAAAGCAGGAATGGCTGGCGGAGCCGATGAATGCAAAAACAAAGATGATGGCGGGAAGAGTTTCGAAGAATAAACTGGCCAGGTCCGGGCGCCCGACGATCCAAAAGAGGAGAAACATGGTGACCATCGATGAAACATTTACGAGAAAAGCGCTGAAGACCACGAAGGGCCTCGCGGAGATGCCAGGCATGCCGTTAAATACTCTCATGGGAAGATGATGGCTCTCGTGGAGATACCAGGCGATCCGGGAATGGAGTAAAAAACGATGAGTAAGATAGTCCCAAAAGCCGGCCACGAAGAAGGTGGCCACGCCGATCGCAACGCAAAGCGCTGTGCGGAGCACGAAAACCTCTGTGCGTCCCGCGGATACCCCAAGCGTCTGCCTCGCGGCTGCCAGTGTTCTATCGACTGACGGAAGCATCGTCGACACTCCGAGCTGAAGTGAAAAATAGACCAGCCAGATGACCGCTAGCGACAGGAACGTCCGCCACTCCGACGGCAACTTACCGGAGAGCGCCGGGCGGCCATCCTGCCTCCACAATTCGAAGAAATCGAGCAGAACGAAAACGGTCTGCGTCACGCCGAATAGCAAAAGAAAGAGCTTAACGTTTGCCACGGATCAAACCCGCCGTTTCTTTTTCAGAGTGTCGCCGCTTCCAGATAGGGCACGCGGTTGTCCAAATTGCTAAAAACCCTCTCGCCATCGCTATAGCACACGCAATAAATCCGCGCGCAGAACGGAGTCAGCGAATAGTCCTCAAGCGCGGTCCTCAAGGGATCCTCTTGATGAAGGCTGGTGAGCGCGAACATCGCGTCGCTGGTCACCGCATCGCGATAGAGCACCCGAAGCAGAGCACGAAAAACGGAAACGTCATCGTCGTCCACGGCCACGAAGCTGACGTAGAAAGAGCGGAGTTCCTCGCCGATCTCGGGGAATCGACGGCCGTTCAAGACCTGGTGGGTCAACTTGGCCATCGGCACCAGCCAGCGCAGGTTGCCGGAGTAGCGGATCAGACGAGTTTGCTTGAAGCGTCGCTGATTCCACTGGCTAATCACGCCGATGACCTTGCCGTTCCGAACAGCGACGTAAAAATCGGATAACTGGAAATCACGCCAACGTCGGCCCAGCAGAAATTCTTCGCAGGTGTGGAGCGGCGCGAATTGTTTCCGGGCATTGTTGCGGTTCAGGCAGTCGACGATTTGAGGAAGAAGGGCGAGGCTGCCGCGTTCGATGTCGCAACGCGCTTCGAACGGTGGCTTGGTGCGCCCGATATTGATGCCGGAGCAATTGAGGCAGCCCATCGGATGATAAGAGGGCAGTCCGGCGCGACCCGCGGTGAGCGTCGCCAGGGCGCGTGCGTTCTCTGCAAAGATGGCGGTGGTATAGAGCAGGGCACGGCCGTCGGCATGCAGCGCCTTTAGGAAACGGTATCCGCGGGCGAGCAAGCTGCCGCTGCGATATTCCGGGCTGAGGCGCAAATCGCTCAAGTAGCCCACCTCCGTGGGCTCGCCGTTCACAAATGCTTTGGCCAGGGACCGGGAGGCAATTCCGGCAATTTTGCCTTTATTGAGATCGCGCACCGCAATGGTCTGATTCAGGTCGCCGCGGATCTCCAAGCCGGCGAAAAAATCCGGCTCGCGTTCGAACGTAACTTCCATGTTTCCGAGAACGGGATTGTTGACCAGGAACGAGCGGAGCTCCGCGTTATCCTGGCTTTGCGCCAGCGCGAATTGAAATTGCGAAGTGCCGTTCCGTGAGTTCATCTGGCTCACGATAGTTGGCCGCCGTTCTCCACGAGAAATCCTTGAAAGTGGTTTTCCCAGCCGCTCAGGCGATGTAGCGGGGTTTCCTTTACGCTGCCGGCGCGCTGGCCCAGTGCGCTGCAGCGGCGCACGTAGGCTTCGCCGGCGCCTTCCGTGATTTGAAAAATTGCGGCCGGGGACAACTGGCCGAGCTTGCGGCAGTAATCGTAGTGCGGATTTCGGCGCAGTTTGGCATCGAGTAGTTCCGCGAATTGACCAGTCTCGATACGTCCGTGAAAAAAAAGAACGTAGCGAGGGGTCTCCTCAAGAGAAGGCGCAAGCATGGCAAAGCCCGGAGTGCAGGCGCGCTCCGATTCCAGTTCCAGGAGCACGCTGTCCACGAAAGCGGCGCTGAGTTTTTCGCCGCAGACATCGCTGACGTTTCCTTCCCTGCCGAGGAATTCGAGGACGGGAGTTTGTTTGAGGAACCCTGTGACGCGGACTCGATCGCCAAGACGGTAACGCCACAGGCCACCACCTGTTGTCAGGAGAACCGAATATTCGCTCCCCACTTCCAACTGGTGAAGAAGCCTTGGAGTGATGGAACCATTTTCAAGAAATTCCAAGAAATGCGAAGTGACCGCGGCGACGGAGCCTTGGGCGGAACAAATCGGAATGGAGACGACGCCTTCCGTGGCGAGCAAGCCCTTTCCTTGAATGGGACTTTCGGGAAAGGATTCCTGGATGGCGGGAACAGCGAGCCGGGAGGAAGCATCGGCCCAGCAACTGATCATTCGGAGATTTGGCCAAAGCTCGTGCGCGACGATTGGGCCGGTCCGCCGCAGAATCTTGCGGAGCAACTCCGCTCTGGCCGGAGCGGCACGAAGATATTTCTTCAAAGGTTCGAGTTCGGACGACGAAATCGGATTCGGCGGACGGAGATCGCCGTCGCGCAGATCGCAGCAAAGGCGGTCCCCGTGCATCCGCAATTGATCGAGCAGAATGGTTAGAAAAGTGGGGCTCCAGACGGAAACGAAAGCCAGCGATGGCGATTGCAACAAGAATCGCAGGGTCACATAGAGGCACTCGGTCAGCTGGAAGATTCGTGTCGTTTCGTTCGGAACGGCCATCAGCGTATTCAGCAGTTTTCTTTGCCCGCTGCCGAAGTATTCAGCGTCGCTTTCGAAACCGACGGGAAGGCCACCTCTGGTGTATTCCTTTCTTCTGGCGAGAGGAGTTAGCGACCAGTAGGCGTTTCCCGTGATTAGCTTTGGATGGTGCCAATAGAGATCGCACATCCATGCTCCGATAGCGTTGCGAAACTCGTCACACAACGATGCAGTGTAGGGGATGTACTTCGCGGAGTCGGAGGAGCCGCCGGTCTTTTCAAACATCAGAACGCGTTCCGAGGTAAGCACATCCGGCTCGCCGTCCGTCATTCGGCGCAACCACGGGGCCAGGTCCTCGTAAGAAACGATGGGAACGGCGTTTTGGAAATCGCGCGCTCCGCGCAAGTTGGAGAACTCCCACCGCTTGCCGTAAGCGCATCCGGCATTTTGGCGGAGCAGTTTTTCAAGGATGGCCGCCTGCGTCTGCTCTGGATTCTTCACTGCCCGCCGAAACGCCTTGTGCGTCCGTAGAAAACTGGCTAGCCACATTCCATTGGCAGCGGCGAAGGACGCAGCTTCACGCATAGATGCGGCTCGGTTCTGAAGGCGCGGGTTTATCAGCACTCTCGGAGAGCATCCGCGAGGCGTAGCTTCTCATGTTCTCGGCAGAGATTTCGGCCAAGCAGGCAAGCTCGTGCCCTTCGGCAAAGCGTGGATTCCGGGAGAGAAAAAACCGGACGTGCGGGCTGCGCAGGCGATGCGCAGGGATTTCGGCGAGGCCGCGGCTCAGATTGCCGTGGGATTCGGGGAAAACAATTAATCCGCTTTCGCGAACATAGAAATCGGAATAGCGAGTGCTGGCGAGAGCATCTAGAATGTTCTGTTCGCGCGCGGGTGTGACTTGATCGTGGCGCGGAAAGAATTGATGAAAGAACAGCGGAAGAAAGAGATAGGTTCGATACCCTTTTGAAATGAGGAACCAGTAGAGAGGGATCTCGGGTTCCTGCGCGCGCAACTCAGCGACAAAGTGGCTCCAGGCGCGGCCGAGCTCCTGTTCGCCCCAATGAGAGCGGGCGATGATGGTGTCGCCGGAGAAGACTGCACGCAAGGGCTGGCCGTCCACATGGAACTGCATTACTTTCTGGGTGGAGAAGCCGCGCAGGGCATGATCCTGGGCGTCGCGAAGAAGGATGGCGCAGTCCTTTTCGAACAAGTCGGCCTCGAAGCAGGGGCGATTCACGTTTTCATAGTTCTCTGCAAGGAGAGCGTACATAGCATCCTTTTCCGCTACTCCCAATTCTTCGACCGGCACAGTTTCGCTGAAGAGCCGTGATATTCTCATGACTGGTATTCCTCCACACATGGCCTGAATCGTTCGACATCTATCCTCAGAAACAAATCCGGATCTCGCGTTCTGCGACGGACTCGGAAACATCCGCACTACCCGAAGCTCCGTTGCGCTCGGCCTTTCGGCGGAGCGCCTGAATTTTTAGTCCCAGCAAATCCGTATCGACATGGGCGAACTGCGCTCCGCCCATGGACTGGAGTTGCTTGGTCTGCGCCGCAAGCACTTCCACGTCCTGTTGAATGATGTGGCGCGACATGGGTTCGAGCACCAGCCGGATCAGCGGGCCGATGACACCGAACCGAAAAGTCATGACCGTATACACTTCCGTTTCCCATTCGCTGATCGGTGTGCATTGCGAAGTGATGATGAAATGCCGCGAAGGCCCGAAGTTGTAATCCACGCGGCTTACGTTCGGCATCAGGAAGCGGTCGGTGTGTTTGAGTTCTTTTCCGCGGGGAAAGAACAAACGCGAGATGACGCTGTTGCTGAGCGGCTCGCCGGCAAATTCCACCTCGGCGAAGTCGGTACCACTGCGCACGCGGGCCGTGAGTTCCCGCGTGTCGTGATTCCGAAACCAGCCCTTGTGAACGAAAACCGTGTGGGGACAATCCAGGAAATTTTCCAGGCAGGAGTCCACATTTGCGGCGAAGCGGGTTTTCATCCGAAACGAGGTCCAGCCGTCCTCGCCTAAATGTGCAAAACGATACGGAGAATTCTTGGGAGCGGCCTCTCCGGGGAAAACCCAGAGGTAGCCGTCCTGCTCGATAGCGGGGAAGGAGCGAACTCTGTGGGACGGGATCTTCGCTTCTGCACCCAGTGAGGGCACGTGCGTGAGTGTGCCCGATGCATTGTAGCACCAGCCGTGATAGGAACACTCGACGCATCCGTCCTTCACGCGGCCGCGCGAAAGCTCCATGTTGCGATGCGCGCACCGGTCCAGCAATGCGGCCGGCGCGCCGTCCACGCCGCGGAAGAGGACGATTTTTTCTCCGAACAGCACGGCGCTCGTCGGGCGCGTCTTGAGATCTTTTGATCTCGCCGCTATGTACCAGGAGTCTCGCAAGGACATGATGGGCTACCGCCTCGTGGCTCCCGAATTTCCGGGAGCGTGGCTGATGTTGTGGTAGTGATCGAGTTCGAGATCGGAATAAGAAATCGTTTCCCCGCCGTACCAGTGAATTTCAACGGTGACGGGACCGGAATAATCGCCGAGGCCAAAAAGCAGGCGGCGGTCTCCCTGTGCGGAAAATCCATTGGCGATTTGCACTTCTCGCATTTGCCTGAAGGCCTTGCCGTCTTTCTGATAGGTGAGGAACACTTGCGTTCCAACGGCGTCGCGATTGATGCGCACGCCATCTCCATGAAGCGAGAGCCCCAGCCAGTGGTGCACGCTGCCGGTCTTTTGGTCTTCCTCGTGCAGCGTATTTCGATAGAGAGAAAGCGGCGCGAACTGATGCGTGATGGCCAGATCAAGAACGCCACGATTGTCGAAATCTGCCAGCGCCACGCCGCGTGAGTTGCCCGGCTCGGTGATGCCAACTTCTTTCGCCACGTCCACGAATTGCATGGTGGTTTCCGCGCCGCGCGAGAGGTACACGCGGTTCGCTTGCCTGCCGAAAATTTCGTAGCCGCGCAGATCTGGCCAGCGATCCGCGTAGGAATGCACATCCGGCCCGGAGAGCATCATTTTTTCGGCTACGTACCAGTAATCGCGAGGCTTTTCGAAGCGTTTGTCCGCGCTGTCGTCCACCATGCCGTTGGCCTGCACCAAATCCAGCCAGCCATCCAAGTTCAGGTCGCCGACGGCGGCGCCCCACCCAAATCCGCCTTCGTTCAAGACGCCACGCATCGTTGCTTCATCTTGAAAATCCGGACGAAAATGATTTCGGGGATTCAACCGCGTCTTCCAGAGCAGGCTGCCCTCGGCTTGCAGCGGAACGTGGACGTTCGAAACATAGATGTCCAGCAAGCCGCGGTTGTCGAGGTCGGCGATCGACACGTTCATTCCTTTGTAGGTATCTTTGCCGATGCTGCCGAAAGTCTTTCCGGAAACGCGCACGAAGCGCTTTCCGTGGTCGTTCAGATAGAGATCGTCCGGGCCGCAATCACTCGAACAGTAGAGGTCGGTATAGCCATCGCCGTTCAGATCGCCGGTGCCGATGGCCGTGGTCCAGTGGGTTTCCGGCATTCCCATGGCGGCCATGTCCATCTTCGCGAATTTGCCGCTGCCGGTATTGTGATAGAGGGCGTTGGGGCCGCCGTTTTCGGCATTGTTCCAGGTGTGATGCATGAAATGAAACATCCGGCGATCGCCTGGGTATTCCGGAGCGGGAAGCTCGAAAATGTTCAGAGGAGTCGGATGGTCGTAGTCCGGAAGATAGGGTGCAAGGCTGTTGCCGATCAACAGGTCGAGCTTGCCGTCACGGTCATAATCGAAAAAAGTGGCGGAGATGGATGACGTATATTCGTTGATTCCCACTTGTTCGGTGACATCGACAAATTCCGCTTTGCCCGTCACCGGCAGCATGTTTTTCAGCAACCGGCTTTTTCCATACGCCATCATCAAGAACAGGGATTGCGCCCCGCTGTTGTCGTAATCCACAAAGAGCGCTCCGCCAACCAGTCCGTATTTCTCTGGATGCGCGGAGATCTCCTTCAGGGCCGGAATCTCGACGCGTTCGAAACGAAATCCGCCGAGATTGCGATACAGCGCGTTGCGATCTTCAGGCCGCTTCAGCGGATTGGTCAGGAAAATGTCCGGCCGCCCGTCGTTGTCGTAATCGCCGACGGCAATCGCGTCTCCCACCGAGAGTACCCACTTCGCTATGTGCCGCAGGCGCAAATCGACTTGCTCCATAACGTTGCTCATGCGCGAGTCGATGCCTGAAACGGAGGAAGGCACGGCCACAAACTGGAATCCCGGATGCGCATGGAATCGCGGATGAATGACTCTCGCGTAGGTCACATAGCCGGCCGTTCCAAGGATCAGAACCGCCGCGAGCCGCGTCAAAAACCATCCCGAGAGCGAGAGGCGGCAGTGGGCCAGCCCGCTGCGAAAGAATTCCCGGCCATGCAGCCACAGAAGGCGCGCCGCACTGACCAGGAAGAGCGCTAAGAAAATCGTGTTCAGCGATTGACGTGTGTGCAGCCACAGATCCACGATCACAATCACAAGCGCCCGCAAGACCTGCGCACGCGTCCCAGACGGCGACGTCTTTGGGTCGGTCATCATGTAGAACGTGAAGAGATAGAAGCGCGGGGACGTGAGTGCCCCCAGGATCAGCACTTCGGCAGGCACATGCCACCGAATGAGATAGGCGCGAAGAAGTGTTGCAAGCGCGTAGAAAACCAGAAAGCTGAGAATGAGCGGAGTGCGCCCTACCTTGAAAACGAAAAGCGCCAGCGCCGCCGTGACCAGAAACGCCGCCATCGCAATGTTTCCGCCCCACTGGTAGGCGGGCGCAGAAGAGAACAGGCCCCCGCCCAGCAACAGCGCTGCAACGACACCAAAAAGAGAGGGGTTGAAGACATGTTGCCCGTGAAACGTGAAGATATATTTCGAAGCGATGCAGAAAAAAACAGGCAAGAAAAGCAGATAGTGGTTGTGCGAATAGTTCAGCAGCAAGGCGATGGAAATGCTGCTGATGTATGCACTCAGGGGAACGATCCATTCACGCCGGAAAAACAACCAATGCAGGAACATGTCCAGCGAGCAGCCGACTGCGATGGTCAACAAGATTTGGCCCGGGCTGCGATTAAATCCGAGAACGGTGCAACCTAGAATGGCGTATAGGGTGAGCAGCGCGGCGAAAGGAATTCTCGGGTCTTTCCAAGTGGGGAGGATCCACCGGGAGGCGTGCAGCGGCTTCGCGGAAGCGACTGCGCCTTGATTCACGATGGTCTCCAGGCTAGTGCTTTCTACTCCGCTGACATTGCCGTGAATATATCTCCTTATCATCGAGTCACTCCGCGGCATTTTGCGCCCTGTGTCCAAAAGAAAAATTTGGAGCCTGCGACGGCTTCGACCCAACCACGCCCGCCAAGGCACGAAACAAATGATCTGGGAATGCAATCGCTTCACCAGTTTGAAGATCGCGGTTGTTGTCGACAGTCTGTGGCACCGATTTACCGACCTCGCGGCCACCATAGGGCTGATCCTGGCTGGCGACAATGCATAGCAGGCCAAGATTTTGTCTTCTTCTTGTTAATATCTAACTGCTTGGCAGGACAGAACTTAGCGGAGGGCACCAGAAAGGTGATGAAGTGCGTCAATCGAGTATAATTCCGGGGACAAAGGGGGAACCAACCGCGTGGAATCGCCTGCGCCTTCATCCTTGCGCTTCGGAGACTTCCTACTCGACCCTAGAGCGGGTGAGTTGCGCAAGGCTGGCCACCGGATCAAACTGCAGCCCCAGCCTTTCAAGGTGCTATCCATACTCGCCAGTCGTCCCGGCGAGGCCGTCACCCGTGAAGAGATCCAGCAGCAGGTTTGGGGCAGCGAAACGTTCGTTGATTTTGAGCGCGGCCTGAACGTTTGCGTCCAGCAGATTCGCGCCGCACTGGGGGACGATCCCGACACGCCTCGCTTCCTTGAGACTCTGCCGAAGCGTGGTTATCGTTTCCTCGCGCCAGTCGAGCGTGTGGAAGGCACCGACGCCGCGGCACGGTCGATAAGTTATGCGCCGGGAGCTGACGGAGCGTCAGTTGCGGTGGCTAGCGCGGCCTCGCGCGACAGTGCTGCGAGAAGAAGTGTTGGTAGGAAGGCGCTGATTGTATTTGCAGTTGCCGGTGCCCTCTTACTCGCATTGTATTTCGGCGGCGCCCGGAGTTGGATCTTAGCTCGCCGCGCAGCCGGTCCTATCCGCTCTATCGCCATCCTTCCCTTCGACAACTATTCGGGCGACCCTGAGCAGCAATACTTCACCGATGGCATGACTGAAGCGTTGACCTCAGAAATGGGGAAAATTCACGGATTGCGCGTTCCTTCGCGAACCTCCGTCATGCTGTACAAGCGCGAGAAGAAACCGCTGCAGCAGATCGCTCGTGAGCTCAACGTCGATGCTCTTGTTGAAGGTTCGGTGATGCGTTCAGGGGACCGCGTGGGCGTGACCGTGCAATTGTTGGATGGCGCGCGTGACCAGCACCTGTGGGGCGAGACTTACGAGCGCGACTCTAGCGACGTTATTACTCTGGAACACGATCTGGCGCGGACCATCGCGGAAAAGCTGAAGCTGAATCTCAGCGCCGGAGATCAACTGCGGCTGAATAGTCCGGGAAAGGTCAATCCGGAAGCTTATGCCGCCTATTTGCACGGACGCTTCTACTGGTCCAAGCGCACCATCGAGGACATTCACAAAAGCATTGAGTATTACGAGCAGGCCATCGCTCAGGACCCGAACTACGCGCCCGCTTACGCCGGCCTTGCCGATGCCTATGCGCTGCTCGGCTCTTCCCCGAACGATGCGCTGCCGCCCAATGAAGCCATGCCCAAAGCCAAAGCCGCGGCGCAGAAAGCCCTTCAACTGGACGAAGGGCTGGCCGAAGCGCACACCTCGCTTGCCTACGTCAGCATGGTTTACGACTGGGATTGGAGCACCGCCGAGAAGGAGTTTCATCGCGCGATCGATCTCAATCCCAATTACGCCACCGCTCATGAATGGTACGCGGAATTGCTGGCGGCAAGAGGCCGCCAGAGCGAAGCCTTGGAGGAGATGAAGCGCGCGCGCGATGCTGATCCCTTGCTGGTCCTGATGCATACGGCGGTCGCCGAGACGCTCTACTATTCGCGACACTACGACGAAGTCATCGCGCAATGCCGGCAGACGCTGGAACTCGATCCCAATTACGCCCTCGCCCATTTCCATCTTGGACGCGCCTACCTGGCCAAGGGCATGTATCCGGAAGCGATTGCGGAGTATCGAAAAGCAGAAGCGTCGCTCGGCGAAACGCCCGCGATGGTTATGGCCATCGGCTATGCGGAGGCCAAGGCCGGCAATCCCGCGTCGGCGCGAAAGGCTCTCGATCGATTAAAGGCGCAGTCTAGAAGCCGCTACGTTCCCGCGCTCTACTCCGCAGCTCTCTACACCAGTCTTGGCGATTCAAAGGATGGAATCGCCCTGCTCGAGAAAGCTTACAACGAACATTCCGATTATTTGATTTTCTTAAACGTGGATCCCATGGCCGACTCGCTCCGCGCCATTCCAAGTTTCCAGGCGCTCCTCCGTCAGATCGGCCTGACGAAATAGAATCCGCGGACGACAAATGCCCGCGTCTTCTTGGCCTTTAACCGAACGGTTGATTTCACCTGGCTATTATCCCCTGGCGATTTAGAGCGCAAATTGAGAAACATTGTGAAGCGCGGTCTGGGCCAAGTGCGTGATCACCGATTTGCATTTCCGAAGATTGATGAGACCAGAAATGCACAGAGTCCCCTGAATTTTCCCCATACTTGCCAGATCGCGGGCGATTAACTTGCGTCCGTTCAATAGTTTCTGAATAGCACTCCTGCCTCCCCGTGTTTTCGCAAATTCGTCATGTGGCGAACTCCTGGAAACTAAACGACTTGCGAATTGAGAACTCCTGTCTGCCAGAATTCCACAGAGGAGTTTTAAGTGAAAGGAGCCTTCATTAACCTAAAGAAAATGCGCGAGATGTTTTGGTCGGGGCGCCGAGATTTGAACTCGGGACCTCCTGCGCCCAAGTCAGGCGTGCTACCTCTCGGAAGTCCTTCCTTTTCAATCTCAGTTTTGAAAACAAACGAGTTAGAAAAATATTTGGTAGTGGCACGATGTACGGACATGTGGCTGCGCATGTATGGAGTCCCCCGAATTTTCCCCGTAGCGAAGAGGAGGCGAAGAACGGTAAATGCGGCGGTGGTTTAGTCAAATGCTAGAGCGTTTATCGGTACAAGTCCGACGGACGAACGGTAACTTCCGGTTTGCCCGTCAGAACGAAGCCACCCGGCGGCGGACGCTACGCGTGAGGTGAGGGAGCGGTGGTTGCCTAACGGCTGAGATAAGTTTGGGTCACAAGGAGGCATCCCTGTGACCCGTTTACGCAAGATGATGCTGGAGGAACTCCAGCGTCGTAATTACTCTGAAAGTACCACACGCTACTACATCCGCGCAGTCGAAGAGTTTGCTCGACGATTCAACCGTCCGCCTGACCGTTTGGGCCTGCGACACATTCGTGAGTACCAAGCTGAGTTGTTTCAAAAGCAAAAGCTGTCGTCGGGTACCGTGAATAACCGCCTCGCGGCGCTGCGGTTTTTCTACATCAAGACTCTCAAAAAAGCCTGGAGTATTGCCGAGACCCCCTATCCGAAAAGAGCATTTTACCTTCCGTCGATCCTGAGCCAGGAAGAAGTCACGCGACTCATCGATTCTGCGCTCACTCCCTACCATCGCATTTTGCTGATGACGCTCTACGCTACCGGAGTGCGGAACGCCGAGTTGACACACTTGAAAGTCAGTGACATCGACAGCAAGCGCATGGTGATTCACATTCAAGGTGGCAAGGGACGTAGAGATCGCGATGTGATGCTCAGCTCAAAACTGCTCGAGGAACTGCGCGAGCACTGGCGCCGCTTGCCGAGAAAGTCCAGCGTATGGCTGTTTCCAGGCAACCGTTGGCACAACAGCGATCAGCCCATCGATACGAAAACACCCCGAAACGCCTGTAAGGAGGCTGCCAAGCGAGCGGGCATCAAGAAACCACTCCATCCCCACACGTTGCGTCACTGCTTCGCCACGCATCTTCTCGAGGCGGGCGCGGATCTGCGCACCATTCAGATCCTGTTAGGCCATCGCGATCTCAAAGAGACCACCATCTACCTCCATCTTTCCGAGCGTCATCTCCACGCGACTGCGAGTCCTCTGGACTCACTGAAGCTGAAAGACCGGCCGACACTGGAGGAATAGATGAGCCGGCCGCCCCTCGAGGTGGCCGATCTCATCCGCA
>WNFE01003802.1_pt1 | contig 18455 bp, 17 predicted proteins | sample 5400451 | NCBI WGS metagenome assembly WNFE01 (sample SAMN13153344, study PRJNA577476) | soil metagenome | isolation source: 200 cm saprolite under Douglas fir tree site 2 hole 2 | place: USA:California | collected 2015-04-18
CGCGCGAACGAGCGGGCGACCATACACGAGACGCCCAGACCCTTGATGGCCAGGGGCGCGTGCTCGCGCGAACTCCCCTGCCCAAAGTTCTCACCTGCAACGAGAATGTCTCCAGGCTGCACCCGTTGGCGCAGCGTGGGATCCAGATCCTCAAACACGTACCGCGCCAGTTCCGCCGGGTCGGAGGTAAGCAGGTAGCGCGCCGGGATAATGACGTCGGTGTCGATATGGTGTCCCAGGATGTGCGCCTGCCCGCGGATCGCCATCGAATCTGCCCTAGGCCGGAACCATGTCGCCGACGACCTCGTCGGGATGCACAAGCTTCCCCGCGACGGCCGTGGCGGCCGCCACCGCAGCATTGCTCAGGTACACTTTGCTGCCCCGGTGGCCCATCCGCCCCACGAAATTGCGGCTGCTCGTGGAGACACACACCTCGCCCTCGGCCAGCACCCCCATGTGTCCGCCGATGCACGGGCCGCAGGTCGAGGTGCTAATCGCAGCCCCGGCGTCCAGGAAGATCTGCACCAATCCTTCCTCGAGCGCCTGACGATAAATCGCGGGCGTCGCGGGGATGACCAGGAGCCGCGTCTGCGGATGGACCGTTCTTCCGGCGAGTACCTTGGCTGCATCCCGCAGGTCTTCGATGCGACCGTTGGTGCAGGTACCGATGAAACACTGATCGACCTTCACGCCGGCAGCCTCACGCACGGGCATCACGTTACCCGGCGAGGAAGGCACAGAGACGACCGGCTCGATGGATGACACATCGTATGTGCGCACGTCGGCATAGCGGGCGTCGGCGTCGCTCCGGACGACTGTAAACGGTCTGCGTGCGCGAGGGGTGACCCACGCGAGCGTCACGTCATCGGGCTCCATGACGCCGTTTTTCGCGCCCGCTTCCACGGCCATGTTGGTGATAGAGAAGCGCTCGTCCATCGTCAGCTGCTTCAGCGCGTCGCCTGAAAACTCCATGGCCCCATACCGCGCCCCGTCTACTCCGATGTCGCCGATGACTTTGAGAATCAGGTCTTTGCCTGTCACCCACCGCCGCATCGTCCCGGTGAAAACAAATTTCATCGATTCCGGCACCCGCAACCATAACCGGCCCAGGGCCATCGCCGCAGCAAGGTCGGAGGACCCCACACCGGTGGCAAACGCCCCCAGGGCGCCGTGATTGCACGTGTGAGAGTCGGCCCCGACGAACACCTCGCCCGGGGCGACGAAGCCCAGCTCCGCGAGCAGCACGTGTGCGATGCCAGAACGGCCGATGTCGTAGAAGTGAGGCAAGTGGTGTGCACTGACAAACTCGCGCGTGATCTTGCACTGCTGCGCGGAGGCGATGTCCTTGTTGGGCACGTAGTGGTCGAATACGAACGCGACTCGGTCGGGATCGAAGACGTTCTCCACGCCCATCTTCTCGAACTCCTTGATGGCCATCGGAGCGGTAATGTCATTCGCAAAGAGAAAGTCGACGTGGCAGTCGATCAAGTCACCAGGACGGACCTCCCGCTGCCCACTGTGGGCGGCGAGAATCTTTTCGGTCAGGGTCATGCCCATCGCCCTACGCCCTCCCCTCCCCTGCGCCGGCAATCGCCCGCGGGGCGGGTATCGCCGCCACCAGCGGGCGAGAAAGAATCTTGTTCACCGCCGTCAGGTACGCACGGGCGCTGGCTTCCATCACGTCGGTGCTGCTCGCGCGGCCCACGGACAGATCTCCGTCCCACCGCAGTTTGACCACCGATTCGCCTACCGCATCCGCCCCGCCCGCGGCGGCGCGGACCGTGTAGTCCACCAACTCCGGCCGGACGCCCACGGCAGAAGCAATGGCATCAAACAGCGCGTTCACGGGCCCGTCTCCGCTGGCGGTGCGCTCCTCGTCCCTCGATCCCCGAGACACAACCACGGTAGCCTCAGGGGGACGACCACTTCCCGTGGTCACCGCAAACCGCACCAACTCCCAGGTGCGCGGGAAAGTGGCGAACTGTTCTTCCACGAGCGCGATGACCTCGTCGGAGGATACGGTCTTCTTACGGTCGCAGACATCCTTGAACCGACTGAACGCCCGGTCCAGGTCCGCCGCGGCCAAGCGGATTCCCGCATCCTCTAAGACCTTCTCAAAAGCGTGCCGGCCGGAGTGCTTGCCCAACACCAACCGATTGGTTGGGAGCCCGATGGCTGCCGGCGTCATGATTTCATACGTCCGCCGATCGACGAGCACGCCATGTTGATGAATGCCGGCTTCATGAGCAAACGCGTTGGCCCCGACGACGGCCTTGTTGGGCTGCACGTCGATGCCGGTGAACGCACAGAGGAGACGGCTCGTAGCGTGGATCTGCGTCGTCGCGACCCCGGTGGTGAAGCCCATCGACTCCCGGCGAGTCGCTAGGGCCATGATGACCTCTTCTAGAGCTACATTGCCGGCACGCTCGCCGATCCCATTGACCGTCCCCTCAACCTGCCGCGCCCCCGCCAGCACCCCGGCCAGCGTGTTGGCAGTGGCGAGGCCCAAGTCGTTGTGGCAGTGCACACTGACGGTCACCCGATCCATCCCGGGCACCCTCTCCAGCAGGGTCCTCACCAGGGCTCCGTATTCCTCGGGGAGCGCATAGCCGACGGTGTCGGGGATATTGATGATCGAAGCCCCGGCAGCAATCGCGGCCTCGAACACCCGGCAGAGGAAATCGACCTCAGATCGTGTCGCATCCTCCGCGCTGAACTCCACTTCGGGGGCAAGCGATCGCGCGGTCGTCACGGCCTGGCGGGCTGCCTCGAGCACATTGTCGGGGGTCATCCGGAGCTTGCGCGCCATGTGAATGGGCGAGGTGGCGATGAACGTGTGCACCCGCGCGCGCTCCGCGGGTCGGACCGCTTCCGCGGCGATCTCGACGTCTTTGGGGTTGGCGCGGGCGAGCGCGCAGATGACCGGGCCGCGCACGCTTGATGCGATTCGCCGGACCCCCTCGAACTCCCCGGGGGACGAGACGGGGAACCCCGCCTCGATCACGTCGACGCCCAGGCGTGCCAGCTGGCGCGCCATTTGCAGCTTTTCCTCCGGCCACATGGAGAAACCCGGCGACTGCTCCCCGTCGCGGAGGGTCGTATCGAAGATGAAGACGCGGGTAGACATCGCCGTGGTCAGGACGCGCGCACAGGCTGCTTGGGTGTTTTGCGCGACAGCCACGGCATCATCGCCCGTAGGCGCCGACCAACTTCTTCAATCCGCTGGTTCTGTTCTTGCTGACGTTGTTCTTTGAAGTTGGTACGGCCGGTCTGATTCTCGCTGATCCATTCCCGGGCGAACGTGCCGTCCTGCACTTCCCGCAGCACCCGTTTCATTTCCGCCCGCACTCGGTCGTTGATCACGCGGTGGCCGCGGCTGTAATCACCATATTCCGCTGTGTCGGACACGGAGTGGCGCATGTACGACAGCCCACCTTCATACATGAGGTCGACGATCAGCTTCATCTCATGCAAGCACTCGAAGTAGGCAATCTCCGGCTGGTACCCAGCCTCCACGAGGATATCGAACCCCGCTTTGATCAGGCTGGAGATCCCGCCGCACAGGACGGTTTGCTCGCCGAACAAGTCGGTCTCCGTTTCCTCTTTGAATGTCGTCTCGATCACGCCTGCCCGGGTGCAGCCCACCGCGCGCGCATAGGCGAGGGCGGTCTCCTTGGCGTGCCCGCTCACATCCTGGTGCACGGCCAGCAGCCCAGGGACCCCTACCCCCTCGATAAACACCTCGCGCATGCGGTGTCCCGGAGCCTTCGGAGCGATCATCACCACGTCCACCGTAGGCGGCGGGACAATTTGTTTGAAGTGGATGGTAAACCCGTGCGCAAAGAGGAGCGTATCGCCCGACCCCAGATGGGGCGCGATCTCATTGTCGTAGATGGCCTTCTGGGTGTGGTCGGGCGTAAGCATGGCCACCAGATCGGCCTCTTTCGCCGCTTCGGCGACGGAGCTTACCCGGAATCCGTCGGCTTCGGCCTTTGCCCAGGAGGGACTACCGCGGTAGAGGCCCACCACGACGGAGACGCCTGAATCGCGCAGGTTCTGTGCGTGTGCGTGTCCCTGGCTGCCGTAGCCCACGACCGCTACCGTCTTCCCTCGCAGCGAATCTTTCACCACGTCCTTGTCGTAGTAAATGGTCGCCATGCGTTTGCCTCCCGTGCCGACATGTCTCAAACTCCTAATGTTGCCTCGCCAACGTCCCGTCTAGGTCGCCTGCGCCCCCCGCACCAGGGTCACCTGACCCGTGCGTGCGACTTCGCGGATTCCGTACTTCACCAACAGCTGCACAAACGCGTCTACTTTCTCCCCTTTGCCAGTAACCTCAAGGGTCATCGTCTTTTCCGTGAGATCCACTACATTGGCCCGGAACACGTTGGCGATTTCCATGATTTCCAATCGGGTCCCGGGTGTGACGTTGACCTTGATCAGAGCCAGCTCGCGGTCCACGGTCGGACTGCTGTCGATCGCCGTCGCGCGCAGGACCTCGACCACCTTGCGCAGCTGCTTGGCGAACTGCTCCGTGCGCTCAGGCGCCGTGTCCACGACGATGGTCATTCGGGAAATGCTCGGGTCCTCCGTCGGACCCACCGACAGACTGTGGATATTCACCCCGCGGCGGCGGATGAGCCCCGCCACCCGGACCAACACCCCGGGCGCGTTCTGCACCAGCACCGAAATGGTCGCGGCATGCGCGATCTCACTCATCCAAAATCATTTCCGCCACGGACTGGCCGGACGGGATCATCGGCAGACAATTCTCCTCGGGGTCACAGTGCACGTCGACCACGCACGGGACTCCCTCGGTGGCCAGTGCCGTCGTGAGCGCCGTCTCGACCTCGTCGGGGCGCGTGACGCGGATGCCTCGCGCGCCAAACGCCTGCGCGACGGCCGCGAAATCGGGGTTGCGCAGGATGGATGAGGACAACCGACCGCGGTAGAAGAACGTCTGCCACTGCCGTACCATCCCTAACGCGCCGTTGTTCAGAATGATGATGGGCAAGCTGAGTTCGTGCTCCACGGCCGTGCTCAGGTCTTGGAGGGTCATCTGGAACCCGCCATCACCCACGAGGGCCAGCACCTGCTTGTCCGGGCGGGCAAACTTCGCGCCCATCGCCGCCGGGAACCCGAAGCCCATCGCTCCCAGCCCCCCCGACGTAATGAATGTCCGCGGCTCGCGGCACCGGTACCACTGCGCCATCCACATCTGGTGCTGCCCCACGTCCGTCGCCACGATGGCCCGTCCGCCGGTGAGGCGGTTGAGGAGGTCACAGACATATTGGTGGCTGATACGCCCGTCGCGCTGCCGGTACCGAAAGGGGTTGCGCCGGCGCCACTCCTCGATCTGTTTCCACCACGCCTCGATCTGGGGGGCACGCACGCGCGGGCCCAGAGCTGCCAGTACCTGTTTAGCGTCTCCAACAATCGGAATGTGGGCGGGCTTGTTCTTGCCAATTTCCGCAGGGTCGATGTCCACATGGATGAAGCGGGCGTGGGGCGCAAAATCCTTCAACCGACCCGTCACGCGGTCGTCGAAGCGAACCCCGACCGCCAGAATGACATCCGCGCTGTTGATCGCCCAGTTTGCAAAGGCGCTTCCGTGCATGCCAAGCATCCCTAGGCAGCGAGGATGCATCTCATCCATGGCCCCTTTGCCCATCAGCGTGAGGGCAACGGGGATGCCGGTCGCATCGACGAGCGCGGTGAGCTCAGGGGTGGCCCCGCTGCTCAGAATCCCGCCCCCGGCGTAGATGATAGGACGCGCGGCCGCTGAGAGCGCGTCGGCCGCCTCGGCGATCTGGTTCGGATTGCCCTCCACCACGGGCCGATAGCCCGGCAGCAGGGGGACGGAGTCGAAGTCCGGCTCGCAGATCTCTTGGGAGACATCCCGAGGGATGTCCACCAGCACCGGACCCGGCCGGCCGGTGCGCGCAAGGTGGAACGCACCGTAGATAGCGCGGGGAATGTCCGTGGGATGCATCACGAGTGTGTTGTACTTGGTGATCGGCATCGTGATCCCGGTGACGTCGGCCTCTTGGAACGCGTCGTTGCCGATCACCGCTCGCGGGACCTGCCCCGTGATGGCCACAACCGCGACGGAGTCCATCATGGCGTCCGTCAGCCCGGTCACAAGGTTAGTGGCTCCGGGTCCAGAGGTGGCAGTGCAGACGCCCACACCCCCGGAAGCCCGGGCGTATCCGACCGCGGCGTGCGCGGCCACTTGCTCGTGGCGCACGAGCACGTGGCGGATGTCTTGCGCATCATAGAGCGCGTCATAAATAGGAAGCGACGCCCCTCCCGGGTGACCGAAAAGCAGCGTCACGCCCACTCGGCGCAACGATTCGATCAGCGTTTGCGCTCCATTCATCTGCCGTCGCGGCGGCGCCGTCTTGGCCGGACCGGATGCTATCACCTGACGAGCCATCACGATGACCTCCTCAGAAAACACGTAGCGGGAGCACCCTAAGGACGGATGCTCCCGCGGTACCACCCTAGTTTCCCGACGCAAGGAGCGCGTTATCCGCGACCAGCACCTTCGCGGCGACGCGATCGTGCGTGGGGACGCTCGACCCGATAACGGAGGAATCCGGCAGCACCAGAAGGTGCTGCGACGTGGAGACGAGTTCAGCGGGGACTGTAGCTGCCGGTTCCCACCCTCCCCGGCTCTCTGAAGCCCGACCCCGCCTACTACTTCTCCTGCTAGCTGACTGCTATGGGCAGATATAAAAAGCCTGAGCGATAGATTCTAGAGGAACCTATCCCTCAGGCTTTTGTCCTGACGGTGTAGCAGCCCCGGAGGACCGCCTGCGCCGCTTGGACCAACCGACCCTTGTGAGGACCGTGGAACCCTAGGCGCACTCCCTCGCACGTCTTCGGTGCTTCCCGTCAGAGTAACAAAGAGGGTCGCCGCCTGTCAATATCTCACGAGTGAAGAGGAGGTGAAAACGACCAGGAGACTGGAGAGCCTCCGATCTCCCGCGCTCTCCCGGTGCGCGGTCGACGGCTTATTGGCCGATGGCCCGCGACGCCTGCGTCAGCATCGTGGCTACTTTCTCTGCCCCCGCCTTCACCATTGTGAGATCTGTGAGCTTCAGCGTCTCCAGCGCGAGCGCGTCGGCTTTGCGCACCGTATCAAGAGCACTCGACGCTCCCATCTGACCACCCATCGCCTCCAAGTCCGGGATGATGCCCGTCCCCTGCCCTTGGCACGGGTTTGCGTTGGCGGCGTCGTAGTGGGTACCGCGCTGACCTTCCATGCAATTGACGACGTGCCCCAGGTGCCACAGACTGTCGCGCATCGTCTCTGCGCGTGCGGCGTTGGTGGCGTGGGTCTGCGCCGTCTTAAAGGCCGCAACGAGGCCTGCAGCCGGTTTGCCATAATCGCTCCCGCCCCCATATCCTTGCGCGAATACCGCACCGGAGCTCGCTAACTCCATGACTTGCTAGCTGCACCATGCGCCGTCCTAGTAACAGAAACGTCACAGCCATTCGAAGAGTTCGTATCACTTCGACCCACCTGTTCCGCCACAAGTCTCAAACCCGGCACGACCTCCCCACTGAGCGGCCTAACTTGCGGAACCGCATCCCGCTCTGTGGGCACGTCGTTCCCAGCCCTGCTGCCATGTGCCAATTCTTGCGGTCTCAGGGCTCTCAAAGTGGGGCAGGTCTTACAGAAGGGACCTCAACCGTTGGACGACTTCAACACCACCGCCGTCGGTACGGGAGAGTGCCAATGTCGTACAGCCAGCCCATGCACGGTCTCGACCCACGAGTCTGTCCCCGGTGCGGCGCGGTTCAGCAGAGCCCGGGTTCGACGTTTTGCGAGCAATGCGGCGCGACTCTTTCCCGATTGGAAGTCGTACCCTCGCGGCCAAAGACTGGGGTTAGACGACCCCGGCTGGCCATCGGCTCCGCCCTCTCGGCGCTTATCCGACAGCCGGCATACCTCGTGAGGCGCGTCGTCGGACTGATACAAAGCCTGATCTCTCTTGTCGTCCGGGGCGTTGCGCTGGTCTTGGTGCTCTACGCTCTGGTCATCGGATTGAGTCTTGTCCCCCAGATCCGCGGCAACGTGCCTCCATTGAAGCAGGCAGCCGTCACCGGACTGTCCTGGGTGCAACGAGCCGCACAAGAGAGCGTCAAACTGCAGGCGAGTCTCAACGCACCGCCTCATCGCTCGTCGACTACGACTTCGCAGAAAGCCGTCCCCGCTCAAGCCACATCGGCGCAGGCCGTGACTGTGACGTCGACACCTAGTGGAGCGATCGTCGTGCTCGACGCCCGCCAAGTGGGGAAGACCCCCCTGACCATTAAAGTCCCTCCGGGCCTCCATCGGATCACCGTCGTCCAGTCAGGTTATGCGAGCATCACGCGGGCGCTCACCGTCCGATCGGTACCCGTTTCGTTGAACGTCACCCTTACCTCCACGCGCTGAGGCACTCATACGACCCAGTCTCACTAGGTCGTCTCGCACCGATTGTGAGCCAGTCGTGCGCACACCGGCATCTAGGGAACGAGGTGGCAGATGACCAAAGCCCCATCCGTCGCGGAGATGATGAGTGCCTATGCTCAAGACGCGGTGGAATACGCGCAGCGCTCGTTTGACATCTTCTTAGACTACTCGGAAGCTAGTGTGCGACAAGTCGAGACAGTCATGGCAAAGCTTTTTGAGACCATGCCCAAAGGGACACTGGGCAAGCTCTTCACAAAAGGCCCCTCGCAGCATGAGTTCGAGCAGATAACGAAAATGTTCGGGGGCTATCTCGGGGAAGTGACTCGGCGCGCGTGGGGGGACGATGGAAGTTAGAGAGCGCGGCATTCCCCGGCCAACAAGTCATCACATTTGAGATCGCAGGGGTGGGGATGTTTGGCCTCATTTCAAGGTGGGGAAGCGCTTGACCAATGGTCCAGAGGATAATCTTTGGACGTACCTCCAAGTGCTGAAGCAGAAGTATCAGAAGCAGCAATAGCGGACCGGACGGATCGCCTCAGACCCACGGTTGCCTGGTCGTCCTCACCTCCGCGCCCGACCGCGCGCTGTGGTATTGCATCCATAAAGTCGCTCTCCAGTTCCCGGTAGTCGGACTCCGATACAAAGAGAGGGCAATCGGTGGTCTCGGGCATCCCTGGCCATTCGGCCCGACCAGTGCATAGATTCGGCCCTACGTCGGTATATGGAATAGTGCGATCCGGCGGCAGAGCGTTGGCGCGATCCACACACCATAGGCTGCAAGGGAGGCACGAAGATGATCATCGAGTCCCTCCAAAGGGGTAATGAATTCTTTCAGCCCCGCGTTGCAGTCCTCGCCAGTGGCGCATTCGATCCTCTTCATTACGGTCACATTCGCTATATCCGTGCGGCAGCCGAGCACGCCAGAACACACGGCCTTCCCCTCGTGGTGGCGGTCGCTCCCGACGAATATGTCAAACGACGCCACCCTCTCTTGCAACCGCTGGAGGGCCGAATGGAAGTGCTCGATGCCTTGCGATGGGTGGACTTCGTCGTGCCGCAGGGCAGCGAGAGCCTCGCCCCAGCCATTCGGGCGATCAGCCCGGTCTCTGTTATCAAAGGCACAGACTGGATGGCGCACGGCCTCCCCCAAGAGGAAAATCAGGCGATTGAGGAGATAGGTGCAAAGATCACCCGGGTGGGGGTCAGCCCTGTCAGTAGCAGTGAGTTGCTGCAAACGGCCTTTTGGCGGTTCGCGGACGAGTGGGTCGGTTGAACGGAGAGTCTTCAACTCGTTTGGCTGGGCATGGCCTCATGCCCCGAGCTTTATGCTTTCAGAGGGGATCACCTCCTCGATCCTCTTTGCTAGCATACGCACTCGTGAACGCGAGCTGGGTTCGACCCCATTTCTCGCGGCGTACTGTTGAAGCAGGGGTACGTTAAGGATAGGTTGGGGATGGGCGGGACGGAGCCGCGGCCATCAGGTCACGCGGACTGGGTAAGTACGCGCCGACGGAAACAAGCCGACGCTGCAGTTCTGTGATAAGTGCAGGGTCTTGCGCCATCCGGGTTGGAGTGGTTCCGGTGCGGATGGCCAACGCTGCGGCTTCCCCACCGGCCTCTCCCATGGCCATTGTCGTGGGAATGACGCGGAGCGCCCCTGCCGCGGAGTACGTCGCGCCCACCGGTTTTCCGACGACGAGCAGTCGCTCGACTCCCAGGGGCACGAGGATCCGGAACGGAATTGCATAGACGCGATTGGTGACCGCGTACGGGTTCATCTGTCCAGGACCGTACGGATGCAGGTCAATAGGGTACGAGGCGATCGCGACGCGATCCCAGAAGTCGCCGCCGGAGAGAATATCCTCGGCGGTCATGCGGTACGCACTGGCAACATGCCGCGTCTCCCGCACATACAAGTGGGGAGCCGCGCCCACGAGGTAAGCGCCCGCAAATCCGGGGGCGCGTGCGTTCAGAAACTTCGCCAAGGCCGGAAGTTCTGCTTCTCCCTGCGCGCGAGCTTGTTGTAGGGACGGTCGATCTGCCCCGTTCACGTCAAAGATCTGCAGCGCGTTTACTAAAACCGTCTCATCGCTTTGCCATCCGAGGTTGAGGTCGAACGCGGCTACGCGCGCGTTGCGCGCGCGAAAGTGACTGACGATTTCGCTGTACCCCCATACGTACTGGCCGCGGACGCCGCATAATCGCCCCGGTTTCATCTTTTCCGCCGCGACGTAACGCGTGACTCCCCGGCGGTCAACACCCGCCAGGCGGAAGACAAGGGTGGCGGCCTGCATGCGCCGGTCCAGCCCACTTTCCTCGCGCCCCACGGTAAACGAGACGCCAGCGGCGACCGCAAGAGATGCGTCGTCGGTCGCGTCAATGAACTCGTCCGCGGTGACGACTCGGGACCGCCCGTCGCCTGTGGCGAGAACGACACCCGTCAAGACGCCATCGCGCACGACGGGTGCAACAACTCTGGTGCGGGTCTGCACGGTGAGCTTCGGCTGCGCACTGACAAGCCTGTCGAGGACCATTTGGGCTTCTTCGATGTCGAAGGTTTGACCCAACGCACGGTACATTTGTCCAAAGATTCCCCGCGTGAGCGACTGTCCAGCGGGTCCCAGGTTCAGGTCGAGGACGTTCAACCACGCCAGAGTGATCTCCCCGCCAATCTCCTCCTGCGGCTCCACCAGTAACGTGGTCATGCCAGCGCGCGAAGCCGCAACGGCAGCCGCGATTCCCGCAGGAGACCCACCGACCACTAGCACTTGCACGTGCATCGCCTGCGGCTTCTTGGCTCGCGCGGGTGGGATAGCTACCCGAAGAGTAAGGAGGAGGGCAAACGCGATTAGGAGAGCGGGTACCTTTCGCATCGTTGATGATGGCTTCCTCGTCGTCCTCACCATGGGTTCGGACCTACCAGATCTGGGGCCTCCCATCAATTGCTAGGCGCTTATGGAAACCATACCCCTCGACCGCTGGAGAAAGGCGGGTTCCTGAACGGAAGGATCTCCTCAACTGCCACCAGGCGGGTCGAGCGGGATCAAACGCAAGTCCGCCGAAAGGATCAAGCTGCCAGTCGACGAGCAGGTCACTATGCAGCAGGTCTCTGGAGCCTTGCGGATCCCGATCAACGAATTGGTTCGCTATTTCCTGCGGCTTGGGGCGCTAGGCTTCGGCGGACCGGCCGCTCTTGTCGCCCAGATGGAGCAGGATCTTGTCCGCAATCGTCCATGGGTCTCCCGGGAAGAGTTCCGCGAAGCAGTTGCCGTGTGTCAGTCGCTTCCCGGCCCCCTGGCCATCCAGGTCGGCATCTTCGTCTCTTACCTCCGTGGAGGGTTCTGGGGCGCGTGGGCGGGCGGATTAGCGTTCATCCTCCCCAACTTTCTCATCGTGGCAGCACTCGGCGCTCTGTTTGTGCGGTTCGGCGATTTGCCGTTGGTCCGCGTCATCTTCTACGGTGTCAGTCCGACCGTCATCGCGCTGATCGTCTACTCTTGCTACCGATTGACGAAGCTAGGGATGGAGGACGTGGTGCAGTGGCTCATCGCTGCCGCGTGTCTCGCGGTCACTGTGGTGCTGCGCGCCGAAATCGCCCTCTTGTTCATCGGTGCCGGGGCACTCGGTATCCTCTACTACGCCGTCGTGCGGCAGCGTAAGTCACTACCGTTGCCCCTCTTGGCGGCTATTCCCCTTGTCTCGGGCGGGCATGGGTTCGCTGCATCCATCCTCGTCCGGCTGCTCACCTTCTTCCTGAAAGCCGGCGCCCTCACGTTCGGCAGCGGGCTCGTGATCGTTCCATTTCTAGAGAAAGGGCTCGTCCAACAAACCGGCTGGCTTGATGAGCGGCAATTCCTTGTGGCGGTAGCGATTGGGATGCTGAGTCCCGGTCCCGTCGTGATCACGGCGACGTTTGTTGGCTATCTGGTCGCGGGATTCTGGGGCTCGCTCATCTCTACGCTGGGCATCTTCTTGCCCTCGTTTCTCCTGATCCTCATCGTGGCCCCGGTTCTCATCCGACACCGTGCAAACCCGTACATCCAGGGATTTGTGAAAGGCGCCTATGCCGCCGCCATCGGGACGATCTTAGGGGCGGCGGTGCTCCTGGGTCGGATCGCCATCGGCGATTGGCTGACGATCGTCGTGGCGCTCGGCAGCCTAGCCGCCCTGGCCCGATGGAACGTGAAGCCCTATCTGCTGGTGGCGGTCACCGCTGTCATAGGATTGATCGCCTTTCCCCTGATCAACCCCACCTGGACATTTGTGAAGTAGTCAAACCTGGGGACCCTGTTCTCAATTACTACCGCGGCTGAGCCTCAGGCACAGTTGCGTACCAAGGGTCGACGCCGCGCGGGGTCTGAGATGCCTCCGCTGTTGAATTCCTTGTGTGAAAAATTTGATCTCTCTAGTCGCTAACGAGCTGAGCGTCCTCCAACAGCGAACAAAAGTAGCGATGCACCCCGTCGTATCGCGCGATTTCGGGGTGAAAGCTGGATGCGAGTAGCCTGCCCTGCCGGATTAACACAGGATCACCAGCGTGTCGCGCGAGCACTTCAACGCGAGGACCCACCCGCGTGATGACCGGCGCCCTGATGAACATCACTCGGAACGGTGCAGGATCGATCGCGGGTGCTTCCACCCATGTCTCAAAACTCTCCCGCTGCCGCCCGTAGCCATTCCGCTCGACTGCAACGTCCATCAGCTTCAGCAACGCCGGTTCCCCTCCGGAGGCCTCTTGGGCCAGCAGAATCATTCCTGCGCAGGTCCCGTAAATGGGCATACCCTCCAGCGCGCGCCGCGCGATGGCGCTATCCAATCCGACGCGCACGAGGAGTTTCCCGATGGTCGGGCTCTCTCCCCCGGGGAGAATGATTCCCCCTACCCGTTCCAGATCGCCGGGCGTGCGCACGGGCACCGCGTCCGCGCCGCACGCCTCGAGGGCCCGGAGGTGTTCAACGACATCGCCCTGCAATGCACACACGCCGATTTGCGTTCTCATGCTACGTCGTTCACCAGCCTCGCGTCTGGAGGAGTTCTGCGGCAGGAAGCTTTCGCACGTCCAATCCCCGCATGGGCTCCCCGAGCCCTTCTGACGCCTGGGCGATGACCTGTGGATCATCGTAGTGGGCGACGGCATCGACAATGGCGCGTGCCCGCCGCGCCGCGTCCTGCGATTTGAAAATGCCCGACCCGACGAACACGCCATCGCAGCCCAGCTGCATCATCAAGGCTGCATCGGCCGGTGTCGCGATGCCGCCGGCGGCGAAGTTCACCACCGGCAGCCGGCCCAGCCGACGGGTCTCCTCCACCAGCTCCACGGGCACACGAAACTCCTGAGCCGCGGCGGCGAGCTCGGAGTCTGGCCTCGCCTGCAACTGACGAATTTGACCGCTAATCGCCCGCATGTGCCGCACAGCCTCCACGACGTTGCCCGTCCCCGCCTCCCCCTTGGTCCGGATCATCGCGGCGCCCTCGCTAATACGGCGGAGCGCTTCTCCGAGATCCCGGGCGCCACACACAAACGGAACCTTGAACGCCCGCTTGTCGATGTGAAACTGTTCGTCTGCCGGTGTGAGGACTTCACTTTCGTCGATGAAGTCGACGGCGAGTGCCTCCAGCACCTGGGCCTCCACAAAATGGCCGATTCTGACCTTGGCCATGACCGGAATCGTCACCGTGGCCATGATCTCTTTGATCCGCGCCGGGTCGGCCATCCGGGCTACGCCGCCTTCTGCCCGGATATCGGCCGGCACACGCTCAAGGGACATCACTGATACCGCCCCGGCCTCTTCGGCGATCTTCGCTTGGGCTGCTGTCGTGACGTCCATGATCACGCCGCCTTTGAGCATTTGGGCCAGGCCGCGCTTGACGCTCTCGGTTCCCGTCTCAGCCATCACGTCCACCTCCTCGGGATTTGCCTACACTGTGCGGTCAAAAGCAAAAGACGCCCGAAAATGGGCGTCTTGTCGGGGCACTCAGGCGCCGGTGCCGCGCAGCCTTCACCTCATACGGACTATACCGTCGACCCCGGAATTCCACCGGGCCACGGCCCTCGCGGGCCTCACGGGCTATGACCGCCGATCGGGAATTGACGGCTGACGCCGTCTCACCCTGCCCCAGAAGGCAACGGGCTTCGGTACTTCACTTCCTATCTTACGCAGCCGTAGTCCGCGGCGTCAATATCGTTGCGTGTCCCATCACCGCAGGGCTGGCGTCGGACCCCGCAATAGGGCCAGGAGTTTGGGGGCCCACAACCTCTCACGGGGAACAGGCCTGCCTCGAACGCCGCAGTTACAACATGCCTTGCTTGCCCGCCATACTGGGTACCTCAATTCCTCTCGCGCTTCGACCGATGACGAAAAGGAGGGAAGCGTTTCGATCTAGTGGATCAGTACACGGCCTTGACGAGGCCAGAACGGGATGTTACAAGAGTACCAACATTCATGCGCTACTTTCGGTACGCGCCGCGCCGCTGCATCTGTCGACGGCGGAAGCAGACGATGCTTTCGCCGCACTCCGCATGAACTCACGCGGTCCCGTCTGCTAACCGCATCCGTTTGAACCCCGTCTCCCCGGATGAGTCTTTTCGGCCCATCACAATGTGCGCGTCAGGCCGGGAGAATCACATCTGCGGCCCGAGATTGTGCCGGAGTTGGCGCGCGAGAGGATTAAGTACCCACCATATGGAGGGACCAATGTCCAAGGCGTCGATCTCGCTCAACGGTGTCAATGTGACCACGGTAATCACTCTGGCGGCTCAGGTGGACACCAATCCAGACCTTGCCAAGGACCTCTCCGCCTACACGCGTCGGGCCCGCGTGCGGTGGATCTCCGGTCTGCATAGCCAAGCGTATACGCGCGATGTCCCACCTCACGCGTACGATGAGCCGGAATGGCTGGGCGGCACCAACCGTGCCATGGCTGCCAGCGAAGCTCTCTTGGGAGCAATCGGCGGATGCATCGCTGTTGGTTTCGCCGTGAATGCCGCGTTGCGTGAGGTCCCAGTTCACGAGCTCGAGATCGAGGTGGAGGGCACGATCGATCTCCCCTCGTTCTTTGGTGTGCGCGAGGGCAACTCGGGTTACAAGCACATCCACGTGACCATCTATACCCGGTGTGACGCGGAGCCAGCGCTCCTTGATGAGATCGCGTATCGGGCAGTTCAGCTTTCCCCGGTCACCAATACGGTGCGGCATCCGGTCGACGTGCAGTACATTGTGCGTCCCATCACATGAGGAGACCTCCCATGGATCCCCAAGATCGTAGGACCGAAAGCGACGGTGTGGCGATCGGATCTGCGACCGCCGCCCAGCCAGCGGCCCAGTTGGACCCCGACGGGAGTCTGCCCTTATCAGGATTACCTCTCGCGCCCGTCCCGGATCGCGTCGACCCCGCGGGGATCATGTTCCGGGGAGCGCCCCGGACTCAACGCGGACCTGCCATGCCCTACTCCATCACGCAACGGGAACTGGTTTGGGCGGACAATCTGCCTGAGCTCATCGAGCGCGCGAAGCGCCGCCAGTGGAATGCGACCACCGACATTCCCTGGGCAGCTGGTCAGAACGTGGCCCCAGATCTTGAGGACGCTCTGGCGGGGGTCCTCACGTGGATGTTGCAACAGGAGTATGCGGCCTGGTATCTGCCCGCCAAGTTCGTGGGCCAGATCCACCCCGCCTACACCGAGGCCGGGATTTTCTTATCGACCCAGGTCGTCGACGAAGCCCGGCACGTAGAAGCGTTTCTGAAACGCCTTTACCTCAACGGCGTAGGGCTGCGCGAGGTGTCGCCCGGCACCGAGAGCTCCATTAAGGGATTGCTCATGCAGGAAGACTTCGCGCGTGCCAGCTTCTTGCTCCACGTCCTGGGAGAGGGGACTTTCACGGACCTCTTTCACCTGCTGATCGAGATTTCTCCTGATGAGGCGACGCGACAGATTATGGTGCGGTCATTGGAAGACGAGGCGCGCCACGTGGCCTACGGGGTCGGCCGTCTGCGCACGCAGCTCTCTGGCCAGAAAGACCCCGACCTCCTCGGGCAGCAGTTTGTCGAGGCCCTAGAAGGACGGCTGTCGTTCACCTACGAGGTCTCCGGACTCCCTCCCCAAGTACAGGAGGCGCTCGCGATTCTCGCCGGCGGAGGCCGCAGTCCAGCCGCGCAAGGACGCGGGGTACCCCGGATTCGCCAGTTTATCGCCGAACTGAACGAGAGCCGCAAGCGCCGCTTGCTGCAGGCCGGCTTTAGCGAGCAGGTCGCCGAGCACATCTCGCAGTTGCATGTTCGCAGCAGCGGGGGGCTCATGTGACGGTGCGCGCAATCCCCTCTGTCGCCGCCGCGGACGAGCGGGCACAGATCCGGTGGATTCTGGAAGAATGCAGGATTGTCGCGGTGGTCGGACTCTCGAGCAGTCCGTACAAGGACAGCTACATCGTAGCCCATCACCTGCACCGGCAAGGATATGATCTGGTGCCGATTAACCCCAAGGCGGACGCGATCCTCGGTCGCCCCGTCTTCCGCTCGTTGTCCGCCCTGCCCGCTGGCGATGCCAGGCGTGTTCAGCTTGTCCTGATCTTCCGCCCCAGCGACGAAGTGCCGCAGATCGTGGATGCCGCCCTCGCGCACCTGCCAAACCTCCAGGCCATCTGGATGCAAAAGGGCATTGTCCACGAAGCCGCCGCAGCCCGAGCCCGGGAGGCGGGACTGATCGTGGTTGCCGATCGGTGCATCCGCACACAACACCTATTCACAAAATTTGGCTAATTGTTAGGATGAAACGCGCATCTCGCGACCCTTCTTAACGACTCCGATCGCTAGATCGTATATGAGTGAAGCGCCCCCACTTGATTTGTTCGCCACGAATAGAGCTCTCCTCAACACGAGGTACGATCGCCTGGATGCCCTGGCCCTGTGTCGATGTTGGCCTGACGGAGTCGCTCCATAGGGTATGCGAGTAACCCGCCGCCTGCCTCTTTGCAACGAGGTGAATCATGGGAACGCCGGACCGCGTCACGCGAGAAACGGTCACGTCGTCCAAACCCATTCCCTGAGGCAGAGGTTTCTGACGCGCGCTACGCTGTGAGGTTTTGGGGTGACCGACGGGACTCGAACCCGCGACCTCCTGGGCCACAGCCAGGCGCTCTAACCAGGCTGAGCTACGGCCACCACACCACCACGGATTCTAGCACACCGCCCCAAGTGCGAGAACACGATGGCCCACAACAGGAAACCGACCGCAGTAAACGGGAAGCACTAATTTTTTTGGGAAGGGAAGGTTCACTGAGGACACGAGCAAACGAAAGGAGCTCACATGCAGATCCGGCGTGCGCGTCCCGACGACTTTCTCAAAGTCCAATCCCTGCTCACACAACTCATGCCTGGTCGACCCCACAACCAGCATGCCATGTGGGATGCGCTGGCGGGCTATCCTGGCTACGGGGCGTGGGTGGCGGAGATCGGTGACGCGCCCGCTGGTTTTCTCGATCTGTTCGTCTTCCCTGACGTCGCTCACGGCGCGCCCATCGCGATTATCAATAACCTCATAGTGGGAGAACCCTTTCGCCGACGCGGGCTGGGCAAGCGCCTGCTGCACGCCGCCGTGGACCACTCGAGCCGCGATCAGGCCGTCGAAGTCCATGTCTGGACAGATTTTGACAATGCGCGCGCGATCCAGCTGTATAAGGACGTAGGGTTTGCGGAGAGAGCGCTGCTGCGTGAACTAGACACATCGCGCCTGGACGATTCGACCCCACGAAAGTAGCGAAGCCGGCGCATCGCCGGCTTCGGACCTCTGATTGACACAATTCGCTTCTAGTCGCGACTCCCCGGTCGAGGGGCGCTTGCCGTCGCTGGGATCTTCAGAGCAGAGCCACAGACCGCGCAGTATCGAGAATCCCCGCGGTTGGCTTCGTGGCAGACCGCGCAAACGATCCCTTCCACCACCTGCGTGCCGCAGTTCTCGCAGAATTGGGCGCGAGGCGCGATGGGATGTCCACAG
>WNFE01003926.1_pt1 | contig 18394 bp, 10 predicted proteins | sample 5400451 | NCBI WGS metagenome assembly WNFE01 (sample SAMN13153344, study PRJNA577476) | soil metagenome | isolation source: 200 cm saprolite under Douglas fir tree site 2 hole 2 | place: USA:California | collected 2015-04-18
GGCCTGCAGCAGGCTGGCCTCGGCCTTTCGGACCGCCGCCACTCCGACGTGCTCGGCGGCGCGGGCCATGACAGCCACGTGCTGGTAGCCTAGCCCGCCGCGAGCGAAGGCTTCTTCGGTCTTGGGCAGCTGATCCAGGGCGCGGGCGACCTCCACCCGTTCCGCCGCGGCTCCACCGGAGAGCTTGCAGTTCGATCGCAACCAGGCAATGACTGACAGAGCGCCGTCGGCTCGGTACTGGCCCGAGGTCTCGAACCGCCGGACGCCGCTGGCGAACACGGCCTCGCCGCGGTCGATGACCTCCCGCGTTTCGATCAGGGCTTCACCCAGCTCGGCGTCATCCAGCGTGGCGAGCCAGCCAGGGAGATCGTCGAGGCCTTGTTTGATCCGCGTGAGCGGACTCGCTGCCGCCATGATCCTATCGTGAACCATGGCTGTGACAGCTGTCTGTCACAAGCTCTTCGGTACTTTCTTAAAGAACCAGCTGCGGGCGGAAAGTCACCGAACTGGACCTGCCGTACGATACGGCCCTCATCGCCGACCGTGAACTGCCACGTGTGCATCAGCGGGCGGTCGTGCGCGGAGCCCATCCCGTGAAAGCCTCGCGCGTCCCGGGAGTTGCTGGCGGCGGGCTCGGTCGCGTCACCTGCTCACAGGAGGTGATCGCGACCAGCATGAGGGCGGCCCAAACCAGCCGCATGCCCCTCTTACTAGCGCCGCTGGGCGCCGTTGTCCAGTCGGTCAGTCAGCGGGCAGCGGTCGTCGACGCGGCCAGGGTGCGTGCCGAGCGACCGTTGGGGGTGCGCTCCGGCGCCTTCTTGCGGATGACCTCGAGCCTCCAGACCGGCCGGCCGAAGAGCGCGTCGATCTCGCGCTGCACGCGGCTCCCCTCCGGGCCCGTCCCATGTACCCGGAAGCGGTCGCCCAGTTCCATCTCCACCAGGCCGTCGTCGCGCGGCAGGTGCATCAGCACCCGGTCGGGACCGGGGGCCGTCCCCAGGATCTCCTGTAACCGCGCCAGCTGGTCGGCGGAGGCCTCGGCCGGGAGGTCGAGATGGACCAGCTGGTTGCGCACCCAGGCATCCGGCTCTGGCGCATCGAAGGCAATGATCTCGTCGGCGATGATCTTTGCGGATTCTGACCTTTCCTCATCGTCGGCATTGGTGGTTCGGGCGTCAACCTTCCCGCGCACGATCACGATGCCGTCCGCCTCCAGCAGCTGGCGGCGTTCTTCGTACAGGCGCGAGAAGACGATCACTTCCACCGCTCCCGTCAGGTCCTCCAACAGGACGAAGGCCATCGGGCGGCCCGTCTTGGTCACCACCGGCCGCACGGCCTTGATCAGCCCGCCCAGGCGGACCTCGAGGTCTTCCATCTCGGGCGTGACCTGGTTCGCGTAGGTATCAACGCGGGCGACCAGCTCGTGCTCAATGCGCTTGAGCGGATGATCTGACAGGTAGAGCCCGAGGAGTTCTTTTTCTGCACGCAGCCGGTCCTCCTGGGGCATGGGCGGCACGTCCTCGATCAGGCCGGCCGCTGGATCGTCGAGCTCATCGGACTCGGGCAGCATCCCGAACAGCGATGTCTGGCCGCTTTCCCGTTCCCGGATGATCTGGTTGGCGCGGTCCGTGACCCGGTCGATGCTGGCCACCAGCTGGGCGCGCTCCCCGAGGCTGTCGGTGGCGCCCGAGCGGATCAGGCTCTCCAGCACGCGCTTGTTCAGCTCGCGCGGATCGACTCGCAGGCAGAGGTCGAGCAAAGACCGGAACGATCCATGGGCGGCGCGGTCGGCCAGCAGCAGCTCCACCGGCTTGCCGCCCACGTTCTTGATCACCGCCAACCCGTAGCTGATCTTGCCGTCGTGCACCGAGAAGCCAGCCTCCGAGGTATTGATATCCGGCGGCAGGACCTCGATATCCCGCGCGTGGCAGTCGAGCACTGCCGCCGCCACCCGGTCGTAGTTGCCGGCCTCGTTGTTGAGCAGCGCCGCGAGGTACTCGAGTGGGTAGTTCGCCTTGAGGTACGCCGTCTGGTAGCTGATGACGGCGTAGGCCGCGGTGTGCGACTTGTTGAACCCGTACCCGGCGAAGAACGCCATCAGGTCGAAGATTTCGGTGGCCTTGGCCTCGGTGACGCCGCGCGCCATCGCCCCGGAGGTGAACTTGGCCCGCATCTTCGCCATCTCTTCCTTCTTCTTCTTGCCCATCGCCTGCCGCAGGACATCGGCTTCGCCCAGGCTGAAGCCGCCCAGCTGGGAGGCGATCTGCATCACCTGCTCCTGGTAGACGATGACGCCGTACGTCTCCTTGAGGATGGGCTCCAGCTCCGGCAGCGGATACACGATCTCCCGCTCGCCGTTCTTGCAGCCGATGTACTGGGCCACCAGCCCCCCTTCCAGCGGTCCGGGCCGGAACAGCGCGATGGCGGCGCTGATGTCCGCGAAGGAGGTGGGACGCAGGTCGGTCAGGAGCCGCCGCAGCCCCGGCGACTCGAGCTGGAACACGCCATTCGTGTCCGCCGCCTGGAGGAGGGCATAGGTCTTGGGGTCGTCCCACGGAATCGACGCCAGGTCCAGGTGGAGGCCGCGCGTCTGGACCAGGTTGCGCAGCGTGTCCTCGATGATCGAGAGGTTGCGCAGGCCGAGGAAGTCCATCTTCAGCAGCCCGATCTTCTGGACGGCGTTCATCTCGTACTGGGTCATCACCGCGCGCTTCTCCTGCCCATTGCGCTCGCCGCGCGTAATGCTGGCCTGCAACGGCACGAAATGGTGCAGTGGCTGGGGCGCGATCACGATGCCGGCCGCGTGGGTGGAGGCGTGGCGGGCCAGCCCTTCCAGCTTCCGGGCATTGACCAGCAGCTTCGCAAAGGCCGGATCCTGTTCCGCTTCGCGCAGCTCGGGCACCATCTGGATGGCTTTTTCGATCGTCATCCCCAGGCTGGGCGGCACGAACTTGGCCAGGCGGTCGACGTCGCGCAGGGGGATGTTCAGCGCCCGACCGACGTCCCGGATCACCGCGCGGGCCTTCATGGTGCCGAAGGTGATGATCTGGGCCACGTGGTCCTGGCCGTACCGGTCGGCCACGTACTCGATCACCCGGTCCCGGTTGCGATCATCGAAATCGATGTCGATATCGGGCATGGAGATCCGCTCGCGATTGAGGAAGCGCTCGAAGATGAGGCCGTGGGCCAGCGGATCGAGGGTGGTGATCCCCAGCGCGTAGGACACGATGCTGCCAGCGGCGGAGCCGCGGCCCGGGCCGACGGCCACGCCATGGGTGCGCGCATACTCGACGAAATCGCCGACGATCAGGAAGTACGGCGCATACCCCATGTCGGTGATGACGCTGAATTCTTCCTCGAATCGCTCCCGGACCGCCGGCGGCATGTCCGGGTAGCGCTGCCGGAGTCCGCGCTCCACCAGCGTGCGCAGGTAGCTCTCAGCGGTCTCCCCCTTCGGAACGTCGAAGGTCGGCAGCAGCGGCCGCGTCTCCAGCTCGAGGTGGCAGCGCTCGGCAATCCGGAGGGTGTTCTCGCGCGCCTCCGGCCAGTCGCGGAACTGCTCCTCCATCTCGGCCGGGGTCTTGAGATAGAACTGGTCGCCCTGGAAGCGCATCCGCTTGGGGTCGGAGACGATGGTCCCCGTCTGCAGGCAGAGCAGGATGTCGTGCGCCTCGGCGTCATCGCGGCGCGTGTAGTGCGAGTCGTTGGTGACCACCAGCGGGATCCCGGTGCGCTGCGATAGCTCGCGCAGCCCCTCGTTGACATGGGCCTGTTCCGGAAGTCCGTGTTCCTGGACCTCGAGGAAATAGTCCTCGCCAAAAATCGCCTGGTATTCGCGAGCGGCCGTCTCGGCGGCGGCCACGTCCGCGTCGAGCAGCCGGGAGGCGACCTCGCCGCCCAGGCAGCCGGAGAGGGCGATCAGGCCCTCGTGATGCTGCGCCAGGAGCTCCTTGTCCACCCGCGGTTTGTAGTAGTAGCCGTCCAGGTGGGCGCGGCTGGAGAGCTCGATCAGGTTGCGATACCCGGTCACATCCTTCACCAGCAGGATGAGGTGGTACGGATCGCGATCCAGCCGGCCTTCTTTGAGCAGGTGCGACCGGGCGGCCACGTACATTTCCTGCCCGATGATGGGATTGATGCCATTGGCCTTCGCTTGCAGGTAGAAATCCACAGCGCCGTAGAGGACCCCGTGGTCGGTCAGCGCCATCGCCGGCATCCCCGTCTCGACCGCGACCCGGATCATGTCCTGGATCCGGCTGGCCCCATCCAGCAGGCTGTATTCGGAGTGGGTGTGAAGGTGGACGAAACTCATGCGCTGCCGTTCAGCTCGAGACCGACCACCGATTCGATGTGATAGGTCTGGGGGAACATGTCGACGAGAGCCACCGCCCTCAGGGTATACCGTCCGCGGTCGCACAGACGTGCGAGATCGCGAGCCAGCGTGGATGGCTCGCAGGAGATATAGACGATCCGCTTCGCCCCACTCTCCCGGATGGCCCGCACGGCGGCCTCTGCGCAGCCGGCGCGCGGGGGATCCAGGACCAGCGCATCGATGGGCGGCGGCACGGCGGGCAGCGTCGCCTCGACCCTGCCGCGCTGGTAGCGGACGCTGCCGCATTCGTTCAACCGCATGTTGAGCTCGCCCAGGCGGACCGCGTACGGGCTCTCCTCGAGGCAGATCACCTCGCGGCTGCGCGCCGCCAGCCGGGCGCTCAGCATGCCGATCCCGGCGTAGGCGTCGACCACGCGCTCTGAGCCTTCCAGCTGGAGCAGGTCGAGCGCCCGCTGGTACAGCACCACCCGTTGCCGGGCGTTGACCTGGACGAAGACCTCCGGGCGAACCCGAAACTGCCGCCCGTCATCCTCCATCCCAATTGAGTCGTCGTTCAGGTTCAAGTCCGCAGCTAAGGGCGCCGCCCGGGCAGCGAAGCCAGGGTCGGCGGTGCCCGGCGGGTAAGGCGACCACAGAAGATCGTGAGAGCCGGGTGCCCAGGTCAGCTGCAGCGCCTGCACCCGAGCCGCGCTGGGATCGGCGGCCGCCCGTTCGAATGCCGGGAGCGCCCGGACGATCGGCTCGGCGTGGATCAGGCAATCGTCGATGGGGAGCGTCTGGTAGGTGCGCTTGCGGTAAAAGCCGAGGTGGGCCGAACCGGTCTGGTGTAGGACGTGGAACTCGCCCCGGATCCGATACCGCCAGGGATCGTCCATCGCCAGGACGTCAACGCGCTCCCCTGGCCAGGCCAGGCGTGACCGCCGAAGCTGGTCGGTCAGCACCAGCCGCTTCTGCTCGAGCTGTTCCAGGTAGGCGAGGTGCTGCAACTGGCAGCCGCCACAACCCTGGGCGACGAAAGGACAGGGCGGCTCCACCCGCAACGGCGAGGGATCGAGGACGGCCCGCACTTCCGCCCGCCAGAAGTCCTTTCGGCGCTGCGTGACCTCGGCCCGGACGGTCTCGCCGGGGAGCGCCCCCTCGACGAAGACGACCCGGCCCTCGACCCGCGTGACGGCGGCCCCCCCGTGGGCGAGCTCCCCGACCTTGACCTCAAGCAATTACTTCAGTTTCTCTCTAAGTAAGCCGTTCACCCGCTCGGGGTTGGCGCGGCCCTTCGACAGCTTCATCACCTGGCCGACCAGGAAGCCAAGCGCTTGCGGCTTGCCGCCCTTGAAATCCTGCGCCGACTTCGCATTTTCCGCGATCACCTGGTCGACCCAGGCGCCCAACTGGTCCTCGCCCGTGACCTGGCTCAACCCCTGCTCCGCGACCAGGTCCTGGGGCGCCTTCCCGGACGCTACCGCCTGCCCCAGCAGGTCCTTGCCCATCTTGCCGCTAATCGTGCCCGAGTCGATCAAGCGGATGAGCTGCGCGAGGTGAGCCGGAGACAGGGGGGCTCCGGCCGTATCCCAGGACTCGGTGCCCCGGATCCGGCTCAGGTCGCCAAGGATCCAGTTGGCGACGGCCTTCGGGGGAGCCCCCCCGTCGGCCCCGGCCGCCTGTTCGAAGAAGTCGGCAACGGTTTTGGACGACGTCAACAACGTGGCGTCATAGGTGGAAAGCTCGAACTGGCTGACGAAGCGGGCGCGTCGCGCTGCCGGCAGCTCGGGGAGGGTCCGGCGGATCTCCTCCACCCATTCCCGGGTCACCACCAGCGGCGGCAGATCGGGCTCCGGGAAATAGCGGTAGTCGTGCGCGTACTCCTTACTGCGCTGCGACACGGTGATGCCCTTCGGATCGTTCCAGCCGCGGGTCTCCTGGACCAGCGTGCCACTGCCCTCGAGGACCTGGACCTGGCGCTCGATCTCATACTCGATCGCCCGGTGGACCGAGCGGAACGAGTTCATGTTCTTGATCTCCACCTTGGTGCCGTACGTGGTCGAGCCCTCGGGCCGGATTGACACGTTGGCGTCGCAGCGCAGCTGGCCCGACTCCATGTCGCCATTGTTGATGCCGGCGTACTGCAGGATCGCTCGCAGGCGGGTGAAGTACTCGCGCGCCTCATCCGCGCTGCGCAGGTCTGGCTCGCCGACGATCTCCATCAGCGGCACCCCGGCGCGGTTCAGATTGACCAGCGACGACTGGGCCAGGTGGATCTCCCCCGCGTGCAGCAGCTTGCCGGTGTCCTCCTCCAGGTGGACCCGGGTGATGCCACACCGGCGTGGCTCACCGTTGACTTCGAACTCCAGCCGGCCATTCCGGCTGAGCGGGAGATCGTACTGCGAGATCTGGTAGCCCTTGGGGAGATCTGGATAGAAGTAGTTCTTGCGGTCGAACTTGGTGAACTCCGGAACCTCGCAGTTGAGCGCGAGCGCGGTGCGGATGGTGGCCTCCACGGCCCGGCGGTTGATGACCGGCAGCGAACCCGGGAGGGCGAGGCACACCGGGCAGGTATTGGCGTTGGGTGGGGCGGTCAGGTAGTCCGTCGAGCAGCCGCAGAACATCTTGCTGCGGGTCAGGATCTGGGCATGCACCTCGAGCCCGATCACGGCCTGGTATCGCGTGGCGATGGCCATCAGACCCCGGCCGAGACCAACGGCGCGCGCTGGCGATGGAACTCGGTGGCTGCCTCGAAGGCGAAGGCGACCTGCAGCATCAGGTCCTCGCGAAACCCGGGGGCGATCACCTGCAGGCCGATGGGCAGGCCATTCGCCAGGCCGCAGGGGATCGAGATGCCACAGACGTTGCCCAGGTTGCCGGGCAGGGTCAGGACGTCGTTCAGGTACATGGCGAGGGGGTCCTGGGTCTTGGCGCCCAGCGGGAAGGCGACCGTGGGCGAGGTGGCGCTGATCAGCGCGTCGACTTTCTTGAAAGCCCTGGCAAAGTCTTCGACCACGAGGGTCCGCACCTTCTGCGCCTTCAGATAGTAGGCGTCGTAGTAGCCCGAACTCAGGGCGTACGTCCCCAGCATGATCCGGCGCTTGACCTCATTGCCGAACCCCTCCTGGCGGGTGGCCCGGTACTCCTCGATCAGGTTTCGCCCGCGCCCGGACTGGTGGCCGTAGCGGATCCCGTCGTAGCGGGCCACGTAGCGCGTGTTGGGCAGGCTCACCTCTTCGACGTGGGCGCCCTGCTGCTCATAGAGGCGAATGGCGGCCCGGATCGCCGCGTCGACCTCCGGTTCCATCCCCTCGACGAAATACTCGGTGGGCACGCCCAGCCGAAGGCCCTTCACCCCGTCGGCCAGGTGCTCGTAATAGTCCGGCACCGGGCGCGGCGAGGAGGTCGAGTCCCGGGGATCGTGGCCGGCGATCGCCTGCAGGACGGTGGCCGCGTCGCGCACATCGAGGGTCATGGGCCCCACCTGGTCGAGCGACGAGGCGAAGGCGATCAGGCCATAGCGGCTGACCCGGCCGTAGGTGGGCTTCACCCCCACGATCCCGGTCAGGGCGGCAGGCTGCCGGATGGACCCGCCGGTATCGCTGCCCAACGCGGCGATCGCCTCGCCGGCGGCGACCGCGGCCGCCGAGCCCCCACTCGATCCGCCGGGGACCCGTTCCAGCTGCCAGGGGTTGTGGACCGGCCAGTATCCCGAGTTCTCGTTCGAGGAGCCCATGGCGAACTCGTCGCAGTTGGTCTTTCCCAGGAAGACGGCGCCGTCGGCCGCCAGCCGCTCCACCACCGTGGCGCTGTAGGGAGGCACGAAGCCCTCCAGGATGCGGGAGCCCGCGGTGGCGGCCACGCCATCGATACACAGCACGTCTTTGATGGCCATCGGGATGCCGGTCAACGGCCGCAGGTCCCGCTTAGCGCGCAGGCGCTCGTCGGCCGCCCGCGCCTGCTGGTGGGCCAGGTCGCGCGTGACCAGCAGGTAGGCCCTGGTTTTCTCGTCCACGGCGTCGACCTGCGCCAGGATCGCGTCGGTCAGCTCGACCGCAGAGATCTCCCGGGCCACGAGCATCTGGTGCAGCTCGTGGATCGGGCGCCAGAACTGCGTCATTCCTGGATCGCCTTGACTTTGAAGTAGCCATCCTCCGTGCTGGGCGCATTTCGCAGGACCGTCTCGACTGGCAGACACGGCTGCGGGACGTCGTCGCGCATCACGGTGCGCTCGTCCAGGGGATGCGCGGTGGCCGGGATCTTCGAGGTATCGGCGCGGTTCAACTGGTCGATGTAGGCGAGGATCGACCGCAGCTGGTCGCGATAGCGGGTCACGTCGTCGGTGGTCAGACCGAGCCGAGCCAGCCTCGCGACATGTTCGACTTCCTCGGAGGAGAGGCCGGAATCAGGCGTTGGCAAGGTTCCCATTATCCCCCGAACGCCGGCCCCGGCGGTCGGGGCTAATCCCACCAGAAGGTCCAGATCCGGCTCTGTTGCAGAGTCTGCGCATAGGCAACCAGAGTCTCCGTCCCCTGCCAGATGTTGTCAGGACAGAAGGCGAAATGCTCGGCCGCCAGAGCCAGGGCCGTTTGGCGGTCGCGCGGCGAGATTCCAACCGTCAGCGTCAGGGTGTCGAAGCCGATCTCGACCACGCGGGCGGCCCACCGATCCTCCCATGACCGGAGCACCGCGGACATCAGCACGGGATCCTGGTGCACATTGACCGCGCCAAGCCATCCGAGGGCGGTGATGGCGTCGGCGGGCCGATTGGCGGCCGCCAGCCCGATTCGGCGTGGGGTGAGCGAAGCCAGCGCAGCGCGATCATCGCTCGGCTCGGTGGCTTTTGCGAACAGCCGGCTGAATCCAGCCGGCACCTGGAGAGCGGGCGCGACCGCCAGCCCCGGGAACTGCAACCCGAAAGGTTGCACCGGGACAAGAGATTCCTCATCCTCCTCGTTGAGAGTATCCCTCCACATGTCGGCAAGGACCTGGCCGGGGTCGAAGTGATCGGTGCGGCGGGGATCCGTGGGACTGAACTCCCGGCTATCCCATGGTCTGGTGCCGTCGTCGTCCAGGCCCACGAGCAGCACGGGGACCAGGCCCATCCCGGCCGCTGGCCCGCGCAGTCGGTGCAGCAGCCCGCCGGCGTCCGCCACCGGGGCGTCTGTAAGCCACAGGACGGGGGCCGAGATCGCCTCGATCCCCGGATGGGTCATCGATGGGTCCCCGCTGAGCCGCCGGCCCGCTGGCAAGCGGACGTCGCCAATGCTGGCGGGGCCATCGCCTGGGAGCGGCGGGACTTCGTATGGTGGCAGGGCTGGGGGCCGGGTGATGCCGGTCTTGAAGTCCGTCGGGCCTATCGCCGACGACATATGCTCCGCCGTCACCTCGACGTAGCCTTTTGCCAGCTTCTCGCTGATCACGCTGGCAACATGGAAGGCAGCGGCCGTCTCGGAACCCAGGTCTTTAGTCTGGGTCTGGCCATTTGTACCGAGGCGCCCAAAGCGAACCCTCACCTCGGCGCCGTCCTTACTGATCTCCCAGAATTTGGCCGATGCCCCGCCGACAAACTCAAATCGACGGAGTGGCATGCTCCAGGACCCTACACCGCCAGATTGACTGTGCGAGACCCGTCCGCCGGAAGCGTGCACTTGGGGGCGCGCAACCACGGCCCCAGGTCGCTGCCGGGGACAGGGCGGCTCACGTAGAAGCCTTGCACGAAGTCACAGCCGAGGCTCGCGAGCTGGTCCCAGGTCTCCGGGTTTTCCACGCCTTCCGCGACGACGCGAATCCCGAGGCTGTGCGCCAGGTCGATGGTGGAGCGCACGATGGTAGCGTCGTCACGGTTGGCCGCCATGTCCGTCACGAACGAGCGGTCGATCTTGATCTCGTCCAGCGCCAGACGTTTCAGGTACGCCAGGGATGCGTAGCCGGTCCCAAAATCGTCCGCCGCCAGCCGGACCCCGAGCGCCTGCAACCGGTGCAACGCCTCGTGCTCGGCGGCGGCCAGCATGCTGCGCTCGGTGATCTCGAAGGTGAGGAGGTCGGGAGGAATCGCCCAGGTCTCGAGCAGCTGCCGGGTGGTGTCTGGGAACTCTGGATCCAGCAGGGTCCGGCCCGACAGGTTGACGGTCACGCCAAGGTCGAGTCCGGCCTTGCGCCAGGTCTGTAGCTGCGACAGGGCCTCATTCAGGACCCAGAGGGTCAGCGGCTTGATCAGGTCGCTCTGCTCAGCCGCCGGGATGAAGTCGTCAGGCTGGATCAGACCGTGCTTGGGGTGGCCCCAGCGGACGAGTGCCTCCGCCCTGAGCGGACTTCCGGTTTGCAAGTCGACGATGGGCTGGTAGTGGAGAACCAGCTCAAACTGCTCGATCGCCGAGCGCAGCTTCGTGACCAGCGACAACGGCCTCGTGCTGCTCTCCTGCTCACCGGAATAGAGGCTGTAGCCGCTGCGCGCCTGCTTCGCCACGTACATGGCGACATCGGCCTGGCGCATGAGGGAGCTGGCGTCGTTGCCGTGCTGTGGGTAGATGGCGATGCCGATGCTGGCCCCGACCTCGACCGGTTGCCCGGCGATGGGAAAGGGAGCCTCAAGCGTCTCCAGGATCTTCTCGGCGATGAGGATGGCGCGGGGCACGTCCGTCGTGCCCGAGGGCACGATGGCGAACTCGTCGCCACCCCACCGGGCGACGGTATCGGCGCGCCGAAGCGCCTTCCGCAGCCGAAGCGCGACCTCCTGGAGCAGATGGTCGCCGCACGGATGCCCGAGCGTGTCGTTGACCTGCTTGAAGCGGTCCATGTCCAGCAAGAGGAGCGCTCGCGGTTTCTTCTCCCGCTCGCCGGCCAGGATGGCCTGCTCCAGGCGGTCGCCCAAAAAGGTTCGGTTGGGGAGCCCGGTCAGCAGGTCATGGTGCGCACGGTACTCCAGGGCTTCGGTCTGGGCCTTGCGCGCCGAGATGTCGCGCAAGGTCGCGATATGAAGCGATCCGTGCTCCAGCTTGACCTTGCTCAAGAGACACTCCAGCGGAAAGGTGGACCCGTCCGTGCGCCGGCCGACCGTCTCTTGCGGCGCGGACGTTCCGTGCTTTCCCGAGGACCGAAGCCAGCGGAACAGATGGGCGGTGAATTCGGCCTGCTCGGCGGGGTCGACCAGGACCGAGGCTTCCTTGCCGATGATCTCGTCCGGGGCATAGCCGAACAGCTTATGCGCCGGCGGGTTGCACGACCGGACGATCCCCTCGGCATCCAGGGTGATGATGCCGTCCACCACGTTGTCGAGAATGACCCGGATCCGCTCACCACTCTCGCGGAGTGATTCCTCTGCCCGGCGGCGCTCGATGAACTGCCCGATGTGACTCCCGAGGTTGCCCATGACCCGTAGGGTCGACCGATCGAGCGTTCGGTGGCCTCGGCTGAAGAGTGCCAGCACGCCGGTCACGGTTGAGCCATTCATGGTCGCGAAGGCGAACTCACTCTGCAGGCCCGCCCGGACAGCCCCCGCGGCGCGCGGCGATTCGGTGTCCGAGAGCACGCCAGTGACCGATGCCGGCTTTCCAGTCGCCCACACACGGCCCAGCAACCCGCTTCCGGGGAGAAACGTGACGTCACTCGACCCGGTCGCGAACTCCTCGAAGCTACGCGACCCGCGATGCCAGGCGCACTCCCAGCGCAGGACGCCGGCATCGCCGTCCACGATCCAGAACTCGCCGAGGTCCCAGCCAAGGTTTTCGCAGATCCCCCGGATGACGTGGGGCGCGGCCTGCTCCCAGCTGGCCGCGGTCGCCAGCGGGCGCGTGACCGCATACTCGGCATTCCGCAACCGCTCCGCGTGCTTTCGCTCGCTGATGTCCTGCAGAAACGCCACCACGATTGCCTGTCCGGCCACCTGCGCGGGCGAGACCGTCAGCTCCACCGGGAATTCGTGGCCGTCGCGATGCAGGGCTGGCATCTCGACCGTTTTCCCCAGCAGCCGGCCTTCGCCGGTCTGCCGGTAGCGGGCGATGCCGCGTTCATGCGCTCGTCGGAATCGACCCGGGACGATGGTGCCGACCAGCGTGCGGCCGAGGGCTTCTTCCTGCGACCAGCCGAACGTCCGCTCGGCCTGGCGGTTCCAACCCACGATCACCCCGCGGTCGTCCGCGGTGATCACGGCACTCGGCGACGTGTCGATGATGGTCTTCAGCTCGGCCTGCGACTCGCGCAAGCGCGCCACTAGCCGGCGGCGAGCTTCCGACTCCCGGCCAGCGAACGCGGACCAGCCGTACAGGCCCAGCACCCCGGCGACCAGGGCAATCGCTGGAATGGGGCCTCGCGGCAGCACCAGGCCGACGAGGAGCACCAGGCTGCTGATGAGGGCGGCCAGACCGGTCACGATCCCGGGGCTCTTCATGGTGCTGGGACGCCAATGCGCCACGCCGGCGAGTATCAGGGCAGCGGCGTGAAAGTTCCGTTAAGGGCCCGTCACGCGGCCGTTACAAATCATGATAGGCACGCCACCCTGTTCACTGATTGTTAGGCACGGCTGGTTTACCGGCCGACGTGCACTCTCAGGAGATCCACAAAGGCCGCTTCGTCGAGGAGGGGAACCTTGAGTCGCTGCGCCTTTTCCAGCTTCGATCCCGGGTCATCGCCTACCACCAGGTAATCGGTCTTTTTCGAGACCGTGGAGCTGGGCACGCCGCCCAGCTCCCGGATCCGCTCTTCGGCCTCCCCCCGGGTCAGGCTGTGGAGCGTCCCGGTCAGGACGAAGGTCTTGCCGGCTAGCGGCCCAGTCGCCTTTCGCGGTGGCTTGATCCGGACGCCGGCCTCCAGGATACGGCCGATCAATCGCCGCGACTCCGCGCGCCGGAAATACTCGTGGACGGCGTCGGCGACGATGGCGCCCACCCCGCCGACCGCGATCAGCTCCTCCGTGGTTGCCTCCTGGAGGCGCTCGATGGTTCCGAAGTGCTCGGCCAGGACCCCGGCCATGTGCTCACCGACTTGCGGAATGCCGAGGGCCAGCAGGAATCGGGGCAGGGTCGCCTCCTTGCTGGCTTCGATCCGGTCCAGGAGGTTCTGTGCGGATTTGTCGGCAAACCCTTCGAGCGACAGCAACTGGGCCTTGGTCAAGTGGTACAGGTCCGACGGGTCCCGGACCATCCCACGGTCGAGCAGCTGGTCGAGCGTGGCGTATCCGAAACCCTCGATGTTCATCGCCGACCGGCTTACGAAGTGGCGCAGGTGTTCCCGCACCTGGGCCGGACAGACCGGGTTGATGCAGCGGGTCACCGCCTCGCCCGGCTCCCGGTGAAGCGGCGTGTGACACTCGGGGCAGGCGGCCGGCATATGCCATGGGCGGCTCCCCTTGGGCCGCTTCTCGCGGATGACGCGAACCACTTCCGGGATCACGTCGCCGGCCCGCTGGACAATCACGTGGTCCTTGGGGCGGACGTCCTTGCGGGCGACCTCGTCCTCGTTGTGCAGGGTGGCCCGGCTGACGGTGGTCCCGCTGATGAGCACCGGCTGCAGCCGGGCGACCGGGGTCACGGCGCCGGTCCGCCCGACATACACCCGAATCTCTTCCACGACGGTCTCGGCCTGTTCCGGCGGAAACTTGAAGGCGAGCGCCCATCGCGGACTGCGCGAAACGAAGCCAAGCTCGGCCTGCTGCGCAAGGGAGTTGACCTTGATCACAATCCCGTCCGTCTGATAGTCGAGCGAGTGGCGCTTTTCCTCCCACTCGTCGAGGAAGCCGATGGCCGACTCGATATCCGCATGCGTCCGGGAATTCGGGTTGACATTGAAGCCCATCCGCCGCAGCAGCTCCAGGATCTGCGCCTGGCTGCGCGTCCGGCCGGCCGGGTCGAGGGCGTAGATGAACGTGTCCAGCCGGCGGCTGGCGGTGACGCGCGGGTCCAACTGCCGAACCGCGCCGGCCGCCGCGTTGCGAGGGTTGGCGAACAGCGCCTTGCCCTGTCTGGCCAGCTCTTCGTTCAGCCGCTGGAAACTGCGCCTGGGCATGTACACCTCGCCGCGAACTTCAAAGGTCCCCGGGAATTCGGCAGGCACGGTCACCCTCAGCGGCACGCTGGGAATGGTCTTCACGTTGGCGGTTACGTCCTCCCCGATGAAGCCGTCGCCGCGCGTGGCGCCGACCTTGTATTGCCCGTCCTCGTACAGCAGGCTCATGGCCAGGCCGTCGATCTTGAGCTCGGTGACATACTCCACTGGCACGTCCCCCAGCACCCGCCGGATCCGCTTGACGAATTCCCGGACCTCGTCTCGCTCGAAGGCGTTGTTGAGGCTCAGCATCGGCACCCGATGGGTGACCTTGGCAAACGCGTTGGAGGGCGGCCCGCCGACCCGCTGCGTCGGCGAGTCCGGCGTGACCAGCTCGGGGAACTGCGTCTCCAGCTCGACCAATTCGCGGAACAGCGCATCGTACTCGGCGTCCGTGATCTCGGGCGCGTCCAGCTCGTGATACCGGCGGTTGTGATACTCGATCTGCGTGCGCAGCTCGACGATCCGGGCCTGGGCCTCTTCGATGGACTTGACGGCGCCCGCCGCCATCACACTTTCTTGATCGGCGCCATCGAGACGGCCAGGATCTTCATCCCCACCCGGTCGAACTTCACGATCAGCTCTTCGTCCGTCCGCGTGAGCGTGCTTTTCAGGACCGCGCCGCGTCCCCAGCTCTTGTGCTCGACGGTGTCACCGGGCGCGTAGCGCTGCACCACGGTCAACGGCGCCGAGGCTCGGGCCGCCTCGATGGCCCTAGCCGGGGCCATGCCGGTGGCGTCCACCCCGGCGGGCAGGCCCGCGGTCCCCTCGACCAGCTCGACCGGGATGTCCTTCAGGAACCGCGAGGGGATGTTCAGGTTGGCATTGCCGTACAGGTGGCGCCGGAAGGTGTGGAAGAGGTAGAGGCGGTCCTTGGCGCGGGTCATCCCGACGTAGGCCAGCCGGCGCTCCTCCTCGAGACCGGCGGGGTCGTCCAGCGACCGGCTATGCGGGAACAGCCCCTCCTCCATTCCCAGGATGAACACCACCCGAAATTCGAGGCCCTTGACCATGTGCACCGTGATCAGGGTCAGGCCCTGGGGGCGCTCGTCGAGCGAGTCCACGTCGCTCATCAGGGCCACGTCCTCCAGGAATGCCTGAAGCCCCTCGCCCGGCGCCAGGCCGTCGTACTCGGAGGCCAGCCCGCGCAGCTCGAGCACGTTGGCCCAACGCTCGTCCGCCTCGGGCCCGCTCTCTCGCAGGTAGCGCTCATAGCCGATCCGGGTCAGGAGCAGCTCCACCACCTCGACCAGGGGACGCTCCTGGGCGGCGGCCCGGACTTCCTTCACCGTCTCCCTGAACTCTTCGAGCGACCGCAGCGCTTGGCCCGGTAACCCCGCCATCTCCGACACGCGCTCGAGGGCCGCCCAGGGGGTGAGCTCGTGGCCGTCGGCGAAAGCGCCCAGCAGCACGAGCGTTTTCTCCCCAAGCTTCCGGCGGGGGACGTTGATGACCCGGGAGAAGCTGAGGGTATCGTCCGGGTTGGCGATCAACCGGAGGTAGGCGAGGACATCCTTCACCTCGCGGCGCTCATAGAATCGAAGCCCGCCGATCAGCTTGTAGGGGAGGCCGCGCCGGAGCAGGACCTCCTCCACCGCCCGGGACTGGGCGTTGGTGCGGTAGAGGACGGCGAGGTCGCTCAGGCTATAGTCGCCCTGCGCAACCAGCCGGAGCGCTTCCTGGGCCACGGCCAGGGCCTCCTCCTGTTCGTCGTAGGTCTGGGCCACGACGATCTTGGGCCCACCCTGGCGCTCGGTCCACAGCCGTTTGGCCACCCGGCTCGCGTTCGCCTTGATCACGTGATGGGCCGCGTCCAGGATGGCCTGGGTGGAGCGGTAGTTCTGCTCCAGCTTCACCACCTGGGCGTCGGGATAATCGCGCTCGAAGGACAGGATGTTCCGGATGTCGGCGCCCCGGAACCGGTAAATCGATTGATCATCGTCGCCCACCACCGTGAGGTTGCGGTGCTTCGCGGCCAGGTGAGTGACCATCAGATACTGCGGCTTGTTCGTGTCCTGGTACTCATCGACCAGGATGTACTTGAACCGCTGCTGGTACCGTTCCAGCACGTCCGGGTGATCCTGGAAAAGCCGAACGGTGCGCCCCAGCAGATCATCGAAGTCGAGCGCGCGGTTGCGCTCCAGGAGCGGCTGGTAGCGCAGGTAGATCTGGCTCGCCACTTCCTCGACCGGGGTGGCGGCCCGGGCCCCGGCCTCGGCCGGGCTCAGCAGTTCGTCCTTGGCTCGAGAGATTAGGGTCACGATGCCGCCCGGTGGGTAGCGCTTCTCGTCCAGGTGCAACTCGTTCATGACGCGCTTGACCGCGGCCAGCCGGTCCGCCTCGTCATAGATCACAAAATGGCGATCGATCCCGGCGGCACTCCCATCGCGGCGCAGGATGCGGGCCCCGATGGCGTGGAAGGTGCCCATCCAGATACTGGTGGCGCCCAGCCGCAGCAGCTGCTCGACTCGCGTCCGCATCTCGCGGGCCGCCTTGTTGGTGAAGGTCACGGCCAGGATCTCGCCGGGTCGAGCGCGGCCCTGCTCGATCAACCAGGCGATCCGGTACGTGAGGACTCGGGTCTTGCCGCTGCCGGCGCCGGCAAAAATCAGCAACGGCCCATCGCCCGCCGTCACCGCGGCGCGCTGCGGGGGATTGAGCGTGGTCAGGACATCCAGGTGGGGAGCGGTCTCGACGACCGGCGATGGAGTGGAGGCCACGGTCGAGACTTATCTTACTTGTGGTCTACGATCGGAGCGCGATGCGCGACGTGATGTGGGTGCCGACTCCGGGACCCGGCCTGGAACACCTGCGTCTGGGCGGCAGACTGGTGCACCAGTGTCTTGATCGCGACGGATGCCGGCCGCCCCTACAGCTTTTCCTATCACCTGACCTGGGATGCAGGCTGGCACGTGCGAACGGTTGACGCCCGCCTGCTCGGCGATGAGCGCCCGCCGATCCAGCTCCGCGCGGACGGCGCGGGTCACTGGCTGACCGCGCAGGGGGAAGGCATGGCCGCGCTGGCCGGCTGTATCGATGTGGATTTCACCGCCTCTCCCTTCACCAACACGCTGCCCATCCGGCGGCTCGGCCTCGGGGTTGGACAGTCGGCCCGGCTGCGGGTGGTCTACATCCGGGTGCCGACACTGGAAATTCGGCCGGCAACGCAGACCTATACGCGGCTCGACGCTACGCACTATCGCTACGAGTCCGGGACCTTTCGGGCGGACCTACCGGTCGATGAGGACGGACTCGTCCTCGACTATCCGGGCCTCTGGCGCCGAATCGCGGCGACCTTGCGCGCTTAGCGCTTGCGGCCGCGCGACCGGCCGCGCTTCCCGCGTCCGGAGGCAATCTGGTCGCCCTCAAATTCGTCGCTGGGCCGACCGGTCGGCTTGGCCGCCTTGAACGACTGGGAAAAGGCCCCAAAGAACTGGTCGCGGAGTTCGAGGGTGGCGACCTCAAAAGCGTCTTTCACGGTCCAGTGGTCGTCCTCCGAGTACCGTCGCTCGCAGGCCCAGAGCAGGAACGTGATCAGCTTGACGCGTGCCCAGGCGCGAAATGGGCCCGGCTTTCCAGTCCTGGCCGGCTTGGCAGCCTTGCCGCGTGCCCCTTTAGCCGGCGGCGGCGCTGCGACCGCCCCACCAGGTCCGACGACGTTCCAGTTCGGAGGCGGCCCCTGGACGGGCGCCGCCGGCGCCTGGGACATGAGGGTGGCGCGCAAGTTCTTGAGGTCGTCGACCGGAGTGGCGAGTCGGTTGGGATCTTGGGCCGGGGCTGCCTGGGGAGCGGGTGCCCTCGGGGGAGCCGGCGGAGGAGGGGCGGAACGGCCCGGCAGGCTGACGGTCCCTCTCGGCTTCGGGAGTGCCATTGGCGGGACGGAGAAGGTAGGCGGGGTGGCTTGCCGCGGCTGAGGCCGGGGGGGTGCCGGCGGGGCAGGCGGCTGGGCGGCCACCGCCGGATACGGCGGCGGCACCGGCGGCTGGCCGGGATAGCCTGGCCACGCCTGCGGCGGTTGCCCCTGCGGACGAGCGGGCTGCG
>WNFE01001250.1_pt1 | contig 18391 bp, 20 predicted proteins | sample 5400451 | NCBI WGS metagenome assembly WNFE01 (sample SAMN13153344, study PRJNA577476) | soil metagenome | isolation source: 200 cm saprolite under Douglas fir tree site 2 hole 2 | place: USA:California | collected 2015-04-18
CCGCGTGCTCAGCAAAGAAGTCGCAGTTCCAGGCGCATTTCTCGACTTCGGCCTCGGCTTCGGTGATCGATTTGCCCATCTCAAGCACAGCAAGCCGCGCCAGCTCGGTCTTGTGGTCGCGCAGGTTGCTCGCGACGCTATGCAGGTGTTTCGCTCGTTCTGCAAACGAGGTCGCACGCCATTGCAGAAAGGCTTGATGCGCCTGGTCGAGGGCCTCGTTGATCTGGCGCTGGTTGTATGGCTCAAATGTTTCCAGCACCTCTCCGGTGGTGGGATTGATCGTTTGAATGCTCATGACAGTACTCCCATAGAGAACAAAATATTTACCCGGACTTTATTATATCTCATAGCCAGCCGAACCCGCATGCTTGTACTGTTACTATCGCTGCCCCTGCATCGTGTTTTATATGCGTAAATACAAACATTTCTCCAGGAGGAAGTGCGTGACAGTTACCAACGAGCGACAAACGAATAACTGGTGGGCCGAGGGTGATACGCCGGTACGCGCCAATGCTCGCGTCACCTATCTTGTCGATGGTCGTACAACAATGCTCACAATGTGCCGCCATTTTCTCAGGGCACGCAAGTACATCTACCTTGCAAACTGGGGCATCACCCCTACGATGAGACTGGTGCGTGGAACAGATCAGCGCGCGGGACCAGATGGTAGCCCCGAACAGGAGGCGCTCCTGGCCGAGCTACGCGCTGAGGGTCTCCAGCAGGCTGAGATTGAGTTCTGGTGCTCGCACGAGCTTACTGTGCAAGCAGTGTTGGGGTACGCTGTGAGCAAAGGGGTTGAGGTCAAAGCACTGCTCTGGTGCGGCTCAGAGCTATTTTCGCACTATGACCCCCAAAAGGCTTATGAACAACTCAACCAGGTAGGCGTGACCTGTATCCTGGATGATAGCTCGCGCGGTATGCTCCATCACCCTGTTGAGTCCTTGCATCAAAAAATCACGATCGTGGATGGCACCTACGCTTTCGTAGGCGGCATTGATCCGCTGATCGAATTGAACGGTGATTTCGACCGCTGGGATGTGCCATCCCATTACTGCACATCTCCGCTGCGTCAAAATACAGAAGATAGCGGCCCTCATTCCTGGCACGACGCGCATGCCATCATTGAAGGCCCGGCTGCAGCAGACGTGGAACTCAATTTCCTCCAGCGCTGGAACGATGTTGTCCGGCGGCATCGTTGGGACAGCCAGCTCCTCATCCCCGAACACTCGCTCCCACCCCCGGTAGAGAGCAAGAGCCTGGTGCAGGTTGCCCGGACTATCCCACAGCACACCTATAGTTTCGACCCCAGGCCAGGCATCCAGGGTATTGCACAACTCTATGTAAACGCGCTGAGCAACGCGCAACGCTTTGTCTACCTGGAGAATCAGTATTTCTGGCTGCACGCCTACTACGGCATCGATCTCACTTTGCTGGGAAACGACAGCCCCGACATGGAACACAATATACGACTGTTAGCGGCGGCATTACAGCGCGGCGCCACGGTTGCATTTGTGCTGCCTGAACATCCAAATGTTGGTCGTGCCTTCACCGACGCGGGCCTGGTTCGCTTACGGGAAGAAGCGCCCGAAGCGGCGGCGCAGGGTCGAATACACGCCTTCTGCCTGGCTGCTTCAGCATATAAAGATGGCGCTGAACACTACCGGCCCATCTACGTCCACGCGAAAGTAGCGATCATTGATGATCTCTGGTCAATGGTTGGTTCTGCTAATCTGAATAACCGTGGCATGCGCGACGACACCGAAATGAATGTGGCTACTCTCGATGCAGAACTGGCATGCGGCTTACGCCTGATGTTGTGGGCCGAGCACCTGGGGCTGATGAGTGAAGATGACCTGTTTACTGTTGCGCGGTACCTGGGCCACCAGCAGCGGGGACAGCGCGTAGATGCACGAGCAGCGGGCCTCGTGCAGCAGTTGCAAGAGACGCTGGGCGACCCATTGGCAGGTCTGCAATTGATGATCAACTGCGCTCAGGAGAATCTGCGCCGGTACAAAGCAAAGCAGCCCCTGGTGGGCCACCTCCTGCCGTATCTAACGGCCGAGGAGGCAACACAACAAGGGCTAAATTTTCGCGAAGAACACGGCTGGATCGAAGAGCCGTAGCCTAGTGCAGTATCCTCAAAGCGGATCGAGAAAGAGGAGATGAGCCAGCCAGCTCCACGCAACTCCACACGCCCTTTCACAGGAGACACTATACACCGGATTACCGAGTAGGTCAAGTGATTTTGCATTAGATCAGTTCCAGGTAGCGACGGCGGTCCCAGTTGGTGACGGCCTTATCGTATTCTTTTACTTCCCAACGCCGGGTTGCAACAAAATGCTCAACAAAATCGGTTCCCAGGTATTCCCTGGCAAGCTCGCTGCGCTCCAACATATCTGTTGCAGTCGAAAGATTGCGCGCGAGCGGCCGGATATGGCCTTTCTCAAGCGCTCGGGCAACCGTTGCTTCATCGTAGGCATTTCCATCGAGGCGCTCGGGCAGTTCCAGTTTGTGCTCGATGCCGTAGAGACCGCCGGCAAGTGTGGCCGCGAAGACGAGATAGAAGTTGGCATCGGCGCCAGGAGCGCGATTTTCAACACGGATGGCACTGCGGTTAACGTTGATAACACGAACAGCGCAGGTGCGGTTATCCAAACCCCATGTCGTGTTCAGAGGCGCCCAGGTACCTTCGACATAGCGTTTGTAGGAATTGATGACCGGGGCATACAGTGCCATAAACTCGGGCATTGTTTCTAGCACACCAGCGAGGAACTGGCGCATGGTGGTTGACATATGTTCCTCTGCGCTCTCGTCCCAGAAGAGATTGCGTTCCAGGCCGCGATCCCACAGGCTTATATGCGAATGCCCACTGCTTCCATCTTCCTGGTCATTCCACTTGGCCATGAAGGTTGCTGCCAAACCCATCTGGTAACAAATTTCTTTGACTCCGGTTTTGAAGAGCATCGTTCTATCGCCAGCCTTCAGAGCATCGGCATAGCGGATGTTCATCTCGTACATACCGGGTCCATGTTCGCGGTTGTAGCCCTCGATATCGATATTACTGTCACGCATCATACGAGCGATGCGCCCCAGCAGATGATCGTCGGCGCTGGACTGGCTGATGGAGTAGCAGTTGTTACCAGGATTCAGTGGGGTCAGGTTTGGCCCAAAGTCCTTTTCTCGCAGCGACGCCTGGCTCTCACGGAAGAAGCGAAATTCCAGTTCGGCAGCAGCCAACGACTCATATCCCATCGCGCGGGCGCGTTCTATGACTTTTCTAAGAACGTACCGAGGAGAAACAGCCACCGGCTCTCCGTGCTCGGTCCACAGGTCGCATACACACGAGGCCACGTTTTCTTCCCATGGTACAAGCTCAAATGTGGAGAGATCGGGCTTCATCACAATATCTGCAAAACCATGCTCCCAGTTACTGAACTTGAGATTAGGCAGCACAACCTCGGCAATGTCCCAGCCAAAGAGCACATCACACTGCCCAAACCCATCTTCCAGCGAGTTCAGGAAGTACCTTGCATCCACGCGCTTGCCGCGGTAAACCCCCTCGATATCGGGAGCGCCAATCTTCACATACTCGATCTTGCCGTCGTCGATGAGCTGTTTGATTCTACTGATGTCCATTAGCCGTGTTCATCCTTTCTCTTAGCGACCTTCAGGTCATCCCTTACTTAGGCATGGTTCAAATGCACTTGACAGTTCCTCACCAACAGAAAGGTTCAGCCGTGTCATCCTGAGCGCAGCGAAGGATCTCGCTTCCTCTCGCGACAGACCCTTCGCGGAGTTTCCCCTGAGCGAAGCGCATGGGCTCAGAGCCTGCCCTTGAGCGCAGCGAAGGGGTGACACGGGGTGACTGTTCAACCTGTTAAGGACTCTTCTTCACAATTGAACCTTGCCTTGCAAATATATACTTACCACCTGTACGCTGTGGGTCTGCGATTCTCCAGGGAGGGAATCTGTGCGCGCGCCTGCTCAATTTGGGCGAGATCGATATCAGCCATGACGACAGTTTGGGTATCCGGCGCCTGTGCAAGTACCAGTCCCCAGGGGCTCACTATCATTGAACGACCGAAACACTGCCGGTTTGGAGGGTACGTTCCTATCTGCGCAGGTGCAACGACATAGCAGAGGTTCTCGATTGCCCGCGCCCGCAATAAGACCTCCCAGTGATCCCGGCCCGTATGCAGCGTGAAACCGGCTGGCACCATGATGATCTGCGCGCCTCGCAAGGCGAGCAGGCGATAGAGTTCGGGGAAACGAAGATCGTAGCAAATTGTGAGGCCAAAGGTGATTCCATCGACCTCAGCCGTCACGAGATCGTTGCCCGGTGCGATGCGCTCCGATTCGTAATGCTTCTCGCCATTTGCCAGATTTACATCAAACAGGTGAATTTTGCGGTAACGCGCTACAATTTCGCCGTCCCGGTCGATGAGTACGGAGGTGTTGTAAAACTTTCCTGCCAGTTGAGGATGGCGCTCTACGATACTACCGCCATGCACAATCATCTTATATTTGCGTGCTTTCTCCTGCAAGCCTTCGATCACAGGTCCGGGGATTGTTTGCGCAGCAGCATCAAAGCCGGAATAGGGTCCAAGATACGTCCAGAATTCGGGGAGGCAGGCGAATTGCGCACCCATATCGGCAGCTTGATCGAGGAACCGCTCTACATTGGACAAATTCTCAGCGGGGTTATCCCGCGAGTTCACTTGAATAACCGCCATTTTTAGATGCATGATGCAGGCTCCTTCTCCTGTTCAAAGCTGGGGTTACTTACCTGATGCTTGCAGAGTAGCATGAGAGAAACGTCACGTCAAGTGCAAAAGCGCCACAGCGGGACGTTGAATATGTTTAAACGTTCTGATACGTCTCGACAGGTTGTGCTCGCTATGCTACACTAGTAGTCAGTCCAGGTAGGTTGGTGAGACAGAAATGTAGTGACACCCCTCGCGGGTGTCAGGCCCCACCGCAAAATTCGTGTCAGGCCCCACCACAAAATTCAAACTGGACTGACTACTAGCAGCAGAAAAGATGACCGGTAAAGTGGGACTTGCACAATCTCTTGAAGAAGAGTAAGAACTAAACACGCTCGCCTCGGCATAACAATATCCTACTAGATGGAGCAACCAGGCGTAATGTATAAAAAGCCGCCAGAAGACGACGAACCGCGTGAATATCCAGAGTTCACCTACCCCGCTCGACGACGTAGACAGGCCATTACACCCCAGCAACCTCCGGTGCGCCATCGCACCGGCGAGCATCCCGAGGTTCCAAAGGTCAGGCGAGCCTCATTGTACTACTATAAGTCGCAGACTCGACGCCCATCCAGGCCGGCGTTGGATGGGGAAAAGGATGAGCCGGACACAGATGCGAAAGCGAGCCGGAGAATGGCGACGCCAGATCGGCGTCCCTCTTCTCCAACTGCACCTTCCTCATCTGCCCGGCGATCACAGCACACACATACTCGCACAAGGACGCGGCCCGTTCGTTCGCGTCGTCCATTTTCGGCCAGCTTACAACAGTTGAGCCGTAACCCGGCTGTGATGATCATTGCCGCAATTGCACTCATCATCTTAATTATCGCTCCGATCATTACATATTTTGGTCGCAGTCATGCGACGGTTGCGGCCGGGGCGAGCAGCAGCACAAGTACGAATCAACAAACGCCAGTGGTAGGACAAGCTCCTGCAAACGCGCGCGAACTGATTATTGTGCCACGGGATACGGATCACCCACCCCCACCCGTATTTGCAACGTCCGCGTACTTGCTCGATGCAGGCACGGGCGAAACTCTTTACGCCTACAACCCTTTTATGCATTTGCCAATGCTGAGCACAACGAAATTAATGACGGCGTCTCTGGCCGTCGAGCAAGGCAATCTCGATCAGCGAATCACCATTACCCCTGCTATGTGGCGCGACATCGGCCAATTGAGCGGTGATAGCGCGCTATTTGGCGTCAAGCAAGGAGAAACCTATACCCTGCGTGACCTGCTCTACGGCTTGCTGTTTGTTTCTGGCAACGATGCTGCCATCGCCATCGCTGATGCACTGGGGGGAAACCTGCAAAACTTTGTCGCGGAGATGAACCAGAAAGCCCGCCAGCTGGGCATGTACGACACGCACTTTATGAATCCACATGGCTTATTAGAAGCAGGGCAATATTCCAGCGCCCATGACCTGGCGTTACTGGGAAGGTACAGCATGAGCCTGCCGGTCCTGCACAAAATAAGTGGGGAAATAACCGACCATATCCCTCAAGGTGGAAACCATCCAGAACGTTTCTTAACCAATGAAAACCAATTCATGTGGTGGTATCCAGGGGTCGATGGCGGCAAGACGGGGTATGATAATCAGTCGGATTTCATACAGGTCATTTCCAGCACGCGCAACCATCATCACCTGATCGGCGTGGTTATGCACTCAAAAAACTGGTGGACGGACATGCGCGATCTGATGAACTGGGGCTTTGACTCCTTCACCTGGATTTCACCACGAGATGTCGATGCAAACCAGCATCCCATCATCTATGATTACTTATGGAACTACTTTGCCTCGGATACGCAGGATTCCACCATCCCAACCGCCGATCATGGCCGTTATTACATCTATACAGGGTTCGCTATCTCTGGGCCGATCATGGCATATTTTGATAAAAATGGGGGCTTAAAGACTTTTGGCTACCCGGAGAAAATGCCCGTGGCATCCAGCGTCCCGGTAATCAGCCAGCAGTTTGAGCATGGCACCATTCAATGTATTTTGACGACAAATCGGTGCCAGACGATTTGAATCAAGGCAGCAGCAATGCAAGATTTCACTGAGGCCAACGCGATTACCATAAATAGTCAGAGAGCGCTCGGCGTGCCATATTGTGCAGATCAAGCGTCCTGGTCTTGCCTCCTTTGGCATCGGTCAAGGTAATGCTTCCGGCACGCTGATTGATGTGACACTGATCCAGATGACTGCACAAAGACCCACAGGCGCATGCCCAGGTACGAGACCAGGATCGTGCCCCCGATGGCAGCCACTTTGGAGCTATTCGTCCAGAGCGTCGGGTTGAGATGCACCGGAAGCAGGATTTTACTCATCAACCACACGATCAGGTCATTGCAGACAATCGCGGCCAGGGTCACCAGGAGAAAGCGCGCTCCTTCACGCGCTTTGGGCCGTCCTGTGCGTTGGAACGTCCAATACCCACGCGATGCGCAACGAGGTGTGACTGGTAGCAAATCAGCGGAGAAATGTGCCTCCTTGAAGAGGGTTCTCCGGCGCAACTGGTTGAAAGCAGAGTACACATTGGCACAGTGAAGAAAAAGACAGGAGTACCATATTGACAGCATGCTGTCAAGGAGACAGCATGCTGTCAATATGGTATGCTACTGCTATGGAGTCAACAGGAAAACCAAACGATCCTCTCGGCAGGTTCGCGTTAAGCATTTTTTGGATCAACGGGTTGCTTCTGCGCATCGGCGATAGACTGACGCGATCCATCGGCCAAAGCAGCGCCAGGTGGCAAGTGCTTGGTCGAGTCGGCTATCAGCCGCAGACGGCGGCGCAGATAGCGCGAGACATGGGCCATGCTCGTCAGAGCGTGCAGCGTGTTGCAGACGTTTTGGCAAAAGAAGGTCTGGTTGTCTACCAGGATAACCCGGCAAACCGGCGTGCACCGTTGCTTGAGCTGACGCCGCACGGAGCAGAAATGCTCAGGACGATCTCTTCACTCAACGAAGAGTGGGCGCGACATATCATGACCAAACTCAACCCAGAGCAATTAGACGCGGTAGCTGACGCACTGGAGGAGATTGCGCACATCCTGGAGGCTGATGAACAACAGACAAGCCAACAAGAGACGAGAAAAAATGATATTTCTCAGAATAATTGGTAATTTTCTCTCTTAAAACTTTTCAATGAAGCATGGTCCCGATACGTCACCCCAAAGATAGGGGCGGATAATCTCGCTTTGCTGGCGCGCGAATTGGAGCAGATTGCTACCGTTTTAGAACAAAATGAGTCTAACTAAGGAGACTAGCCATGGGACAGATCGCACCTATCAATAAAACTTTTAAAGCCACCATTGAAGACCGCGATGGCTGGGCGTGTGTACAGTGGCCCGAATCGGTTGTTTTCTTCGGTTCTACCAGGTCCGTCAAGGTCAGAGGTACCATGAATGGTATCGCCTTCCAAACGGCTTTTATGCCGTGGGGTGACGGTACACAATTCTTGCCCGTAAGCAAAAAATTACTTAAGGCAATGCAGGTAAAACCTGATGATGTTATTGAAGTGTACTTGGAGGAACAGCTTTGAACGATCCGTTCTTTATTGGACTAGACAGTAAGGACCCGGCGAGAGTTGTACTCGGCACGGTGTTTAAGTCGTACACCGTACAGTTACGTGACGCGTCAGTACAGTATGTATCGGGCGGTAGCGGTCCGGCGATTATTTTTCTACACGGATTCTCGCAAGACTGGTATGAGTTCGGCCAGGTTATGCGTTTGCTTGCTGACCGATACACGGTTATCGCAGTTGACTTACGGGGCATCGGAAAGTCCAAAGCTACACGAGCCGGCTATGATGCAAAAACACTGGCCATTGATATTCACGAGCTGGCCGGCCAGCTGGCCATAAACAACCCCTACATCGTCGGCCATGATATGGGCGGCATGATCGCCTATGCGTACGCCCGCCTATACCCTACCGAAACACGGGGTATTGCTGTATTGGATGGGCCGCTGCCCGGTACGTCCAGCACCGACCTCATGGTCAAGCTGCCTTTCCTCTGGCACTTCACCTTTCACCGTCTCCCCAAATTACCCGAATGGCTTATTGGCGGCCATGAATATACCTATTTTAAAATCGCATTCTTCCGCCGCTTTACAAAGGACAAGCAGGCAATGTCCGATGCAGTCATGCGGCATTACGCGAGCGCTTATACAACTCCCGAACAACTGCGAGCTGGACTTGGTTTGTACCGAACCTACCGAAAGAATCGGGCATTCATGAGAGCTCACCGCGACGAGCTGCGTGTGCCTATATTCCTCCTCGAAGGCGACTATGGCTCCGGTAAGCCCGGGCCAACAGCCAAAGAGCTAACCAAAAAGTTTGGCTGCCGCAACGTGACCGCACAGGTAGTGATAGGTTGCGGGCATTTTATGGCTGATGAACAGCCGCAGGTTATTGCCGACCTCCTCCAAAGCAAAGCATAGGATTTTTGTAAAAGTAGGCTTCCCACGACCTGACGGTCGTGGCGTTATGTGCATAGGATAAGTTACTTGCCGTAGAGGTATTGATCTTTAGACTAAACGGAACTGCCAGAACATCGCGAGGAGTTCCGTTAGAAAGAAAGAACGACGATCGAAATGTCAGGGAAGCCGTCAGGATGGAACAAGCTGAGGCAATTTCGGCGTTTTGCGGACGACAGCAAAGCGCTGAGCTTTCTTCACGATTGCCCCTTTGCTCCGGCCATTCGATTTCCCGCGTGGTTGTGGTGGTCGGGCAGGGGTCCCCAAACGTGGCAACAATTTGCTGATCCCGCGTCGCACAGGGTACGCGGAGTCGGCTGGCGTTGCGTGTTTTCCCACGGACGCAGTTCGGGTTCCACCAGATCGCGAGCCAGTACCAGATGGTTATGCACAATCGCGACGATGTGGCTCCAGCGTTCAAACTGTTCTGGAGTGCGCAAGCGAGGTTCGTCCCACATCAGCGCCTGTTTGTCAAAGCGATAGCCATGCTCTTGCGCCATCCGCGCAGTGCATAGCCCAGAGCAATCTGAGCCAAATCCGCCTCCGGGTCGCCGATCCACACAAACCAACTGATGCGCGGATCACGCTCTTTGTTCGTCGCATGAGGCCGCACCACGCGCAAAACCGTGACTTCCAGCCAGCGTGCTTGTTTGACATGCATGTGCTTCCACCAGGCGACTTCCACCGGGCGATCACGGTCATCGGTTCCGCTCCACGCGCCATCCGGCTCGCCATGCGTAGTAGCATCCTTGGGTTGCAATTTAGCACCATCTTTGCAGGGTGCCCCTTTCTTCCCAGTCGGCGCAGGGGCCACCCGATACAAGCAGCGATTGTTTTTGAGGCGGCCCAGGATACCCACCCCCAAGCCACTACAGCGACACCACAACCAGGTCGCGTCGTAGCCTCGATCCAGCACCACAATGCTGGTTGCTGGCAAATGGGGGATCAGGCGAGCCAGTTGCGCCTCAGCGACCTGGATGGCTGTCGTCTCCGAAGTCACGCGTTGCTGATCCAGGATGAACGTCCAACTGCTCGGCCTTTCCGGCAAGACGACCACCGTCGAAAATTGCCAACCAAACGTGATCGGCTTCTTCCATTCGGGCAAGTTATGCACGTGTTGCGCGGTTCGATCTGCCGACGTGACCGCTTCTGGACGAGCAATGCTACTCGCATCGATGCCGATCCACAGCCATTTTGGCGGATCGGGTTTCCCCAGATACGAGGCGAAGATTGCTCGCAAGCGCTGTTCATCGATGCGTCCATCTTCAAAGGCTTCGTACAAGCTCGACCATTTCCGCTCAAACCACAGCGATTGCGAGAGTTCGGGAAACGATTTGGCTTGCGTTTCCGTCATCAACGCATCGACTGTATTGAACAGGGCGTCTTTCGCTCGCGAAAAACAGTCATAGATGTCGTGACGAAACCGCCTCAATGTGTTAATGTCCATGAAAGTAACATTCCCTTTGTACTTGATTATGGGAACGTTACTTCATGAGGCTGCCCTCCGCAAGATGGGTATGCCTTTTGTTTTGTTTAGTCCAAACGTCAATTTCGTCACCTGGCCTTCTACCTGACCGTTATTGATGGGCCGGGTGGGGTCCCGACATTTTTTCTCGGCGTTTTTCCCGGCTTTTGCAAAAAGAAAAAGAGAAGAGGACAGGAGCATTTGAGAAGAGAACGTGACGATTGAAAGCCTCTGGGGGCGGCGCAGAACCAGAGCGAAGCGGGTTGCTCTGCAAAAGGAAGAGTTTCTATTGGCCATGCGCCGTTTCTCGCACCAGGGTATCTGTTGAAATGCTTCTTTCGCGTCTTGTGCCTGAATTACTGGCTGCTTAGCGGAAAAACGCCGGAAAAAAATGTCGGGACCCCGAGATCGAAACACGCCGGACGCGCAAAGAGGAGGATGTGGCGGTGGAGTTGGGACGCCAGGCAGTAAAGAAAGTGCCTCCTGATGACAAAGACGGCTAAGCGCTTAGCCGTCTTTGTCTTTCAACCAGTGAGGCCGGGGTTTTCCCCTCTTGCACTTCTTCAAACAGGGGGGATGTGCAACCAATTGAGCCGGATCTGCCCCATTACTCCTCTGCTCTTTCAACCAGTTGCCCCGGAGAACCTTGAAGAGAAAGAACGAAGCAATTCTCAACAAGGAGGGAGATATGACCAGTATCGCTGACAATGTGGTAAATATCCAAACGACTTCGGAGTCCAATCCCTCGCCCCCTTGCTGGTTTGGCGAAGTCGTGGTGATGAGTAGCTTTCTTCGCAAGCAGAGAGTCCTCAGCAAGATCAATGAACAGGTGCGCTTTGCGCGGCGACGTTTTGGGCGTTATGAGGTCATCGATTTTTTTGCCGTGCTTTTCGGCTATGCCATCAGCGGAGAACGCACCCTGCAGGAGTTCTACGAGCGGCTCCAGCCCTTTGCGATCCCTTTCATGGCGTTGTTTGAGCGGGATCGGTTCCCTTCCCGGTCAGCGCTTTCGCGTTTTTTAACGGCGCTGACGGAGGCATCTGTTGAAGCCCTCCGCACGCTCTTTCTCGATGATCTGCTCGCTCGTCCTCTCACGCATGACAAGCAAACGGGAAGCTTGCTGGATCGAATGGGCAACTCCTGGATGGTCTTTGATATCGACGGGACGCGGGAAGCCGCCCGCCAACGCGCCTTACCCCAGGGGGAAGACTTGCCTCCGGCCTTTCGCCGATTGGATGAGGTTTGTGCGCCTGGCTACCGAGGCCGCAAACGTGGGGAGGTTGTTCGGACACGGACAACGGTGTCGCAGGCGCATAGCTATCAGTGGCTGGGCAGTTTCGGCAACCGAGGCAACGGGCGCTATCGGGAAGAATTGCGCAAGGGGCTCTCCGCCATTGGCCGGTATCTGACGGTGTATCAACTCGACACTTCACGCACGCTGCTCCGCCTTGATGGCCAATATGGCAATGGGGCCGTGCTCGCCGATGTGGCTGGGTTCGCGTTTGTGACCCGTGGGAAAGACTATCACCTGCTCGATCATCCGCTCGTTCAGGCCCGGTTGCATCTTCCGCCTGATCAGGTACAACAGCGTCCCGAAAGTCCGATGGAGCGCAGCCTCTATGATTGCCCGGAGATTCCGGTGGGACCTGATGGTGCAATACCGTTCAAATAAGAAGAATGTCAGCAAAGGAGCGGTGTTTGAGATGAAAACCCTGATCGGTGGGGCGTTTGTGGCGGAAATGGGAGGAGTGCTTGAGGACGCGCGGATTGAAGCGCAAGCGGCGTGGAGGAAGCAGCGTGGCCGGGTCGCGCAGGTCGGCCAGGACGTGCTGCCAGAAGCGCGACTGGGCGTGGGTCGGCACCAGCGGGGCCAGCAGGAGCGCATCGCTGAGCACGTGAATGGCATGGGTGAAGCTGAGGCGGTCAGGGTCCAGGTCAGCCTGAGCCGCTGAGGCGGCCATGAGGGAGCGCACCGCGTAGTGGAGCAGCAGCAGGCCGTAGAGTTCTTGCAGCACGCCCAGTGGGGTGCGACTGCGTAAGGGGTGAGCCGAGAGGCGCAGATGCATTTTGATCTCATCGATACACAGTTCGATTTCCCAGCGTTCATGGTAACACCCGATCAGATCGAGGGCGGGATAGCGCTGGGGGTCCAGCAAGGTGGTGACGAGGCGATGCACCGCCGTGGGGTCAGACGCCCGGCTGGTGGTCGAGTGTGCCAGCTGACGCATCTGCTGGGCAACGATGGGGTCCAGGGTGTACTCAAGCACCCGCAGCGTGAGGGGTTCACTCAAGCCGTGACTGGTCTGAGGCGTGAGTTCGACCAAGTAGGAGCCATCGGCGAGGCGGCGCGTCGGCTTGGTCAGCATGCCAGCTTCCAGGCGCGCCAGCCCGTGCGCCCCCTTGGCACGCACCCCGGCAAAGATGGGGCCGGAGAAGACGCCCCGATCCAGCAAGACGAGCATCTCAGCCTCGACCGAGCGCAGCAGCGCGGGCAGCAAATGATGGTCACTGATGCGGCAGGGAGCCATCAGCGCATCGACGATGGCATGGGTGCCCGCTTCCGCCAGGTAGAGGCAGCGCGCTTGCGGAAAGGGACTGGCGCTTTCTCCACTGGCGACCCGCCCAAAGAAGGCGGTATTGGCGGGGGTATCAGCCACATCTTCCAGCGTGCTGTCGATGGCCATCAGGCGCAGCCCGAAGCGGAAGGCCCCAGGAGTCTCTGGCGTGGCCAGCGGGCGACAGACCTGCCGGAACAGGCGGCGCAGCACCCCGATGCCCAACGTCCCACGCCGATAGCACAGCGCCCCGGCACTGGGCAGGCACTGCTCCATCAGCTCGCTCAGCCAGTGCCAGGCCCGCAGTAGCCGTGCATAGACTTCGCGCAGCCCCAGGCGTGGGAACAGGCTCAACGCGATCACATAGTAGACCATCAGCACATGCGACAGTTTGCTCTCCCGCTGCTCCCAGCGGCGCTGCTCGGTCAGCACCTGGCAGATCAGCTCCTGCGGATACAGCTGCGTGAGCAGCTCGACCGAGACCAGCTGAGCCAACTTGTCATCGGCAGGCAACTGTGCTATCTTGAACGACATGAGAGTACTCCTTTCTGGCACATGCAAGCATTTCTACTCAAGTATGTCAGATTGAGTGTACTCTTGTCTTCTTATTTGAACGGTATTGACCTGATGGTGTGCCCTGTCGCGTGATCGTAGCCACACATCCGGCGGGGAAGAAAAAGAGCCCGATTGGGGTGACACGCGCAGGGGTCGTCTACGAACTCTTCTTTACGAATCTGCCACAACACGCCTTCACCGCACGCGATGTGGTCGAGTTGTACCTGCATCGTGGTGCCTTTGAGCCGATATTAGCAGACGAAGACATCGAGCAAGATCCCGACCGGTGGTGCTCTCATTCGGCCTGGGGACAAGAGTGTTGGCAACTGGTGGCTCAATGGGTCTGGAACCTGAGGCTGGAACTGGGGCATCAGCTGGAACCAACGCCCCCGCGCATCACCGAGTTTGCTCCTGCCATCCCAGAGCAGAACGCACAGGCTGCCACGCGTCCGACCGCACCGACTTCTGCCTCTGGATATGGCCCACCCACCACTGCCACGTCCTGGAAAACAGGTCGCTTCACGGGCCAAGATTTTCCGCTCCAGCCTGATGGAACCCTGCGCTGCCCCGCAGGCAGCACGCTCACGCTCCAGGAGCGGCGGCAAGAGGCTGAGGGGGGCCTGCGGTTGGTGTACGCCGCCAGCATTCGCTGTTGTCGTCCCTGTGAGCTGCGTGAGCAGTGCCAATGGAATGGGAGCGCCACCAAAAAGCCGCGCCAGGTGAGCGTGCTGTTGCATCCACTCGTGGTTGGAAATGAGCCGCTCCTCTGGTATGACTGGAGTCGTCGGCATCACCGACGGGCGTGCATCCAACTGCTTCGTTATCAACGCATGGACATCCAGCAGGAGCAAGGGCTCTCTGCCAGCACAGATCCTGTCCCTGCATCCCTGTCCCGTGCGCAGCGCGCACATTACCGCCTCAACTGGTCTCTTCGGCTCGCTCGCAATGCACGAGTTCCTACGGCTGGCCGGATCACGCTCACGCTGTTCGGTATCCCAGAAGCGGTGACCGCCTCGCTCGGACTGGCCACCGCTTAACACGCGCTCTGGGGTGTACAGGTTCTTTCTCCTCGGACAGACTTGCTCCTCCGAGTGCAGCCTCATGGACTCTTTTCCTGCCCTACTTCCGGCATGGCACCTAACTGCTGCAACAGGCTCAGCACGTTCATCATCAGGCGACTTTTCTTGAGCTTGCCATCCTCGTAGGTATCAAAGATCATGCAGCTTATGCTCACCCGCCTGCCTGTCGGCGCCATCCCCAGGAACTCCCCTCGATGGGTACCACTCCAGGAGTTCAGGCTCGCGACCATCTCCCCCTCAGCAACCATCTCTTCAATCCTCCAGGTCAGGTCGGGGAAAGCTGTACGCAGCCTCTCAATGCTCTCAATGAGACCTGCCCGTCCGGGGCCTGTCCAGGGAAAGGATCAAGCTCGAGAAAGTCGGGGGCCACCAGTTCAGGGGCAACGGCCATATTGCCTTGATTCACCAGTTCTTCGACGAAGCGGCGCAAAAGCGCTTTATTCGTTTCTTCCGACATGCGTCATCTTCTTTCAAAGAGGTTCTCATGAAAAAATAGTCCTTCTCCACTAGCATATCAGATCACTTCGCTCACCTGTCAACCTCGTTGCGCATCGCGTGGGCCAATACCGGTTGAAGACGAAACTATTGAGCGCACCCCAAGCGTAGGCAAGAGTATTGAAGAGCAACAGCCTGGCAGTGCCCTGCGCTGGCCAGAGCCAGAGCAGGCCATTGAGCACCAGCAGGTCGATGGTGGTATTCACACAGCCAACCAGTCCGAAACGCACGAATTGCCAGATTGTCCTGCCTCGTGTTTTTCGTTTGGAGGTGGCATGCACATATGTCTTGTTCGCTTCGCCCGGCAAAGGTGTGGGCATTGGTAATTCGATCGTTGGCATAACGCGCAAAGGCTCTCTTTCTCTCATTGGCTCAAAGCCTGTTCGGCTTTTCATGATTCTTGCCGGCTCGTTCGTTCCAATCTAGCGCGGCGAAATCGCGTCTTCCCGCCGATTTCGCAGGAAAAAATGTCGTGACCCCAACCCTGCCTGGCCTCAATCGTAATGCTTAGCCTGTGCCCAGAGCACCGCGAATGGTGCCTTCGCCTTCGGCTGCCGCAAGATCAGGATCGGAGCCTGATTCTCAAAGTCCACACAAGCATCGCAGGAAGTCCTGGCGGCCAGCGTCACCGAGCTGAACCCCCGTGCCGCGTCTTGGGGAGCAATATTGATCGTGATGACGACCTGGCCGGTACACCCTTGCGGTCCCCAGATATAGAAGGCGTTGTGTCCGCTGATCGGCGGGGGCAGATGGTAGCGCCCACCGAATTGCACGAGCGCACCAGCCTCGCCATAATTTTCGGTAAAGATGCAGGCCACCCGCTGCTCATCCAGTGGCAGGCTGTGATACACCTGAGCAATCAAGGCGACCTGCTGCTCCCAGCCAAAGCGATCCGCCAGGGCTTGCGGCAAGCCGTAGCTATCGCCTGCCTCCTGCTGCGCCCCTGAGCTGCCACTCTTGCCATACATCTGTGCATACACGGCGGGAGGCAACACCGGCATCGCCGCGGGGGCCAGCAGCACGCCACTCACGGCCAGCACCACAGGATAGACCACGACCCATCTGCGCCAGCGCACCCGCCATCCACCCAACAGCATCGCCCCACCGGCAAACAACGGCGGATAGGCCGGCGCCAAAAAATAGGATTTCCCCTGAATCGCGATGAAGAGAACAAAGAGGATGAGGTACGCCCACCCGAAGACCCGATAGCGCGCACCGCGTGCGGAGAAGAAGTACCACAGTCCTGCCACCCACAAGAGTACTGAGAAGGGATTCATGACCAGGATCTGGTTGATCAAGAAATCGAGGGGCGACCCACCGGCGCTATGATTTTGGGAATAGCTTGCCCAATACTGCACCGACGCCCAGCCATTCGTGGCATTCCAGATCAGGAACGGCAAGACGAGAGCGAAGGCGATCAGGCCCCCAAACAGCGTCCAGCGGGTGAACAGCAGGCGGCGTTGTCGGGTCAGCAGCAAGCCGACGATAGTAGCGAACCCCCAGAAGAGGATGGTCTCCTTCGTCAACAATCCCAGGCCAGCCACCAGGCCGAACGCGAGCCAATGTCGGGGACGTTCATCGCGCAGCAGGACGATGAGGATCGTGGCGGCCAGTGCCCACCAGAATGTATCGAAGACATCATAGGTGTAGGTTGAGCCGCCTGCCAGCAGGACAAGGGCCGTCGCCGATCCCAGGGCGGCGAGTCCCTGGACCCACCCCGTGCCGCCCAGGAGCCGGGCCATCAGTCCGGTCAGGATGATCGTGCCGGCACAGACCAGCGCCGAGATCACATGGATGGCCCATAAGGCATTGCCGGTGAGCAAGCGGGGAAGCAGCGTGATCCAGGGAACCAGCGGCGGGACATCCACATAGCCAAAGGCGGGATGCTGGCTCATGGCCAGCACATAGAGTTCATCGCGGAAATAGCCGTAGTTGTTCCCGACCAGGACATGGGCCAGGAACGAGATGCCGGCGATGATCAGCACGGCGGGAGCGAGGTCGGCGCGGCGATACAGGGTGGTGATGCCGGCGCGCAGTGATGAAGCAGCACGCATGGCAACCACTTTTGACGATTGAGAAACGCCTCGAAGCCGGAGTCCCATGAGAAAAGATCCTTTCGCGTAAAAACCAGTCGTTTCGTTTTTCGATAGATCCCGTCCTTCACGGGCGGTTAGTCCATCCATACCAGTTTCAGCAGGTGACCCAGGCCAGGCCGCTGCCCGTACATCAAGACGCCGTAGCGATACAGGCGCGCGGCAAACCAGGTGCAGGCGAGAATGGCAACCAGCAGCAACGCGATCGTCACGACGATCTCCCACCAGGCAACCGTGCCCAGAGCAATGCGCAGCAGCATCAACATCGGGGTCCAGAAAGGAATGTACGACAGCACTTTCATCCAGGGCACATTGGGAGAAGAAAACCCGAAAATGACCGGAATCCATCCAAGGATGATCAGCATCAGGGGAACCTGGGTCGCGCTCGTCACCTCATCCTGCCGCTTGACCATCGCACCCAGTCCGGCGAACAGGGTCGCATACAGAAAGAACGCCAGGAGAAAGTAGACCAGGAAGAGGAGGTAGAACGGCAGGAAAACGCCGGTGAAAAACAGGGCGAGCCCGCCAGCGTTTGCGCCGAACAGCACGGCTTGCAACGGGGCTTGCAGCAGCAGCGCCCCAAGGCCCACCACCACCAGGCACGCCATCTGCGAGAGTCCCGCCGCGCCAATGCCCACGATTTTGCCGACCAGCAACTGGAAGGGGGTCGCGGCATTCACCAGAATTTCCATCACCCGGCTGCTTTTCTCTTCCGCCACTCCATGCGCCACCGTCATTGCATACCCGAGCACGGCATAGAAGAGCAGGTATATCCCGGCAAAGGCCAGCACATAGCCTGCGACGATTTCGTTCGCCGGGCGAGCGCCCTGGCTCTGCTGGGTATACGCAATAGTCAGGCTGGGAGGAGCAAACAGGCTGCGTATTTGAGACAGGGTGAGACC
>WNFE01001377.1_pt1 | contig 18387 bp, 11 predicted proteins | sample 5400451 | NCBI WGS metagenome assembly WNFE01 (sample SAMN13153344, study PRJNA577476) | soil metagenome | isolation source: 200 cm saprolite under Douglas fir tree site 2 hole 2 | place: USA:California | collected 2015-04-18
TCCAACCGGCCATAGCGATCATGCGCGACGGTCGGCACGACGGAAGAATCGTAATCAAAACCCACATCCTGCAGGATCGGGATTGCCCATTCGGTGATGGAGAAACTAGGCGCGCGGTAGCCGCGGACCCGCTTGCCGGTCAAGTCTTCGAGGTAATGCTTTGAGCGCAGTACGTCTGACCGGAACTCGCTGGGCCGGAGCGAGTAGACAAACTCGTGACCATACCCGTGAGATGCGACCTCGTGGCCCGCTGCGGCGATCGCGCGCACGACGTGCGGACACTTCTCGGCAACCCAGCCAAGCACGAAGAACGTTGCGCGGGCATTGCACGCGTCGAGAATTTCCATCATTCGCATCGTGTTGCGCTCGACCCGCAGCTCGCATCTTTCCCATGCCTCGCGTGCGACATTCAAGTTGGCGGCATGGAACCAATCCTCGACGTCGATGGATAGCGCGGTCTTGCCGGAAGCCGGAAGCACCGTGATCATGCTCTCCGTCGCTCCCTCCCTTGCGACTGCCGGTGGGCCGTTCTTGCGCAACTCGCGCGGGTCTTGAGATTTTCGAATGACCCGATCGAGAGAATTTTCGAATGACCCGATCGAGAGAATCATTGGCTCGACTCGCTTCATGGGTGCGCGAAAAAGGGCAATATCTCGTGCGCAATTGAGAATATCTCGTGCGCAATTGAGAACCAGTACCACAGCAACCCAAGAAACGTGCGTGTATGACGGAGTATACCCCGGTGGGGGTATGCAGCCGGGGCGCTTGCCGACTTCATTCGTGTCGTGGCTTCTTTTGACGCCGGCGGATCGCGCCGGGCACATTGCCTACGCGGTGGTCGATCAGCGATTCCCCGCTTGATGTTTCCACGCGTCTGGCACGCGGCCGCCGCGCCGACTTCGCCTCGCCTGCATCATCCGAATTGACCAGATCAATCAGGGAGAGCAACGAGGCTTGTCGCGACGGCAGCCACGACCGGGACTGCCTATGCCAAAGGGTCCGAACGATTTCTGATGACAACACACATGAAGCACTTCGAAATCGTCGAACTGGCGGATGCGGGGCGCGAGGCAGAGTGGCAGACCTACGTGGAGAGCGCGCCACACGCTTCCCTGTATCACGCGCTTGAATGGCGAGACGTTTTGCTGCGCGCTTTCGGCCATCGAAGCTGGTATTTGATGGCGCAGGACGATGGTAAGACGCGCGGGGTCCTGCCGTTGGTCGAGATGAAAAGCTCACTGTTCGGGCACTTCTTCGTATCGCTGCCGTTTCTCGACTATGGCGGCATTCTGGCCGACACGCCGGAGTACGAGGCGGCACTGGCAACCGCCGCCGCAGACCTGGCCGCGAAGAGAGGAGCGCATCACATCGAGCTGCGGCAATCGTTCGCGGCGGCGAGACGTGCGGAGGGGGGATGGAAGCTGCGGCAGCACAAAGCCGCTCTCGTCATCCCGCTGAACGTCGATGCTGATACGCACTGGTCCGGTTTGAATTCTCGCCTGCGCGGGAAGGTGCGAAAGGCCGAGAAATCCGGAGCCACGTTTTCGGTGGGAACGGTCGAGGAGCTCGACGAGTTCTATCGCGTGTTCTGCCTGAATATGCGGGATTTGGGGACGCCCGTTTACAGCCTTGCATTTTTTCAGAATGTCCTCCGGTTCGCGAAGGATACGGCGCTACTCCTCGTGCGCCGCGAAGGGCGGCCGGCGGCTGGAGCAATCGCACTGCGCCGCGGCGAGCTGGTGGAGCTGCCCTGGATCTGTTCGGATTACTCACAGTCGTCCTTTTATGTGAACGAATACCTGTACTGGAATGCCATTCAGTGGGCCTACAGGTCGGGCGCGCGTGAACTCAACCTGGGCCGGTGTTCGACCGATGGAGGCGTGTTTCGGTTCAAGATGCAATGGAACCCCGAGGTACGCCCGCTATTCTGGTATTACTGGCTGGCATCCGGTATCGAGCTGCCAGAATTGAGCCCCAACAATCCGAGATATGCGCTCGCGATCCGTTGCTGGAAAAAGATGCCGCTGGCACTCGCGAACCGGGTGGGACCGTGGATCGTCCGGAATATTCCGTAGCGATGACGACCTCCCCCTGTGCGGCTCGGCTTCCGCGACCTTCATTCTCTAGACGCTGACTGAGGCCACGACAGCCGAGAGACGTAGTCCGCGACCGGTCCACCGGCCTCGCCCCAGTTGCTGGACCAGATCACTTGCGAAGCATCAGGTGATGGCGAGGCGTGGGTCTCGCTGTAATAGTCGCTCTTGGCATTGCGAGTCTGGGCGATGCGCCGAGTCTCGCCGCTCCCGTCGATCCGGAGCGCGACAACCTCTTGGTAGAACGGCGCATTGCCGCCGGGGTTGCCGACCACCTTGGAATAGCTCCCTTCGTAGCTCACGAACACCCAGCCCGGCCGGTTTATATTGCGCGTCGAGGCGTGAGTGCCGTAGCCGGCGGGCGCCAGATCAGTGACCCTACCATCCTCAAGCCGGCGCTTGATGACGTGCCACTTGTCAGGATCGGCCTTGCTGATGCCCACATAGACATCGCTGCCGTCCTCATCGATCGCCATGTCGCCATGGCCAGGCCGGTGATGCTCAGTCCAGTGCTGGACCTGCACGCCGTCCACGGTGAAGATATACGTGACCTCCGTTCCATCATCCATCTTGTGGAAGCAGTATATGTACCGTCCGGAGGGCGAGATGCCGCAGTACGCATTGGCACCCGGCAGATTGCCGAGATCGATGTCCGGATACTTCTTTCTTGCTGAAAGATCATAGACGAAAGCCACGAGCGCACCGGCGCCGTTCGTTGCACGCACCACCAGTCGATTGCCGTCACGGGATGGATTTCCCTTGTACGGCCCGAACTGGAGGTTCGCGTAGTCGGCGGGGGCGTAGACGATCGTGTTGGCGTTGCTCCGCGGCGCCCAGGTATAGATCTCGTGGCGGGATATGCAGATCATGAGCGCAGGATCGGTCGGGTGCCACTTACAGTCATCGTGCATGGCGCGATGATAGGCCGGCTCGTACGTTCTGCCATCCAGAAAGCAGATGCCATTACAGCCGTTGGTGATCGCCAACAGGCTCTGATCGGCATTCCATGCTTGCGTGCTTGAATACCGGTGCCGACAATAGTCCGACTTACAGGAAATACCCGCAGCAAGCAGCCGCCCTGGTTCCGTGACACGGGTGAAGCCCGTCCCGAACAGCGGGTCCGTCACCGCCTGAAGATAGTCGGGGCGAGGCATCGGCGGCGCGACGACGATCGGAGTTGTCGCCAGTTCGTCAAATGCCAGCGCGCCAAAGCCCGATGCCGCCAGCAGTGAAGCCGCGCAAAATACTCTCCTCGCCTTCGACGCAAGTGCTTCGCCCAAGTGAGGCCGTAAGTACTCTGGTTGCAAGGCGCCAGGAGTAACGGGAGGCGAGGATCGTGGCCCTCGCCTCCAGTGCAGGGCAGGAGTCGGGCTCAAGGCCAGGATTCCCTCCTACTCGTTGCCGAACTAAAGAAGTCGCTAGCGCGCGACCGAGCATCACTATCACAGCGCACACGCGACCGCGCATGCATGAAGGGGTATACCCCGGGGGGATGGGCAGGATGGCGGTATCGCGCCGCCGAACCATCCTCCCTGCCGGAGGGGAAGAAATACATCTGCTGCATTTCCCGGCGATCACATGGTGTCACGCCTTACCGGTTGCCACCCCGATAGGACCAACATGGGTCGTGCGGCAGCGACTACCTTCATTCAACGCAATCCGCCCGCTCTGCCGGATTAAAGGATGTCTACCTACTCTTGGGCATCCCTAACAATGACGTACGCCCTGTAACGATTGCTGATCATAACACGTTTTAGTCGCGCAGGTGGAGCGCCGGCGACGGTAAACTAGGTCGATCAGGCGCCAAGTTGAGGCGCGCGCGAAACCGAAACATTGTTCGTGTCTCCGTGCACGAGTGTGTCTGCGGATCTCGCCTAAGCGAACGGCAACGATCCGACTCCCGGGAGAAACACGATGGCCATGCTAACGCCGACTCCATTCATGATGAGGCCGACTCCGTTTGAGCATTTCGCCTTGTTTCGCAACTTCTCTGGGTTGCGACCGACGCTGGGCACGGTTCTGCGCATTACGGCAGATATCAGCTCCATCTGGATCGCGTTCCTGTTCGGTTGGCTCGTCGTGGACGGCAATGACCTTGCCGCGCTGGTCACGCAGGAATCAGCAGGGATCGTTCCGCTGATCGGGTTGTCGTCAATCTTGGCATGCATCGCCTACACCGGCGCTGGCCTGTACAACCTCACACACAAATATGGCCTGTTGACCAAGATTCGTCGGATCACTCTCGTCAATCTTGCCCTCTTCATCATCGCTGGCGCGGTCCTCTCGCTCGCAGGACAGCCTGCCGTCCTCACACTCAGTCTGTTGCTCACGACGGTTATCGGGTCGACCATGCTGCTCTCGCTCGCACGCTCCGTCTCGGTCGTGCTGCGTTCGGAGGATTGGTATGGCAGCAATGGGCCGCCGGAGCACGCCGACGACAATAAGGTCCTTGTCATCGGCGGTGCCGGTTACATCGGGTCGGCGCTGGTCGAGAAGTTGCTGGATCTGGGTCTACAAGTCTCGGTTCTCGACGCGATGCACTTCGGCGAGGAAACGCTCTCGCGCGTCGCCGGACACCCGAAGCTCACCCTCATCCGCGAGGACTTCCGTCACATCGAAGCCCTCACCCGCGCGGTGAGTGGTGTTGGATCGGTGATACATCTCGGCGGGTTGGTGGGCGATCCAGCCTGCGCAGTCGATACCGACCTCACCGTCGACGTGAACGTGACGGCGACCAAGGTCATCGGTGAAATAGCCAAAGCATGTGGAGTCCGACGGTTCATTTTCGCAAGCTCCTGCTCGGTCTACGGTGCCTGCGACGAAATCGTGGACGAGGAATCGCATTTCAATCCGCAGTCGCTCTATGCACGCAGCAAGGTCGCCTCTGAAGCGGTGCTCGGCGCTCTGAGCAGCCGAGACTTCGCGGTGACGTGCCTGCGCTTCGCCACCATCTACGGTATTTCCGGGCGGACGCGGTTCGACCTCGTCGTCAACCTGCTTTGCGCCAAGGCCGTGCGCGACCGAATGATCACGGTCTACGGCGCCGATCAGTGGCGGCCCTTCGTGCACGTCGTGGATGTTGCGCGAGCCATCACGATGACGCTGCGGGCGCCGACCGACCTGGTCGCGGGCGAAGCCTTCAACGTCGGGAGCGACGCTCAGAACTACACCCTGGGCGACGTCGCAGAACTCATCAACAGGCAGGTACCAGACGCCGAGATCATGTCCGACGATACTTTCGTCGACAGACGCAACTACCGCGTCTCTTTCGCAAAGATCCGATCCCGGCTCGGATTTGAGCCTGCCTGGACAATCGAGCGCGGCATTGCGCAGGTCGTCGCACTCGTCCGCTCCAACGAAGTCGGCCACTATTCGCTGCCGACATACAGCAACGTTCTCTATTTGAAGGAGCGCGGAATCAAGAGCTTCGGCAGCTTCAAGATCACCGGCTGGGAGAACGAGCTGATGAACATCGATCGGATCGTGTCCGCCAACGCCGTCGATCGATCGGCCGCCTAGGGAGCAGTCCATGCAATACCTTCGCCCACACAGCTCACTGACGTCGCCAGGCGCGCCGAATCGCCCGCGACGCGTGTCGAAGCCGTTTGCGCCAAGGACGCAGGCCACCCCCGTCGGAATACCGTGCTTCCGGCCCGTTATCGGCGAGGAAGAGATCGCGGCGGCAACAGCCGTGCTGCGGTCCGGATGGCTCACCACCGGCCCCAAGGCTCGCGAATTCGAGCAGAAGTTCGCGGCCTTCATGGGCGGAGACGTCGAAGCTGTCGCGGTGAACTCGGCGACCGCAGGACTGCATCTCGCCGCCGAGGCTTGCGGCATCGGTCCGGGCGACGAAGTGATCGTGCCGACGCTCACGTTCACGGCGACCGCCTCCGTCATCCGCTATCTCGGCGCGGAAGTCGTGCTGGTCGACGTTGAAGAGAGCACTCGCTGCATAGATCTCGACCATGCGGAGCGCCGTCTGACGCCGCGCTGCAAGGCGATCATGCCGGTCCACTTCGGCGGCTTCCCCTGTGACATGACCAAAGTGCTGGCCTTCGCTCGCCGTCACGGCCTCAAGGTCATCGAGGATGCTGCGCATGCCTTGCCGGCACGCTGTGACGGTCGCCTGATCGGCTCTTGGGAGTCGGATGCCTGCGTGTTCAGCTTCTACGCCAGCAAGCCGATCACCACCGGCGAAGGCGGCATGATCGTGACGCGCGATCCCAAAATCGCTGCACGTGCGCGCGTGATGCGCACCCATGGACTCGACCGGGATGCCTTCGACCGATTCCGCAAGGTCGGCGCCTCCTGGGCTTACGACGTCGTGGCGCCAGGCTTCAAATACAACCTCACCGACGTCGCTGCCGCCATCGGCGTGGTCCAGCTCTCGCGGGCCGAGACGTTGCAAGCGTCGCGGCAACGGGCCGCCGAACGCTACCTCAAAAAACTGGCGGGCCTGCCGATCGAGTGCCCGGCCTCCGCACCTCCCGATGGCCTTAATTCCTGGCACATGTTTCCGATACGGGTCCACGAGAGTGCGCGTGCCAACCGTGACGACCTAATCGCGGCTCTGACCGCGGAAGGCATCGGCACATCCGTTCACTATCGGCCCTTGCACGAGATGACCTACTGGAAGGAGCGCTATCACTGCGAGCTAGGCGAGTTCGCCGTCGCAAGCCGCTATTTCGCCGGCGCGGTCACGTTGCCGCTGTTTGCCGGCATGACCGATGCCCAGGTCGATCGTGTCGCCGCCGTCGTGCGCGAAATCCTGGGGTGACGCGGCATGCGATCCGACTACGATCGCCGCGTACCAGCCTCGCCATCGCACAGGACGATGGCAGTGAAACGCATATTGGACGTCGTGGGATCGGCACTCGGTCTCGTCCTGCTGCTGCCAGTGCTGGCTGTCGTTGCGGTCATCATCAAGCTCGACAGTCCCGGCCCGATTTTCTTCCGTCAGGTGCGGGTCGGATGGGAAGGCCGCTCGTTCCGCATCTTCAAGTTTCGCTCCATGGTGGTAGGCGCGGCGCGCGCCGGCACGGCACTTACGGTGCGCGCCGACACGAGGATCACGCGGGCCGGAATGTTCCTCAGAAGAAGCAAGCTCGACGAGCTTCCTCAGCTCATCAATGTCCTGGCCGGCGACATGTCGATCGTCGGGCCGCGACCCGAGGTGCCGGAATTCATGAAATTCTACACGCCGGATCAGCGCGCGATCATTCTCTCGATGCGGCCGGGAATCACCGACTACGCAGCCATCCTGTTTCGCGACGAAAGTTCACTGCTCGATCGGGAACGCGATCCGATCGACGTCTATCGGCGTGAGATCCTGCCGGCCAAATTCGCCTATTACGAGCGCTACAGTCGCGAAATCGGCGTGCTGAACGATTTGCGTATCATTCTGGCGACGATGTTGCTGCTCGTCGCGGGGCGGGTCCCGCATTGGCTCGGCGTCGAATACCGACTGCGGATGCCGCCGTTGCCGCGCAGGAGGGAAGCGAAGGTCAATCCATGAATCCTGTCGAAGCCAACACGGCAAGAGTCGACGCGATGTCCGGCGGCATTCTCCGAAAGGGAATGGGGCGGATCGCGCGCCAGCTTATCGCCTCGCAAGTAGCTCTGAGCCGCGCGTTTGATCAGCTCTTGCCGCGGTCGTTTCGCATCGATGGTACGAAGGACTTCAAAGAGCGAATCGTACCGAGCTACGTCAGCTCTTATTTTACTTCGGCAGTGCGCACCGCGACGCGCAGGGTCAAATCCGCCCAACTCTGGTTCGACGCCGGATCGCGGGCAAAATCAGCCGGAACTGCATTGGAGTTGTCGTGGAACAGATAGCGGCAATTCAGGTCTTGCGCGCGATCGCCGCGTTTTCCGTGGTCATTGGCCACACGCAGCGCAATGCGATCCTTATCGCCGCCGCGAACCACCGCGAATTCCACCCCATATTGCTGGACTTGACCGAAGCCGGAGTGGACCTGTTCTTCGTGATCTCGGGCTTCGTGATGGTCTATGCGTCGCGCGAACTATTTGCGGCGCCAGGGGGCGGATTGTTCTTTTTGAGCCGCCGAATGGCCCGCATTGTGCCGCTCTATTGGTCTATGACGACGATTTTCCTAACAGTGATGTTGGTATCGCCCAAACTCATTCCAGTCGCGCGCCCCGAACTGACAGAGATTCTCGCATCCTATTTCTTTATTCCATACTATCGGCCCGACGAACACTGGATGCACCCGGTCTATAGCATCGGCTGGACTTTGAACTACGAAATGTTCTTCTACGCCGTTTTCGGCTGTGTCATCGCCTTGCCGGTGAAGCGCGCCCTGACCGCACTGACGCTCCTCTTCTGCGCCTTGGCGATCGCTGGCGTCATCCTTCGTCCGGCGCCCGGCGTCTTCTTCTTCTGGTCACGCCCGGTCATTCTCGAATTCGTGATGGGCGCGTGGATCGGCTATGTCCGTTTGACGGAATTCAGAACTACGAACCGGGCCGCGGCGATACTCGCATTCGCCGGGATCGCAGGATTCGCGCTTCAGGTCATGAGCGGCGTATATGCGCACGGCTATTGGCGCCCACTCGTCTGGGGTCTGCCGGCCGCCGCGATCGTCGCCGCCGCGACGCTCTCCAATTGCAATATCACTTCGCGAGGGCTGTGGAAGCCCATCGTCCTTCTCGGCGGCGCCTCCTACTCGCTCTATCTGGTGCATCCGATGGCGGTGCACGCAATGCATCTGCTCTGGGACAAACTGGGCCTCTCGGCCCATGCGAGCGACACGGTCTTCTTTTTCGTCACGCTGGCGCTGATGCCGCTGCTCGCCATCGCGATCTACCTCTGTTTCGAAAAACCGGTCACCAAGGCGCTGCAGGTGCCCTTGCGGAACAGGTTCGTCCCCCTGCGCCCGTTCTCGCTGGGCCCGACTTGTCCCGAGGGCGCATCGAAACACGGGCATTTGACGAGAATGCGCGTAGCGCGCGAGCATGCAGCGAAAACCTTTGCCTTGATCTCCCGCAAGCCGGAGGGGGCAGACCCGGCGACCCCGCTGAACACCAACGATCGCCGACAGGCGAACGGCGGAGATAACAAGCATTTCCCGGAAAAGTGGACACCGGTTTTCCGAAAGGAAATGCGACAAACATCGAATCTACAGCGCTTTCCGACCTCGACAGATGCGATTGATGTTCAACCTAAACGGAAGTCGCTCTAAGCAGCAGAGGCATCTCTCGGTCAACCGTCACTGAGAGTGCTCCGCGGACATCACCGGTCGGATGACGGAGCATTGACATGAGTTACTCCTCTCAGATCGCGACAGTATTCTCCGGCCCTTCCTCAAGCACCAATCCGCCGCATAACGGCCTTGCGGTGGGGCCGAATAACATCGTCATGGTGGAGGGATCGCGGATCGAATGGACCAATCTTTCCGGCGGATCGCCAACGGTGCAATCGACCTACAATTTCTTCTCGTCGCTCTCGCCGACGGGCGGCTTGTATGATCAGCGCTGCGTATACGACAGCGTCAATCAGCGCTACATCGTGATCATGCAGTATGGAGCATCCGGCGCCACGGTCAGCGACGTCGACATTGCGGTCTCCAAGGACTCCAATCCGAACGACGGCTGGTACTTCGCGTCGCTGAACACGTCGCTCACGATCAACGGTCAGTTGACCGGCTCCGACCGCCCGATGTTGTCGATCGACGGCTCGAATATCTACGTCACGGCAGCCCAGTTCAACGTCAACAGCTCGGGCTACGTGGGGACCGAAAGCTGGGTCATCGGCGATACGGCCGGCTCCGGCGGCGGCATCTATAACGGCGGTACGCTGACCGTCACCGCGAATCAGCTCGCCCCGCCGAGCCAGGGCATATTCGCAGTCGCGGCCGGCGGCAACGGCAAGAGCTACTACGCTTCCGACTACTCCAGTGGCAACCAAATATTATTGGCCTTACAAACCTACGACACGGCCACGAACACCTTCGGGCCCGTCAGCACCATCAGCCTCGGCAACATCGATCAGGGCGGCTCCAATACGGCCCAGCAGTTGGGGACGAGCCTCCTGCTGGACGCCGGCGACAGGCGAATCGCCAGCATGGTCTATGCTAACGGCTTTCTCTACGCTGTGGCCGAGATGGACCCGATCGGGTCCAGCGTGCCCGATGTCCACTGGTTCAAGATCGACGTCAGCAATCCCAATGCTCCGACCCTCGTGGCGCAAGGCGACATAACGGGTGCCGCGATCGGCGCCAATGTGGCGACCTTCAACGGCTCCATCGCGGTGGACGGAGCGGGTGATGTCATCATCGATTTCACCGCCAGCGGCCCGAACATGTATCCGGCGGACTACTACGTCTTCCAGGGTGGCGGCGATCCGACCGGTTCTTTCAGCGCACCCATCCTGTACCGAGCCAGCACCGGATATTTCAATTCGGGCGATGGATCCAGCGTGCAGCGTTGGGGCGTCAATTCATCGGCGGTCGTCGACCCCAACAACCCGAACTCGTTCTGGATCTCGAACGAATATGTCGCCAACGGATGGTGGCAGACGTCGGTGGCCCGGATCGCAATCCAGAATCTCGGGGGGACCGCGCCGACTTCGATCGTCCCTTCCGGTACGGGGATCGCCAACGGCGCCGGCGACCTCAACGCCGGCAAGGTGGTCATGCTGACGGTCAATTTCAGCGCGGCCGTGACCGTCGACACCACCGGCGGCTCGCCGACGCTCGCGCTCAATGATAGCGGGACTGCGGCCTATGTCGGCGGTTCCGGCACCTCAGCCCTGACCTTCAGCTACACGGTCGCGGCCGGGCAGAACACGCCCGACCTCGTCGTAGCCTCGTTCAATCTCAATGGCGCAACCGTGAAGGACGGAGCCGGCAACGTGGCCGACCTGTCCGGCGCCACCAACTACAATCCGGCCGGAACGTTGCAGATCGACACGATCGCGCCGGTTCCCGCGTTCAGCCAGGAACCTCCGCTGGTCACCAGCAGCAGCACGGCCGTCTTCGCTTTCGGTACGTCGAACACCGAGACGAACGGAGTCAGCTACGCATACAAGCTTGATGGTGCGACCACGTGGACCGCGGTAACCGGGAGCGCGCTGTCATTGTCCGGTCTGGCGAACGGCTCGCACGCGATTCAGGTCCAGGCGACGGATGGGGCGGGGAACGTCTCCGGTTCGCCGGCGAGCTACAATTGGACTATCGCCCCCGCCGCGGCGCAGATCGAGACGCAGTTCTCCGGCATTTCGGTGACGTCGACCTATCCGCCGCACAATGGTCTCGCGGTGGGGCCGAACAACATCGTCATGATGGAAGGGTCGCGGATCGAATGGACGAACCTCGCCGGCGGATCGCCAACGCTGCAATCGGTCTACAACTTCTTCTCGCCGCTCGGGGCAACGGCGGCAAGCTCCCTGAACCATCCGCGCTGCGTGTATGACAGCATCAATCAGCGCTACATCGTGGTCATGGACAACAGCCCGTCCGGCCACACGATCAGCAACATCGACATTGCGGTGTCCAAGGACTCCAATCCCAACGATGGCTGGTACTTCGCTTCGCTGAACACGTCGCTCACCATCAACAATCAGTTGACCGCGGCCGACAGCCCGACGGTGTCGGTCGATGGCACGAACGTCTACATCACCGCGTCCCAGTACAACGTCAACGTCTCAGGTTACGCCGGAACGGAATGCTGGGTCATCGGCGATACCGCCGGCGCGGGTGGCGGCATCTACAACGGCGGTACGCCGACGGTCGTCGCCAACCAGACCACCCCGTCGACCCAGAGCATCTTCAAGGCCGTGGCCGGCAACAACGGCAAGACCTATTACGCAAGCGACTACTCCAGCGGCAGCCAGGTCGTCTGCACGTTGCAGACCTACGACGCGGCCACCAACACGTTCGGACCCGCCAGCACCATCGGTCTCGGCAATATCGATCAGGGTGGTGCCTACACGGCCCAGCAGTTGGGGACGAGCCTCCTGCTCGACGCCGGCGACAAGCGAACCCGCAACCTCGCCTACGCCAATGGCTTTCTCTACGGCGTGACCGAGATAAAGCCGATCGGCTCGAGCGTGCCCGCGGTCCACTGGTTCAAAATCGACGTCAGCAATCCCAATGCTCCGACCCTCGTGGCGCAAGGCGACATAACGGGTGCCGCGATCGGCACCAATGTGGCGACCTTCAACGGCTCCATCGCGGTGGACGGAGCGGGCGATGTCATCATCAATTTCACCGCCAGCGGCCCGAACATGTATCCGGGAGACTATTACGTCTATCAAAAGGGCAGCGACCCGCCCGGCTCGTTCAGCGCGCCCGCTCTGTATCAAGCGAGTACCGGCTTCTTCAACTCGGGCAACGGAGCCAGCGTGCAACCGTGGGGCAACTATTCCTCGGCAACCGTGGACCCAAACAACCCGAACTCGTTCTGGATATCGAACGAATATGTCGCCAACGGCTGGTGGCAGACGTCGGTCGCCAAGGTCGCGATCGAGACCGCAGAGGCGCCGACACTGACGATCACCAATACGTCGTTGAACGTGACGGCGGGCGGGTCAGTGCCGCTCGGAATCACCGCTACACCCGTTGATTCCGACGACACGATATCGGTGAAGATCAGTGGCGTACCGACATACGAGACGGTAACAGCACCCAGCGGGGATACCGTTACGAGCAGCCTCCAAGCGGATGGTACGAATACCTGGACCGTTACCGAGGGCGCATCAACGACAGGGGCGCCGCTCACCGCACTCACGCTGTCTTCGAGCTACGCGGGCTCGGATCACCCGATTGCTACGTTCACGGTCACGGCGAGCAACACGACGTCCGGGGAGACGGCGACCTCGGCGGCGCAGACGATGACGGTGATCGATCCTCCTGCGGTGACGGCCGGTGGTGGGCCGAGTGCCTCGCCGCGTGGAGGAACCGTTGCTTCGACCCCGAACCTGGGACAGATCGACCGCCTTGTGGCGCTGATGGATCAATTCACAGCGGCCGGATTCCACGAAGACCAAACCGGCGCTGGCGCGATCACTTCGATGTTCGGCTCGAACGGGAGCCACGAGGACTTGGCGTTTTTGGCTACGCCGCACTATCACCACGCCTGAGCGCGGTGATAGGCGGAACGAATGGAAATAGTCGGCAACCGAATGATCGGTTGTGTGGTCGGCTGAGAGCTATGGAAGCCCACGCATGACCCAAGACAACGACCAGGGGCTCTTCGCCCTTGCCATGTTGCTGCGGATTCACGGCGTCGCTGCCGAGCAACCGCAGCTGCGTCATCGCCTGGGCTCGGCCGCCGTCGGCATCACAGAGATGCTGCGCTGTGCAAAGGAGCTCGGGCTCAAGGCCCGTGCGGTCCGAACGACGTGGGCGCGCCTCGCGCAAACGCCATTGCCGGCAATCGCGGCACTCAAGGATGGCGGGTTCCTCCTGCTCGGCAATGCGGGGGGAGATCGGGTGCTCGTTCAGCGCCCCTCTGCACCGCGCCCAGAAGCGCTGAGCCGCGCTGAATTCGAAGCGCTGTGGAACGGCCGCCTCATCCTGATGGCGCGCCGCGCCTCACTCTCGGACCTCGCTCGCCGATTCGACATCACCTGGTTCTTTGGCGCGATTCAGAAGTATCGCCACCTCTTGGGCGAAGTGCTCGTCGCCTCGTTCTTCCTCCAGATCTTTGCGCTCATCACCCCTTTGTTCTTTCAGGTCGTGATCGACAAGGTGCTCGTGCATCGCGGGCTGAGCACGCTCGAGGTTCTGGCCATCGGTCTTGCAACCATTGCCGTTTTCGAGGCGATCCTCGGCGCGTTACGCACCTACCTGTTCGCCCATACGACCAACCGCATCGACGTCGAGCTGGGTGCGCGCCTGTTTCGCCACCTGATGTCGCTGCCGCTCGCCTATTTTCAGACGCGGCGTGCAGGGGATTCGATCGCTCGTGTGCGCGAGCTCGAGAATATCCGCAATTTCCTCACAAGCTCGGCTCTGACCCTGGTCATCGATCTGGTGTTCACCGTCGTTTTCCTGGGCGTGATGGTCATCTACTCGCCCTGGCTGACTCTGATCGTTCTCAGCGCCTTTCCCTTCTATATCGGGATCTCGGCGGGTGCGACGCCGTTTTTCCGCCGACGCCTCGACGAAAAATTTGAACGCGGGGCCGAAAACCAAGCCTTCCTCGTCGAGAGCATCACCGGCGTCGAGACGCTAAAGGCCATGGCGGTCGAGCCGCAGATGCAGCGTCGCTGGGACGAGCAGCTCGCCGCCTATGTGGCTGCCAGCTTTCGCGTCCTCAGTCTCGGCAACGTGGCGAGCCAGGCCATCCAGCTCGTGAGCAAGCTGGTCACCGTCGCCATCCTGTTCTTCGGCGCCAAGCTCGTCATTGAGGGAAACCTGACTGTCGGCGAACTCGTCGCCTTCAACATGCTGGCCAGCCGCGTAAGCATCCCCGTGCTGCGGCTCGCCCAGATCTGGCAGGACTTCCACCAAGCGCGTCTTTCCGTCGAGCGGCTTGGCGATATCCTCAACACCCGTCCGGAGCCGACGATTGGTTCGGGCCGCTCGGCGTTGCCGCCGATCCGCGGCGAAGTCACGTTCGAGCATGTCGATTTTCGCTACCGCATCGACGGACCGGAAATCATGCACGACGTCAGCTTCCGTGTGCCTCCGGGTCAGATCGTCGGGATCGTCGGCCCCTCAGGCTCCGGCAAGAGCACGCTCGCTAAACTCATCCAGCGCCTCTACGTGCCCGAAGCCGGGCGCGTCCTGGTCGATGGCGTCGATCTTGCGGCGGTGGACGCAGCTTGGCTGCGCCGACAGCTCGGCGTGGTGCTCCAGGAGGACATGTTGTTCAATCGCTCGGTGCGCGACAATATCGCGCTTGCCGATCCGGCCATGCCGATGGAGCAGATCATCGCTGCGGCGTCCCTCGCGGGGGCCCATGAGTTCGTCCTCCAACTCCCCGAGGGCTACGACACGATCGTCGGCGAGCGCGGCAGCAGCCTGTCCGGCGGTCAGCGTCAACGTATCGCAATCGCGCGCGCGCTCGTCACCGACCCCCGCATCCTGATCTTCGACGAAGCCACGAGCGCGCTCGATTATGAGAGCGAGCGGATCATCCAGGACAACATGCAGCAGATATGCGAGCGCCGCACCGTGTTCGTGATCGCTCACCGCCTGTCGACTGTGCGCCGCGCCGATCGAATCATCACCATCGAGTGCGGCCGCCTCATCGAGGACGGGACGCACGACGAACTGATGCGCTCGAAGGGTTCCTACGCCAACCTGCATTACCTGCAAGCGGGGATCCAATGACGACGGTCAGGAAGGTCGTCGAATTCCCGGACCGGCAGCAACGCCGCCGCGACCACGAGACGGCGTTCCTGCCGGCGACGCTCGAGGTCGTCGAGACACCGCCGTCGCCGATCGGCCGCGCCATCGGCGCAACGATCATCGCGGTGTTCTGCGTTGCCGTGATCTGGGCGGCGCTCGGCGAGGTCGACCTGGTGGCAACCGCTCCGGGCAAAATCATCCCCAGCGGCCGGACCAAAACCGTTCAGCCGTTCGAAGCCGGCGTCGTGCGCGCGATCCGTGTTCGCGACGGCGCGTCCGTCAAGGCGGGCGACGTGATGATCGAGCTCGATCCCACCATCAGCGCCGCCGATGTCGAACATGCCAGGAGCGACCTCGTCGGCGCCGAGCTCGATGTCGCCCGGCTCCGAGCGGCGCTTGCGGGGCCGACCGATTCGGTCGCGGATTTCACGCCGCCGGCCGGCGCAGGTGAGGGACTCGTCGAGACGCACCGTCGGTTCCTGGCAACCCAGACTGCCGAGCACAAAGCCAGGATTGCCGAGATCGATGGACAACTCGCCCAGAAAGTTGCGGAACGCGACACGATTACGGCCATGATTGCGAAGATCGAGGCGACCATTCCGCCGCTCCAGGAGCGGGTGAATGTCCGTCAGTACCTTTATGAACGGCAAGTCGGCACGAAGCTCACTTATCTCAGCGAATTTCAGGATCTCGTCGGGCAACAGCATGAACTCCTGGTCCAGCAAAGCCGGCGGCGCGAAGTGGACGCGGCGATTGGGGCGCTCACCGAAACGCGTTCCAAGGCGGAGGCGGAGTATCGCCGCATCCTGTTCGATGAGCTGACCAAAGCCGAACAAAAGGCGGCGGGCCTCGCCCAGGACGTGATCAAGGCCGAACGCAAGGCCAAGCTGCAGATTCTGACCGCGCCAATCGACGGGATCGTTCAGCAGCTCGTGGTGCATACGATTGGAGCAGTGGTCACGCCCGCGCAGCCGCTCGCCGTCGTCGTACCGCGTGACAGCGAACTCGAGATCGAGGCAATGGTGTCGAACCGCGACATCGGGTTTGTCTTCGCTGGGCAGGACGCCGAGATCAAGGTCGATACGTTCAATTTCACGCGTTATGGTCTCCTCCATGGGCGGGTGCAAAGCGTTTCGCGCGACGCCATCGCCCGCGACAGACATGATGAGCCTTCCCGGGCTGCGCCGACCGGGGCGCAGAGCACCACGAGCGAACCCAACGGCCAGGAGCTGGTCTACGCCGCGCGCGTCGTACTCGACCGCGCGCAGATGGAGATCGAGGGCGGGCCCGTCCAGCTTCTGTCCGGCATGGCCGTTACGGTCGAGATCAGGACCGGCTCGCGTCGCATCATCAGCTACCTGCTTTCCCCGCTCGTACGCTACCGGCAGGAAGTCCTGCGAGAAAGATAGAAACACGCGCCCATGGAACCAGCGCCGCAGAGCAACACCGCGCCGTTCTATCGTTCGCTCATCGCGATCGACGGGGTGGGCCTGCGCGACGTGCCGGCGAATTTCCATGTCGCGCCGGGCATGCCGGTCACCGCCGACATCAAGGTGGGCAGGCATACCATCCTGAATTACCTGCTCGACCGCGTGCTGGCGGTCGCCTTGGAGGGAATGCGCGAACCGCAACGTTTGCGGAGAATCAGGGGTCCGTGTGCAGCATGAGACGCATGGCAGATTGGCGTCCGCTCGAGAGAGTGCAGGCCGTTTTTTCGCCGACCGCAGCATTGCGGCGTGGGGCCACGCTGATGGCCGCCGGCAAAACCGGACCGGCTTTCCAGCTCTATGCCCGCGCCGGCCGTACCGGGTTGGCCGAGGCGGAGTACCGCGTCGGGCGCTGCTATCTCGATGGCGTTGGCGTTCCGCCCAGCCGCGCCGAAGGGATACGTTGGCTCGAACAGGCGGCACATCACGGCCACGTTGAAGCTCAATCGCAGCTCGCAGTCATCTACCTCCATGGCAGGGCGGGCGAGCCGAGCCCGAAGAGTGCCGCGAGCTTGTTCGACGTCAGCGACACTGCAGACCCGGACTACGTCACGGCGGTGCGGCGGGCGCGCATGGCCGCGGAGGCGGGCTCGGGCGAGGCGCAGGCGGTGTTGGCATTCATCCTGAGCTCCGGACCCCAGGACATGCGCGACCTCGATGAAGCGGCTCTGTGGTACGAGCGCTCAGCCGCGGCCGGCTGCCCGCAGGGTATGCTGGGCCATGCGCTGGCTTTGAACCGCAAGGGCGGCGACGAGACGGTGCAACGCGAAGTCGCCGTGCAATTGGGCAAGGCGGCGGAAGCGGGCCTTCCGGCGGCGCTTTATCTGCTCGGCGTGATGAGCGAACGCGGCCTCGGGGTGACCCGCAATGAGGGTGCTGCGGCGGAATTCTATCGACGCGCCGCGGAGAAAGGCCACCGCTCGGGTCAAGCGCACTGGGGCAAGGCGTTGATGCACGGCATCGGAGTGGATGCAAATCCATCCGACGGCGAAATCTGGCTGCGTCGGGCCGCGCTCGCCGGCGATCCGGAAGCGGCCGCTGCGCTCGGCGATCTCCATGCGACCGGCGGAAATCTGCCGCCAAATCATGCGGAAGCAGCGAGTTGGTTCCGCCGCGCAGCCGAGGCCGGCCACAAGGGCGCGGCGCGCTCGCTTGGCCTGCTGTATTTTGCCGGTGCTGGCATCCCGCGCGATCCCGAACGGGGCATGCAGTGGCTCCGTATCTCCGGGGACGGGCGGGCGCGCGCCGAGCTCGGCAATCTCGTGCTCACCGGCATGGGGGAAGAGGACGATCGTATCCGTATCTACAAAGGGTTCGAGCGGGCGGCGGCATCGGGTGATCCGGTAGCAGCGTACAACTGCGCCGTCTGCCTGTCTCATGGTATTGGCGCGGCGCGCGACGACAGGGAGGCGGCGCTGTGGCTGCGCAAAGCCGCCGACCGAGTGCTGGACGCGCAGTTCTGGTATGGCCGCGTCCTGGTCGAGGGAC
>WNFE01001252.1_pt1 | contig 18383 bp, 10 predicted proteins | sample 5400451 | NCBI WGS metagenome assembly WNFE01 (sample SAMN13153344, study PRJNA577476) | soil metagenome | isolation source: 200 cm saprolite under Douglas fir tree site 2 hole 2 | place: USA:California | collected 2015-04-18
CAAAAGAGGAGAAGTATGCTCCGTGCCAAAAACGTCCTAATAACTGGGTGAGAAAGACTCGTCTCAGGCTAAGCTCCAGGGTTGAAGTCCACATGGCTAGACCCTCCTCAGGCTATTATCTCATCTTGTATTTGTATGTTCTATGAAGTGTATCACGCATAGCGGAGGGGGTCAATGAAGAGGTAATAAACTGACACTCCCCGCCATACATGACGGGGGTTCTTGGTTCAACGAAGGAGCTTGCCACATGAATACTGCTACTCACGCCGTAGAGGTCCCTTTTCCCCAAGCGTTCGCTTCTCCGAAGAGAAGCCCGTTTCCGAGTGCCCCCCGGTACGGTCTGTTCCTGGCTTCAAGCGATAGGCAATCCGACCGTGAGGTGGGAATGCGCCCTCCGAAGAGGTCCTACGCAGCCTATCACCACTGTGCGCACGAACAACTTGATACGCTAGTGCTTTTACCCACGGGAACGATTTACCGTGGAACCCAGCGAAACACTATTCGGTTGTCAATGTGCACAAGAACGAGAACATGTATACGACACCCAAAGCGAAATGTCAAGCGGTTTGGCTTGGGGAGCGGACTTTCCGCCTGCGGGCGGCGGGCTTTTCATCCCCCGTTTGGAAAGCAGGGGGCTTTCAAGCCCGTTCTCTGTAAGTCATTTACCTTTCAAAACATAGCCTACACCCCTTACAGTTTGAATAAGGCGAGGTGTGCTTGGCGAATCCTCAATTTTCTCTCTTAAATATCTTACGTACACTTCAATGATATTAGTTTCACCCAGAAAATCGTAGCCCCACACGCGGTTAAGAATCGTTTTGCGATCTAATACCTCTCGTGGGTGGCTTATAAAAAGGTAAAGGAGATTATATTCTGTAGCGGTCAACTCGATAGGACGGCCTGCACGCGTCACTTCACGTGTTGCCGTGTTAAGTTGCAAATCACCAAATTGGAGAATCTGGCCATGGGCAGAATCCGGCCCTTCCTCAGCTTTGCTTCGTTTCTGCCGGCGTAAAATGGCACGAATGCGGGCCACAAATTCCTCGAAACTGAACGGCTTAGCCAGGTAGTCATCGGCACCTGTCTCCAAACCCGTTACGCGATCTTGTACCTCGTCTTTTGCAGTAAGCATCAGGATAGGGATATCTCGCGTGGTAGGATTGATGCGAAGTTGCCGGCACACTTCTAGACCGTCCATTCCAGGCAACATCAGGTCCAGGATAATCACATTGGGGTCCATGCGTTGAGCAGCAGCTAAACCCTGCGGACCATCATATGCAGATTCTACCTGAAAGCCTTCATACTTAAGCCCTAACTTGATAAGCTCTATGATATTTTCTTCGTCATCTATCACCAGCACTTTTAACGTAGGCTGGCTCTCACGATTGGTGGGAGTGTTAGTCTCTATCATCACATTGCCCCTTTTCAAATGTTATTATTCTTTTTCATTATAGATATCCAAGCGGCCATTCGCAAGGACTCAGAAGCCTGGAATATAATTCGCTTGTCAGAAAGGCTCCGATGCTCTATCATATGTAGAGATTGATACTTCGGGCCCAAAGTGATATTCCCTGAGTGGGAAAGTTAGATGGAAGAGCAGTATGGCAATTCCTATAAAGAATGCACCTAATCCGCAACGTGCGAGGGCACGATCTGTTCCGTACAATAAGCGTCTAAAGGGCAATCGCAAGGCCGGCCTTGACAAGCCAACGCTCCAACAGAGGTATAAGAAGCGCATCGTCTATACACTGAAGCATCCAATCGATGGTGTTTGGGGCTGGTTGAGTTCGGTACGTACCGCTATTTTTCTGATTGCGTCAATCGCGTTAGTCTGCTTCCTTGGCATCTATTTTGTGCAGGCTCCCGGTGAAGTCCTTGGTGATCCTGTAGCTTATGCCGCGTGGGTACAGCAGAATGCCTTGCCTCGTTATGGTTCGCTTACACCGTTCTTTGATTGGCTGAGGTTCTTCACTGTCTTCTCGAGCTGGTATTTCATGCTCTTGCTAACAGTGCTTTCACTCAGTATCATTGTTTGTACATTGAATAGGGTGCCCGCCATCTGGCAGAATTTTAAGCATCCGCTCATCAGGCGTAATGAAAACTTCTATCAAAACGCCCTGGAACGCGGCGAATTTACTCACCCCAAGGCTGTCACATGGACACAAGCCGAATTTCGCAAGCGCGGCTTCCGCGTTCGTACCCTTGAGGATAACGAGGTCACCTATATTTACGCTAACAAGAATTCCTGGGCTACGCTTTCAACCTTTGTCTTCCACGCGGCCCTGGTTACACTCTTAATGGCAGGCGTTGTCTCACAGTGGCATGGTTTCCCTCCCGGCAGCGCGGCGCGCCGTTTCCTCCCGGCGCCGCTGGTAAGCCTTACTGATAGCCTCGCAGGCTTTACCTTCGACCAGGCGCTTCCCAATGGACAGAGCGCGGTTGTTTATACACGTGGAACGCCACATAACATCAGCTTTCGTGCCAATAACTTTACCGCCACGTTCGATGCTAAAACGGGCCTGCCGACTGATTATGTAACTGATCTGAGCGTTTACCAGGATGGAGAACTCGTGGCACACAGTAACCACCTGCGCGTCAATGATCCGTTGTCATATGGTGGAATCGTCTTTCACCAGTCATCACTAATTCCATCCGTCAATATCACTATCTCCGATGCCCAGGGATGCATCGTGTGTGACGAGCCCATTGTGTTAGATCAAACTGGCACAAATCCTCCGAACCTGGTAGTTGATTATGCCAGGGGCATTCCCATAGCAGGATCGGATCTGACCCTGGGCGTATTCTTTCCCCATAGCTCTTCGGTGCATCTCACACAGGTGCAACATCCATCCATACTCATTACTGTAGGCGCTCCAAATGCTTCTTTAACTCAGGACAAGGCTATTGTAACATTGCAGCCACTTCATTCCGGCCAGAGCTTTGACAAGCAATGGACAATCAGGCTAAATAGTGCAAGCGAAGCAACTGTATTGTTAGTCACCAAAGATGTTGGCTCTATACTGGTCTGGCCGACAGCTGTCATACTCATCTTAAGCTTATGTATCACCTTCTATTTCCCTCAGAAGCGCATTTGGATACGCATCGAGGATCGGCGAGTGCAGATGGCTGCTCTACGCGAGCATTTTACGAATATTCGTACTGACTTGCTGGCAATTACGCGAAATTCAGGACCATTGACAGCAAGTAACTCCTGAGATATGCTACGGGCGGGAGATTGTCTCTTGTTCCTTAAAGATTGCGAAATAGAGATTCCAGGGAATTCTCCACCTGTTATGCCTTCGTCTGCTGGAAAGGTGCCCGGCAATGAAATTGACAATGAAAGGCGATTATGGCCTGCGAGCCATGCTTGATTTGGCGGCATACTATGGACATGGGCCGATAGAGAGTGCCGATATCGCCAGCAGGCAGTACATTCCGGAGCAGTATCTCGATCAAATTTTAATGACCCTACGTAAAGAGGGGCTGGTCAAAAGTGTCCGTGGCCCAAAAGGTGGACACGTGCTGGCCAGGCCACCGGGGCAAATTACGATGGCTCAGGTGATGCAGGCTCTTGAAGGATATGTACCGCCAATGGAGTGTCTACCTAACCCGGATTTTTGTAAACTCACGCCGGGATGTGCATTGCGTGAGGTCTGGCGCAAAATTGATGAGATGACTCAGCAAATACTTATGTCGACTACCATTGAGGAGCTGGCCCAAAGGCACCGGGTTGGCAATACCGAAACGATGTACTATATCTAAGAGAAGCCATGGCACATTGGTCAAAAGATATCACCGAACTTGTTGGTCATACACCCCTGGTTGAATTAAAGAGAATCACCTCTGAGATAGCGCAGCCGCAGCAAACTACGATACTTGCCAAACTTGAAATGTTCAGCCCTGGTGGGAGTGTCAAGGACCGCGTTGCCCTACAGATGATTTGCGAGGCCGAGGTGCAGGGTCTATTGCGGCCGGGTGGTATTATCACCGAACCCACCAGCGGCAACATGGGTATATCCCTTGCCTGGGTCGCCGCCGCTCGAGGCTATGCATGCATTCTGACTATGCCCGATACTATTACCATAGAGCGCCGTCTTCTTCTGCAACGTTTTGGAGCGAAAATTCTCCTTACTCCTGGGAATCAAGGCATGCGTGGAGCTATCAACAAAGTTATCGAGCTGCGCACTACTCTTCCTAATGCCTGGTTCCCGCAGCAATTCTACAACCAGGCTAACCCTCGTGCACACCGTGAAGGAACAGCCGTCGAAATTTGGGAGGAGACCGCCGGCGCTGTAGATATAGTTGTGATTGGTGTTGGCACTGGCGGGACCTTAACTGGAGTTGCCGAAGGGCTGCGGGCACGCAAACCTACCATCGAAGTTGTTGCTGTAGAGCCTGCCTCCTGCGCTGTCTTATCTGGTGGGCGCCCGGGACCGCACCGGATCGAGGGACTCGGCGCAGGCTTTCAACCTGATACACTACGTGTTGACCTCATAGATCGCGTCATTCCTGTCACTGACCAGGATGCGGTAGTAACTGCCATCCGCCTTATGCAGGAGGAAGGGCTCTCAGTTGGTATCAGCAGTGGGGCAGCGGCCTGGGCTGCATTGCAGGAGGCACGTAAAGCCGAAAACCAGGGAAAGATAATCGTTACGATTTTTCCTAGTGCTGCAGAACGTTATTTGCAGACCATCCTTTTCGAGGATCTTAGGAATGAGCCAAGATAGGGGCCCTCTCTCCTTCATAACTTTTTTTTCAAGACTGGCTACCCAAGGGTAGCAGCCCAATAAAATGAAATTGCTATGTGGAAGTCGAAGTGGCTGTGCCTGGCGCCGCCAGGCACAGCCACTTCGACTTCCACATAGCAATTTCTAGATGAAGGCCCGCTTGTGGGCAAATTCTTCTCGTTTGGGCCATTCATCCCCACCATAAATGGACGGAGTTTCTGGCCCTTCTTTGTAACTGGTCGGATAGCTGATACGTATTACATAAGAGTAGAATGCCTGCACTGAAGTGTGGAATTGGGAAACTAGAAGTAACCAAAGTAAACAGCCTGCAAGAAACACCTCTACTCTAAAAAAGCTGTGGTTTCCCTCGAGAGGATATATGATACAGACATCAGCGAGTAACCATGTATTTTATCCCAGTCGCGCATCATATGTACGTACACGTCTATTAGGATGGCTACTTATTCTCGCATCTTTAACGATTGCCGTTGTGTGCGCAGTTCTTGCTATCAGACTGTGGCCCACCTACTCGCACACGTTTACGCCTTACCTAAAGTGGCAAGATGCCTTGCTGGCTTCTTTCTGGTATAGTGTACTTCTTTTGCTGGGTGGGAGTATGCTGGTCGCGCGTTTTCTCTACGCGCTGCATGCAGGATATTATAGAGGCATGTTCGTTCTGGAGGGTGATTCTACCTTAATTGTGCGTGATCTTTCGCCTAAGAATTTCTCGAGTATCTACTGGGCGGTTGGAACAGCCCTCTCATGTTTTATAGCTGCCCTGGTTGGACTCGTTCCAGAGATACTGATAGGCTGGACGTTGCACCTACCCCATCCAGCACTCATTGTGATATGCACAGCGGTGGCCATTGCGTTGAGCCTGGCAGGGTTAGCTATTACCCTGGTTGCTTCTTCATTCATCGTGATTGGTTGGGTTGGCTGCGTCTCTTTCTGTCGTAAAATGGGAGCGCCGCAGACATACCGGCTTGGTAAACAGACCACGCTAAGAATAGACAATTTTGTGCTGTCTATCACTCATCCCGATCAACAAGAGTCCATGTTTGACCTCAATTTGTTGGATGTGGAGGATCAACATCACCTCCTCTATCTTCTACACAAGCGCTGGCTTGATGCTGAACGGCCCTGGAATCCCTGGTTGGGTGAAGAGATCGAGGCAGCCCTGGAGGAAGCGAACCGCTTTACAATGCTGGTATAATAAGTATTGACAGATTTTGGAAGAAAACCCCAAAAACTATTGACAAGCTTTGGAGGATGTAGTATACTACATCCTGTAGGATTATATGCGCCGTTGCGTGCGAAGACACACGTAATTTATAATCTGTTGAGAGACGAAGATAAACAAACGCTTAACCATACATCATTCCCCACTACCCATTGTAGGGCACTACACGTGTTAAGGACGCCACGTAAACCTGCAAGAAGCTAAGCCCTTTTTAAGCGGCTACAATAAGCTGTAGCGACTGTGTGGTATTGGAGTGAAGAGGGTTGATAGAAGTGACATTAGTACCACGATATGGGAAAGCGGTAGTGTGTTCTGTTATTATACATGAGGCACGCGTTTCGTCTAATGATGTGGGGAGGATGTACGTGGATGACACGAAAATAACTAGTACCTGTAGGACATGTGAGTAACCGCTTGCGAAAGCGCAGAGCGGTTACTTTTCTTGTCGTAGAAAGTCCTGCAACACGGGCATTATTGGGTAATTATCTTTTATTCTTCTTCCGTTTACATTTTCAATCAAAAGGAGGGCGCAAAGGTGACTGTTAAGAGTCACCCTTGTTACCACGTGAGCGAGTGTCGACGAGGCATATCGCTCCTATAGTTTCCTCCTGGGTACCCTGTGGGAGGCGACCGCAAGGGATAGCCCCTAAAGTGAGAGGAGAACACTACCTATGGCAATAACTAGCAGGGCCGTTACAATTCCTGAGCGCGTATCTTTTGCACGCATTCCGGATATACGGCCAATGCCAGGCCTCATTCAAATTCAGCTAGATTCTTTTGAATGGTTTAAGAAAGAAGGTTTACGCGAACTTTTTGACGAAATCTCTCCCATTGAAGATTTTACCGGGAAAAATCTGAAACTCGAATTTATTGTGCCACCCGAGCCTTTCGGTAAGCCAAAGTACACTGAGGACGAGTGCCGTGACCGCGATGCCACGTACTCTTCACCTTTAACCGTCAAGGCTCGATTGACCAACAAAGAGACTGGCGAAATCATTGAGAAGGATATCTTCATGGGTGATTTCCCACTGATGACCAAAGAAGGTACCTTCATCATCAATGGTGCGGAACGTGTTGTTGTCAGCCAGCTTGTTCGTTCGCCCGGTGTGTACTTTACCGCCGATGAAGACGCTACCACTGGTCGTAGACTTTATGCAGCCAAGCTCATCCCAGGACGTGGCGCCTGGTTAGAATTTGAGACCAGCAACAAGAACCTGCTCACGGTGAAGATTGACCGTAAGCGTAAGTTGCCGGTCACCACCTTGCTACGTGCTATTGCGAGCCTGGCGAAAGAGCAGTGGTATGGTGAGACCCTCGACCTCTCAACCGACCAGGGCATTCTCGACGCTTTCCGTGGTGTCGATAACGATCCCAACGTCCGTTATATCCAGGCGACGATGGATCGTGATCCTGTCAAACGAGAGGATGAGGCGATACTCGAACTCTATAAAAAGATGCGCCCGGGTGATCCGGCGACTCTTGATAATGCCCGTTCGCTTGTCAAGAACATGTTCTTTAACCCACGTCGCTATGACCTGGGCAGCGTTGGACGCTACAAGCTCAACAGGAAGATGGACCTCTCTGCACCACAGAGCCAGCGTACCTTAACGCAGGATGACCTGGTCAACATTGTTCGTCGCCTGATTCAATTGAATAATGGGCATGGGCGCAAAGATGATATCGACCACCTGGGCAATCGTCGCGTACGCTGCGTCGGCGAACTTATCCAGACGCAGTTTCGTGTTGGTTTGCTGCGTATGGAGCGCGTTGTCAAAGAGCGCATGAGCATTCAGGAGCCGGGACAGGCAACTCCCAACGCTCTTATCAACATACGCCCGGTGGTTGCCGCCATGAAAGAATTCTTCGGTGGCAGTCAGCTTTCGCAGTTTATGGATCAGACCAATGCGCTCGCTGAGATTGGGCATAAGCGGCGTCTGTCAGCACTTGGTCCTGGCGGACTATCGCGAGAACGAGCGGGTTTTGATGTGCGTGACGTACATCGCTCCCATTATGGCCGCATTTGTCCAATTGAGACGCCAGAAGGTCCAAACATTGGTCTTATTGGTAATCTGGCGACCTATGGGCAGATTAACCCGTATGGCTTTATCGAAACACCATACCGGAAGGTCTATAAACGCCTACGTGCCAGCGATCCAAGACTGATCGGTCGTGAATTCCGTGGCGTTGTTGGACATGAGAACGAAGATGTGCGATCTGTTGACGGTGAGGTCCTTGTCAAGGCGCGAACACGAGTACGTGTTGATGACGCATTGTTTGCGAAGCTATCGCAGGCGCTGGGTGATGTTGAAGTGAGGACCAGGCCCTTTGTGACCGACGAAGTGGACTATCGCACCGCCGATGACGAAGAAAATTTCTGGATTGCCCAGGCAAATGCGAAGTTGGACAATAAGGGTGAATTTACGGAAGATCGTGTCCTTGCTCGTTACCAGGGTGAATTCGTCATGGAGAACTCCGATTATATGGACTACATGGACGTATCACCGCGCCAGACCGTCAGTGTAGCGACAGCGCTCATTCCATTCCTGGAGCATGACGACGTGAACCGGGCGTTGATGGGTGCGAATATGCAGCGCCAGGCTGTTCCGCTCCTGCGGCCGCAGGCACCGATTTGCGGAACCGGGATCGAGCGCCAGGTAGCCATTGACTCTGGCCAGGTGCTTGTGAGTGATATCAACGGCGAAGTTGTCAGTGCAACTGCTCGCCAGATTCAAACTGTAGATGAAGAGGGCGAGGTGCATACCTACCGCTTGCGCAAGTTTGTGCGTTCAAATGCAGGTACCTGCATTAACCAGCGACCGATTGTCCGCAAAGGTGATTATGTCACTGCCGGGCAGGTTATCGCTGATGGCTCATCGACAGAAGACGGTGAACTTGCACTCGGTCAAAACATACTCGTCGCCTTTATGAGTTGGGAAGGTGGCAACTACGAAGATGCCATCCTCATCAGCGAGCGCATAGTGCGTGAGGACCTCTTCACCTCTATACATATCGAAAAATACGAGATCGACGCGCGGGATACCAAACTTGGACCCGAAGAGATCACGCGGGACATTCCAAATGTCGGCGAAGAAGGACTACGAAACCTGGATGAGCGCGGCATCATTTATGTCGGTGCTGAGGTTGGGCCGCAAGATATCCTCGTCGGAAAGATCACGCCGAAAGGCGAGACCGAACTCACTGCCGAGGAGAAGCTGCTGCGGGCCATCTTTGGTGAAAAGGCTCGTGAGGTCAAAGATACCTCTCTGCGCGTACCACATGGTGAGCGCGGCAAAGTTGTCGAAGTCAAGGTATTCTCGCGGGATCAGGGTGATGAACTGCCGCCAGGCGTCAATCAACTGGTGCGTGTCAGCATTGCCCAGAAGCGTAAAATCGGCGCTGGTGACAAAATGGCCGGGCGCCACGGCAACAAGGGTGTCATCTCGCGGGTGTTGCCAATCGAGGACATGCCGTTCCTACCTGATGGTACGCCAGTGGATATCATCCTGAACCCATTGGGTGTGCCGCATCGTATGAATATCGGACAGATTATGGAAACGCACCTTGGCTGGGCTGCTGAGGCATTAGGTATCAAGATCGCAACGCCGGTCTTTGATGGAGCTACTGAAGAAGATATCGAAGAATACCTGCGTAGTGCTAATCTGCCGGAGTCAGGAAAGGTACAGCTCTTCGATGGGCGGACGGGTGAGCCATTCGATCATCCGATCACCGTTGGTTACACCTATATGTTGAAACTGGCGCACCTGGTCGAAGACAAAGTCCATGCTCGCTCGACTGGCCCATACAGCCTGATAACGCAACAGCCACTTGGCGGTAAGGCGCAATTTGGTGGGCAGCGTTTCGGTGAAATGGAAGTATGGGCACTCGAAGCCTATGGGGCAGCGAACATCTTACAGGAAATCCTGACCGTCAAATCGGACGATGTCGTAGGACGTGTTAAGACCTATGAAGCCATTGTCAAGGGTGAAAATATTATGGAGCCGGGAGTGCCGGAATCCTTTAAAGTCTTAGTCAAAGAATTGCAAAGCCTTGGTATTAACGTAGAGGTTCTCAATGAAGATGAGCAGAAGATCCAATTCGTTGAGGATACCTCGAACGACGTAATGCCAGAATTGGGCATTAACCTATCCGGTTTCGAAGGTGATCAGTAACACCAGGAGGCATCATGCTCGAAGTAAACGATTTTAATGCAATACGTATTAGCCTTGCCAGCCCGGAGCAGATTCGTGGCTGGAGCTATGGCGAGGTAACGAAACCGGAAACCATCAACTACCGCACACTTAAGCCGGAGAAAGATGGCCTTTTCTGCGAGCGCATTTTCGGCCCAACCAAGGACTGGGAGTGCTACTGCGGGAAATATAAGCGCGTGCGCTTTAAAGGCATCGTATGCGACAAGTGTGGCGTCGAAGTGGCACGCTCTAAGGTACGTCGCGAGCGCATGGGGCACATCGAACTGGCCTCCCCTGTAAGTCACATCTGGTACTTCAAGGGGACGCCGAGTCGCATTGGTCTCTTGCTGGACCTCTCCCCGCGTAACCTGGAGCGCATCCTGTACTTTGCCCTCTACGTCGTCACGCATATCGATGAGGATGCCCGGCAACAGGAATTGATGCGTATAGATGGAGAGCTGAGCAGACTCGAACAAAACCTGGATGACAAGGTCGTCGAGCGCATCGATAGCCTGAAGGTGAAGCGTGAAAGTGACATTCAAGATACGCTCGATCGCACAACTGAAGATCAGCAGGAGATCGAGGCCCGGCGCGAGCGGGAATTGGAGGCAGCAAGGCAGGCCGAAAGTGAAACGCTCGCCGGGCTGCGCGCGTCGATGGGCCAGGAAGCAGAGCAAGATATTGTCTTTGCCCCGACCGACCGGGTGATTGTCAAGCAAGGCGACGTGGTTACATCGAAGGACCTCGAAACACTGGAGCGAGTCGCTGAGATCTGGCGTAACGATATTGCCGAGAATGCGCGCCATGACCTTGAGGCCTCGCGGGCGGAAAGCGACCGGGAAGCCAAGCGCCTGCAACTGGACTACCAGGGGCAAATTGACTCGGTGCAGACGCAGCTAGAGACACAGCGCGTCGACAGGCGGCAGCGCCTGGAGCAATTGCGGCGTGACCTGGAAGGGATCAAGAAGATGGACCTGATCCAGGAGAACCGCTACCGTGAATTACGCGATGCCTTTGGTCCAAACGTATTCCGGGCCGGAATGGGCGCGGAAGCGGTGCGCGAGCTGATCGCGGGCATCAATTTGGATAAGCTGGGTGCCGACCTGCGGCACGAGATCAGTTCCACGGTTGGCCAGAGACGCAAGAAGGCAACGAAGCGCTTGAAGGTCGTAGAGGCTTTCCGCAAGTCAAATACATCGCCAGAATGGATGATCCTGACAGTCTTGCCGGTCTTGCCGCCGGATCTGCGGCCGATGGTGCAGCTTGATGGTGGACGTTTCGCGACATCAGATTTGAATGATCTCTACCGGCGCGTTATTAACCGGAATAACCGGCTCAAGCGTTTGCTGGAGTTGGGCGCACCGGAGATCATAATTCGGAATGAGAAGCGCATGCTGCAAGAGGCATGTGACGCTTTGATTGACAACGGGCGACGTGGTCGCGCAGTAGCTGGTTCGGGCAATCACAAGTTGAAGAGCCTGTCCGATATGCTCAAGGGTAAGCAGGGCCGCTTCCGACAGAATCTGCTTGGTAAGCGCGTTGATTACTCAGGTCGTTCGGTGATCGTGGTTGGGCCGGATCTGAAGCTGCACCAGTGCGGGCTGCCCAAGAAGATGGCCCTGGAACTCTTCAAGCCGTTTGTCATGCGCAAGCTGGTAGAGCAAAACTTCGCACACAACATTAAGAGCGCGAAACGCTTTGTGGAGCGAGTGAAGCCAGAAGTATGGGATGTGCTCGAAGAGGTAATCAAGGATCATCCAGTGTTATTGAACCGTGCGCCAACACTGCACCGACTGGGTATCCAGGCTTTTGAGGCCGTGCTGGTTGAGGGCAGCGCCATTCAGTTGCATCCGCTGGTTTGTTCAGCCTTTAACGCTGACTTTGACGGTGACCAGATGGCAGTGCATGTGCCTCTCTCTGATAAGGCACAGGATGAAGCGCGCAGGTTTATGCTTTCTACACGCAACCTGCTCTCTCCGGCAACAGGTGAGCCATCCATCGGTGCAAGCCAGGATATGGTGCTGGGGTGCTTCTACCTGACGCAGGATCGACCTGATTTGAAAGGTGAGGGCCGTGTCTTTACCGATACGACCGAAGCCATGCTAGCTTATCAGCATGGGGTAGTTGACCTGCAATCGCTGATTAAAGTGCGCATCGGCGATGTGGATGTCTACAATGTACCACCACCCGCAAAGGCTACCATGCATACATACGGGAAGCTGGTGGAGACAACCGTGGGACGTATCATTTTGAATGATGTATTGCCGGAGCGTCTGCGCTTCAAGAACTACGCGATGAAGAAGGAGAACCTCAAGCAGATCATCGCCGAGTGCTTCAAGGAGTATGGGCGGGCTAAGACCGCTGAGTTGGCCGATGAAATTAAACGTCTGGGCTTTACCTATGCTACGAAGGCCGGCGCGACTATCGCCATCAGCGATGTCAAGGTGCCGGCAGGGAAGCAAGATGAACTGGCGAGGGCCGATGCTAAAATTGCCGAACTCGAAGACCAGTTCCGTGAAGGTCTGATCACTGAGAACGAGAGGTACCAGCAGACGGTTGATGCCTGGAACGAGGCCACTGAGAATGTCACGAAGATGGTGGAGTCAACCCTTGACCCGTATGGATCGATTTACACCATCGCGAAGTCGGGGGCGACCAAGGCGAAGTTCCAACAGATTCGTCAGTTATCGGGTATGCGTGGCTTGATGGCAAGTCCATCGGGCAAAATTATCGATATCCCGATTCGTGGTAACTTCCGCGAAGGGTTGAGCGTGCTGGAGTACTTTATCAGTAGTCACGGCGCTCGTAAGGGTCTGGCCGATACTGCTCTGCGAACAGCAGAATCTGGTTACCTGACCAGGCGTTTGATCGACGTTTCGCAGGACGTGATCGTTACCGAAGAGGACTGTGGCGCGACAGAAGGAACCTTGATCACCGAAGAAGACAGCAAAGACATGATGCTGCCGAGTATTCGAGATCGGCTCATCGGCCGTGTCCTGGCAGATCCAATTCCGGGCTTCGATTGGATAGAGGCTGGCGACGATTTGACCGACGATATCGTCGATCAAATCGTAAACGCGGGAGTCAAAGCTGTGCGTGTACGTTCAGTGCTTGGATGCCTGGCGCACCGTGGGGTTTGCCGCAAGTGCTATGGACGTGATCTTGCCGCGAATGCTCTCGCCAGTCTAGGCGCGGCGGTAGGAATTATTGCTGCCCAGTCGATTGGTGAGCCTGGCACGCAGTTAACGATGCGTACCTTCCACACTGGTGGTATTGCAGGAGCGCAAGGGGACATCACACAAGGCTTGCCGCGTGTCGAGGAATTGTTTGAAGCACGTGTGCCGAAAGACAAAGCCGAGATAAGCGAAATTGATGGCGTAGTAGAAATCGTGAAAGATGAGAATTCTCCTGTTCGTACAGTTCGTGTCGTCTCTACCAATGTCTTCTTTGATGAGTATCAACTACCTGAGGGCAGCCAGGTACTTGTCAACGACCGCGACAAAGTGCACAAAGACCAGGTCATTGCCTTGATGCCCGCTGAAAATGGCAGAGAGCCAATACCTGTACTGGCTCGCACCGAGGGTGAAGTGTTGATCGATGAAGAGGGCCTGCTCTCTATCCGCTTTGAGGAGCGTGAGGAGCGGTCCTATTCAATCCCTGCCGCACGCAACATTGTGCTGACCCAGGGTCAGAAGATCCGGGCGGGGACAGCAATCACCGCTGGCCAGCGCGATCCGCAGGATGTCTTGCGTATCCAGGGGCGCGAAGCTGTACAGATGTACCTGGTGAAGGAAGTTCAGAAAGTTTATCGCAATACAGGTGTATATATCAATGACAAGCACATCGAAGTGATCATTCGCCAGATGCTACGTCGAGTTAAAGTGGACGATCCAGGCGATACTGAGATGTTGCCGAATGACCTTGTGGATCGTTTTGTCTATGCGAATACCAATGCCCGTGTGCTAGCCGAGGGCGGCGAACCCGCGACGGCACAAACGGTGCTGCTTGGTGTCACCAAGGCCTCGCTCAATACCGATAGCTGGCTGGCGGCGGCCTCCTTCCAGGAGACCACACGAGTGCTAACTGAAGCAGCGATTGAGGCTCAGACCGATCACCTGGTAGGACTGAAGGAGAATGTGATCATAGGTAAGCTCATTCCGGCAGGCTCAGGTATGGCGCAACGGCGTCGCGAACAGATCGCCCGCCAGCAGCAAGCAGCGGCTCGACTGGCAGCATCGTCGGCCGTTGCGAGTGTTGGCGTTGGTGCAGGCGCCGGTGTCAGTGCTCTCAGTAGCAGGGTACTTGACAGCCTGGAGAATGAGTGATACTATATGACACCGCATGTATGTGAAATATTGGGCGCAGCATGCTGCGCCCAATAATAAGGAATAGGGAGAATTTTTCATTGCCGACGATCAATCAATTAGTCCGAAAGGGGCGTTCGAGAAAGAAAGAGAAAGTAAAGGCCCCGGCGTTGCGTTATTCATTCAATGCGCTGAAAAACCGGACATCATCCCTGCGTGGGTCGCCACAGAAGCGTGGCGTCTGCACCCAGGTGCGTACCATGACGCCCAAGAAGCCGAACTCGGCAATGCGTAAGATTGCTCGCGTTCGTTTGAGTAACCGGATGGAAGTGACAGCTTACATCCCAGGTGAAGGGCATAATCTTCAAGAGCACTCCGTCGTACTCATTCGTGGTGGACGCGTGAAGGATTTACCGAGCGTGCGCTATCACATTGTTCGAGGTACGCTAGACAGTGACGGAGTCACAAAGCGTCGCCGTGGTCGCTCCAAGTATGGAGCCAAACGGCCAAAACCAGGACAGGCCGCTCCCGCAAGGGGCGGTAGGAAGTAGTAGTAAGAGCATAATTGAGCGGCTTGCAGAGCGCGATTCAATGTTTAGCTCTAGGGAACTACCCGATACCACCTGAACGCCTCAGGTAGGTCGGCAAATCACGCGTCATCGCGAACACATGTGAGAAAGGGCCTTTACGGGCTTGCGCTTCAATCGCGATGGGAGTCGAGTGTTCTCCACAAGGTGGAAAGGCACTTGCGTGTAGGCGTCTGTTGAGATTGTAGAGGGTCGCCTTTACGGGCTACCCCTTCAATCGAATCGGCGCCTTTTCTGGTGTTTACAGGAGGAGAGATACCTTGCCAAGACGTAAAAGAGTGGTGCGACGTCCAGATGTACCGGATGCGAAGTATAAGAGCCGGAATGTGGCCCGCTTTATCGGGAAGTTAATGTTAGATGGGAAACGAAGCCTGGCTGAGCGTATCATATATGATGCGTTCGATGTTATCGAGGTCAGGCAGAAGCGCTCTCCGCTCGATGTATTTGAGCAGGCGCTGAAGAATGTAACGCCTACATTGGAGGTAAAACCTCGCCGTGTTGGTGGTTCGACTTACCAGGTTCCCGTCGATATACGTAGGGAGCGCGGAAATGCGCTGGCCATGCGCTGGCTTGTTCGTTCTGCTCGCTCCCGTACAGGAAAATCAATGTCTGAGAAACTTGCCAGCGAACTGATGGATGCTGCCGCTGGGCAAGGTGCGACTATTAAGAAACGTGAAGAGACCCATAAGATGGCGGAGTCTAATAAAGCCTTCGCACATTATCGCTGGTAACAATACAAATGCCTAGAGAATTTCCACTGGAAAAGACCCGAAATATTGGAATTATTGCTCATATAGATGCTGGCAAAACGACCACGACTGAGCGTGTGCTCTTCTACACCAAGAAGATTCACCGTATGGGTGAGGTGCATGAAGGGGCAGCCACGATGGACTGGATGCCACAGGAGCAGGAACGCGGCATTACGATTACGTCAGCCGCGACAACCTGTTTTTGGTTGGATAATCGCATCAACATCATCGATACACCCGGCCATGTAGATTTTACGGCTGAGGTTGAGCGATCGCTGCGTGTGCTAGACGGGGGTGTTGTTGTCTTTGATGCGGTTGCGGGCGTCGAACCACAATCTGAGACAGTATGGCGTCAAGCGAATAAGTATAATGTTCCTCGTATCTGTTTTGTAAATAAGATGGATCGCATTGGCGCTGACTTCTGGCGTACAGTGGAGATGATTCGTGAGCGCCTGGGTGCGTCACCTGTTCCGATCCAGATTCCGATTGGGCAGGAAAGCAATTTCAGGGGCTTCATAGATCTGATCGAACAACAGGCGGTTATCTTTACTGATGACCTTGGCACAAAGTCCGATCATACGCAGGTACCTACGAGCATGGAGGCCGAGTTTGAGCGGCAGCGGGAGTTGCTGATCGAGCGTATAGCAGAAACGGATGAGGAGTTAACCCTCAAATATCTTGAGGGTGAGGAGATTAGCAAGGAGGAGCTGATTGCAGCGCTCCGCCGGGCAACGATTGCTGGCACACTGGTGCCGGTACTTTGTGGCTCAGCTTTGAAAAATAAGGGTGTGCAGGCAATGCTGGATGCTGTAATTGCCTACCTCCCCTCCCCCCTTGAAATTCCCCCTCCAACCGGTATTGATCCTGACACCAATGAGACGGTTACTCGCGAGGTAAGTGATTCAGCGCCGTTTAGCGCGCTGGCCTTTAAGATCGTTTCGGATCCCTTTGTGGGGCGCCTATCATACCTGCGTGTCTATTCGGGTACGCTGAACAAAGGCGCGGCTATTGAAAATAGCACAAAGGATAAAACGGAACGTATTGGGCGCTTGCTGCGTATGCATGCCAATCACCGCGAGGATATCGATGAAATCCGGGCTGGCGATATCTGCGCCGCTGTAGGTCTGCGCAACACCTTTACGGGTGATACGTTGAGCGATGCTCAGCACCCGGTCATTCTAGAATCTATCACTTTCCCGCAGCCGGTGATCTCGATTGCCATCGAGCCAAGGACCCGTGCTGATCAAGATAAGATGGCGATTGCGCTGAATAAGCTGACAGAGGAAGATCCGACATTCCAGTTACGAACTGATGCAGAAACGGGTCAGACCATCATTAGTGGTATGGGCGAACTGCACCTGGAAGTGATTGTAGATCGTCTCTTCCGTGAGTTTAAGGTCGAAGCAAACGTGGGACGTCCGCAGGTTGCTTATCGCGAGACGATTACACGCGATACCCAGGCCCAGGGCAAGTATATCCGACAGACGGGTGGGCACGGTCAGTATGGTGATGTGTGGATTAGAGTGGCACCTAACGAGCGTGGCAAAGGTTTTGAGTTTATCAATGCCATCGTAGGTGGTGTGGTGCCCAGGGAATATATTAAACCCGTTGAGAATGGTATTCGCGAATCATTGGAAAATGGCATCATTGCCGGATATCCAATGATCGATGTCAAAGCGACCCTGTATGATGGTTCGTATCATGAAGTTGATTCGAGCGAAATGGCCTTTAAGACCGCCGGTTCGCTGGCGATCAAAGAGGCGGCACGTAAAGCTGCTCCTATTCTGTTGGAACCTGTTATGTTGGTAGAGGTGACCACCTCCGAAGAATTCTATGGCGATGTAATTGGTGATCTAAACCGACGCCGTGGGATCATTCTGGGTATGGAAAGCCGTGGGACGATGGTTGTAGTGCGGGGCAATGTTCCCCTCGCCGAGATGTTCGGCTATGTGAACGACCTCCGTTCGATGACTAGCGGCCGTGCCAACTATTCAATGGAGTTTGCACATTACGACCCTGTGCCGAAAAATATCGCTGATACAATTATCGCAAAGGCAACCCGCTAAAGGTAGATTGATTTGTAGATAGCGAGCAATGTAGGAGTGCAAGCAATTGTGTTCCTACATTGAATCCAAAGGAAGCTCCGGAGCCAAAACCAGGGGAGAGGCCTACCGAGTAAGTTGTACTGCTATCTTTTCTTTTTATTGGTTATATCCAGTACCTGCACTGGATGAAAGATGGAAACAAAACGAGTGCTATCGCAAAGGTGCAGCCCCTGACGCACGTATGTTTGCACTGAGCACTGATGGAGGATGAGGAAAACTTATGGCAAAGAAGAAGTTTGAGCGAACGAAGCCGCATGTGAACGTCGGCACGATTGGACACATTGACCATGGCAAGACGACCCTGACGGCGGCGATCACCAAGGTGCTGGCCAAGGCCAACGCCGCCAACAAGTACGTGGCCTTTGACCAGATTGACAAAGCGCCCGAGGAGCGCGAGCGCGGCATCACCATCGCCATCGCCCACGTGGAGTACGAGACCCAGAAGCGCCACTACGCGCACGTGGACTGCCCGGGGCATGCCGAC
>WNFE01018998.1_pt1 | contig 18356 bp, 16 predicted proteins | sample 5400451 | NCBI WGS metagenome assembly WNFE01 (sample SAMN13153344, study PRJNA577476) | soil metagenome | isolation source: 200 cm saprolite under Douglas fir tree site 2 hole 2 | place: USA:California | collected 2015-04-18
TACGCAAGTACTCGCTCGAATTCGTCCGCAACCTCAAGCCACGGGCGATCACCCGCGACCTGGATTGGGGAGTCCCCGTGCCGCTTCCAGGTTGGGAGGACAACCCCCACAAGAAGATCTATGTCTGGTTCGACGCGGTGATCGGATATCTGTCCGCCTCCATCGAGTGGGCGGCGGCGCGCGGCGAGCCGGACTCGTGGAAAGACTGGTGGCAGAACGACGACGCGCGGCATTACTACGTGATGGGCAAAGACAACATCACGTTCCACACGGTGTTGTGGCCCGCCATCCTCATGGGCGCCGGCGACCTGAAGCTGCCGGACGAGATCGTCGCCAGCGAGTACCTGAACATGAGCGGCAAGAAGTTCTCGACCAGCCGCGGGCAGGTCATCTACGTGCGCGACGTGCTCGAGCGCTACGACGCGGACGCTCTGCGCTACTACCTCATGATCGCCGGACCCGAGAACCAGGACACCGACTTCACCTGGTCGGAGTTCGTGCGGCGGAACAACGATGAGCTCGTCGCCACCTGGGGCAACCTGGTCCACCGCACGCTCGTCAACGCCCATCGCAACTTCGGCGCCGTCCCCCAACCGCAGCCGCTGACCGAGGCTGACCAGGCGCTCATCAGCGAGATCGAAGAGGCCCTGGGCCAGGTCGCGTCGCAACTCGGCCAGGCGCGATTTCAGGTGGCCCTCAAATATGCGATGACGATGGCCGCGAAGGTCAACGTCTACCTCGGCACCGAACAGCCGTGGCACACCATCAAGACCGATCGCGAGAGAGCCGGCACCGTGCTGTACGTGGCGCTCCGGTGCGTCGACAACCTCAAGACGATGCTCACGCCGTTCCTACCTTTCTCCTCGCAGCGGCTCCACCGCATGCTGGGCTACGAGGACGTGATCGCTCCGCAACCGCACGTCCGCGAATTCGCCGAAGATGGCGACAAGCACCTGGTCCTGACGGGTACCTACGAAAGCATCGACCGCTGGCAGCCCTCGAAGCTTGCAGCCGGCACCGTGCTGCCGGCTCCCGAGGCCCTCTTCAAGCGGCTGGATGAAGTGGTCGAAGGGGAGTCGCCCGCATCTTCGTAGACACGCATCTCCATCTCGAGGAGCTGGGCGACGCTGGCGAGGTGGTGAAGGCGGCGGTCAGTGCCGGAGTCACGCGCATGATCGCGATGGGCGTCGACGTCGAGCGCAGCCGGCGAGCACTCGCCCTCGCTCACCAATTCCCGGAGGTGTTCGCGGGCATCGGGCATTACCCGACGGAAATGGAGGCGCCGGACATGGCTGCGTTGCGCCTGCTCGCAACCGACGAGCGCGCCGTGGCGATCGGCGAGGTCGGCCTCGACTTCGTGGACTCGAATGGGCCGCCGCGGGAGGTCCAGGAGGCTCGCCTTGATGAACTGTTCGCGCTCGCGGTCGACCTCGACCTGCCGGTGTCGATCCACAATCGCGGCGCTGCCGACGAAGTCTGGGCCGCCATCACCGCACATCCAGGCTTGCGCGGAGCCATGCATTACTTCGCGCTCGAATGGGACTGGGCCGAACGATTTCTAGAGCTGGACTTCTATCTGTCGTTCGCCGGTCTGGTCACCCGGCCCAGCCGGCATGCGCTGCGCGAAGTGGTCACGCGCTGCCCCGCCGATCGGCTTCTCCTGGAAACCGACTCTCCGTATGGCAACGCGCACAAGCGAATGGGCGTGCCGAACCGGCCCGCCTTCCTGCTCGACACCGCGACCCTCGTCGCCGAGCTGCGTGGGATCGGCCTCGAGGAGCTGGGGGAAATCGAGCGCGCCAACGCGCTTGCCCTGTTCCAGAAGATGACGTGATCGACCCAGCGGACTCGCATCAGCTCGACGGCCTGCTGCGCCGGCATCGAATCGAGCTGAAGCACGGCCTCGGTCAGAATTTCCTGACCGACCCGTCGGTGCGCGACGCCGTTGCCGAAGCCGCGGACATCACGCCCGACGACGAGGTGCTCGAGGTCGGTGCCGGCGTGGGCACGCTCACGGTGGCTCTCGCTCCCCGATCGCGCAGGTTGGTTGCGGTCGAGCTGGACGGCCGGCTGATACCAGCCCTGCGGGAATCGCTCGCCGGTCACGACCACGTCGAGGTCGTGCGGGCGGACATCCTGCGCTTCAACATCCGCTCCGCGTTTCCCGCTGGAAACGAGATCGTCGTGGGCAACATCCCTTACAACCTGACGGGAGCGTTGATCCGCAAGCTCTTCGACGAGTGGCCGCGACCGCGTCGCCTGTCGCTGGTCGTGCAGAAGGAGGTCGCGGACCGATGGACTGCGTCGAGCGGGGCCAGCCTATCGACTGTGGCCGTGCAGGTTTTCGCTGCAGCGCGGATGCAGTTCACGATTCCCGCGGCCGCCTTCACGCCGCCGCCACGCGTGGACTCGGCGCTGGTGCGGCTGGACGTGCGCGAGCGGCCCGCCGTTGGGGTCGATGACCTCCAATCCTTCTTCCGGTTCGTCGAGGCGGTCTTTCAGGGTCGCCGGAAGCAGCTGGGCGGAACGTTGGGCCGGATCAGCGGCACCGGCAGCACACAAGCGCGGACGCGCCTTCACGAAGCGGGGATCGATCCTGAGCGCCGCCCACAGACCCTCACTCTGGCTGAGTGGGAAACCGTCTACCGAGTCTTCAATCCCGAACCGCCTCGCTAAGCTCTGACGGCGGTGGAAGAACCGATCCGTTTTCCGGTCGAGGCGCCAGGCGGCTTTCGGGCGGTCCTGAAGTTCACCGCCTTCAGGAACATCTGGTTCGCGCAGCTCGCCGCCCAGCTCGCGGACAAGTTCCTTCTCTTCTCGCTGATCATTCTCGCCTTCAAGATCTCCGGCGGCAGCACGCCGGTCGCGATCACCCTGCTGACGTACACGGTGCCGGCGGTCCTGTTCGCCCCCCCGGCGGGCGTCATCGCGGATCGCATGAACCGCAAGCAGATCATGATGTGGTCGAACTTCGGTCGCGCCGCGGCGGTCGCGCTGATCCCGCTCGCGGCTCTCGTCCCCGGGCTGAGGAACGACTTCCTCCACCTGCTCCTGATCACCCTCGTTTTCTCCACGGTCGGGCAGCTGTTCGCGCCGGCGGAAGCAGCGGTGATTCCGACCATCCTGCCTCGCTCGGCGCTGATCACGGCCAACTCGATGGCACTCCTGACGATGGTGCTCACGCTCGTGGTCGGCGGCGCGCTGGCGCCGATCCTGTCGCGCATCGACCTCTACGCGCCCTACTGGATGGCGGCCGTGTTGCTCTTCGTCGCGGGCGCGCTGATCTTCGCATCGGAGATCCCGCCCTTGCCGCCTACGACCGAGCCACCGGTGGCGGAGAGTCGCAGCAGATTCCGCCGGATGGTGGCCGACATCAAAGAAGGCCTCGATGCGCTGCGCGCCTCGCGGGGTCTGTTGCTCGCGTTCGCTCAGGTGAGCATCGCCGTGCTCGTCCTCTTCATGCTCTTTGCGCTGGCGCCCGCATACGTCAGCCGGGTCATCGGAATTGCCCCCCAGGACTCCTACGTGATCCTCGGGCCCGCCACGATAGGAGCCATCCTGAGCGCTGTCGTCCTGGGTCAGTTTCTCCGCAACGTGGAACGCTCTCGCGTCCTGATCGGATCCCTGGTGGCCAACGGCCTCACATTGCTGGCGCTCGCCGCCGTGCCGCAGGCCATGGCGCAGGTGCCGGACCTCCACGTCCACGCCCGCATCACCGGAGCCGTGTTCAGCCTCCTGCTCGGGATCGAGTTCGGGGCGATCATGATCCCGGCCGTCACGTATCTGATGGAGAGCACGAGCGACGAGATCCGGGGCCGGATCTTCGCGCTCCTCTACATGGTGATCAACGGGGTCACTGCCATCCCCGTGCTCGCAGCCGCCGCGCTCTCAGACCTCATTGGCACGGCGCATGTGATCGGCGGACTGGGAGTCGTCCTGGTCGTGGGGGGTGTGGCGATCGCTACGGTCGGGCGGCGCGCCTTCGAGCCAGCAAAGCGATGACCACGAGCAGCACCAGGACGACCAGGCCGCCGATCCCGATGTCGCGGATGACCGTGGCGATCAAGGCGAGGTTGCTGCCGAGGAGGTAGCCGGCCACGCCGACGGCGGTCGCCCAGACGAGGCCACCGAGGGCGCTCAACAGCTGGAAGCGCCAGAACGGCATGTGAGCCATCCCGGCAAGCATCGATCCCCAGGTTCGGAGCCCGAGGATGAAGCGCGCGGCCAACACTGCTTTGTCGCCATGGCGTACGAAGAACAACTCGGCGCGAGCGATGTGCTCGGGCCGGATTCGAAACACGTGCCCGAAGCGTTCGACGAACGGCCTGCCGCCGCGGTGCCCGAGGTAGTAGCCGATGTCGGCGCCCGCTACGGAACCGAAGAAGCCGAAGAGGATGACGAGCACGATGCTGTGGTTTCGAGCCGCCGCCCATGCGGCCGCGGCGAGCAACAGGGCCTCGCCGGGAAAAGGCACGCCGGCGCTTTCGATGAGGATGCCGAGCCCGGCCGCGGGGTATCCGAGCGCGTCGACGATCGCGGTTGGGTTCACTGGCAGTGCCCTCTCCCCTTCGGGGAGAGGGTTAGGGAGTGGGGCGGGAGCAGTTGCAAGCCGCTCATATACTGACGGCCTCATGGCCGACTACGGCGATCACGAGTCGAGCGACGATCCGCTTCACATCCTGCGGCACTCGACGGCGCACCTGCTCGCCGCCGCCGTCATGGAGCTGTACCCAGACGCGAAATACGGAATCGGGCCGCCGGTCCAGGACGGCTTCTACTACGACTTTGCCTTCAGCAAGCCCATCTCGGAGTCGGACCTCGGCGCGATCGAGTCACGCATGCGCCGGCTCGCGCAGGAGGACCGGCCTTTCATCAGGGAGATAGTCTCGCGGCAGCAGGCCCTCGACGAGTTCCGCGCGAGGGGCCAGGACTACAAGCTCGAGCTCATCAACGACAAGGTCGAAGGCGATGAGGTCAGCCTTTACCGAACGGGCGACTTCGTCGACCTCTGCCGGGGGCCGCACGTGCGCTCGACCAAGGATCTCAAGTTCTTCAAGCTGCTGCGCGTCGCGGGCGCTTACTGGCGTGGGCTCGAAGAGCACCTGAAGTTCCTCGAGGAGGCCGAGAAGCGCGACCACAAGAAGCTGGGCAAGGATTTGAAGCTCTTCATGGTCGACGAGCGCGTCGGTCCCGGACTTCCGATCTGGTTGCCGGCCGGAGCCACAGTCCGCCGCGAGCTCGAGCGCTTCATCGTGGACGAGGAGCTAGCTCGCGGCTACCAGCACGTCAGGTCTCCCGATGTCGCGCGGCTCGACCTGTACCGGCAGAGCGGCCACGCCCAACTGTATGCCGACTACATGTACCCGCCCATGAAGTTTGAAGACGGCGAAGAGCTCGAGCTCCGACCTGTCAGCTGCCCGCATCACATCGTGATCTTCCAGTCCGAGCTGCGGAGCTACCGCGAGCTGCCGATGCGAATCGCCGAGATCGGCAACAACTGGCGGTATGAACGTTCGGGCACGCTCAGCGGAATGAATCGGGTTCGAGCCTTCGCGCTCAACGATGCGCACATTTTTTGCACCCCGGATCAGCTCATGGATGAGGTCAAGGGTTCGATCGAGCTCGCGTTGTATTTCTCCCAGGTGCTTGGCATCGACGAGTTTTCGTACCGGCTGTCGGCGCGCGACCACGTCAAGGAGAAGTGGCTGGGGACCGAGGAGCAGTGGCAGCTGGCGCAGGCGGCGCTGAGCGAAGCGCTCGAGTCGATGGGCCAGCAATATGAGATCGGCGTCGGAGAGGCGGCGTTCTACGGGCCCAAGATCGACTTCCAGGTCCGCGATGCACACCGCCGTGAATTCACAAACTCGACCGTCCAGGTCGACTTCCAACTCCCGGAGCGCTTCGACCTTGAGTACGTCGCGGAGGACGGGTCACGCCGGCGGCCGGTGATGGTTCATCGAGGCGCCGCCGGTTCGATGGAGAGGCTGTTCAGTTATCTGATCGAGCGCTACGCGGGCGCGTTTCCGACGTGGCTCCATCCGGTCCAGGTGATCGTCATCCCGATCACCGATGCCGAGGGCGAATACGCGCGTCAAGTGGCCGGGCGCTTGCGCGATGCCAGGCTGCGATTTGAGGTCGACGATCGATCAGAGCGTATGCAGCGCAAGATCCGGGACGCCCAGGCGCGCAAGGTGCCATACATGGCGATCCTCGGCGGCCGGGAGGCTGAGTCGACTCACGTCAACGTTCGCGACCGCTCGGGCAACCAGACCGACGAATCGCTGGAAGAGTTCGTGCGGCGCGTGGTGCAAGAAGTGGCCGAGCGCCGTCGCTAGGACGAAAGGCTAGAGGCCACCCGGCAGGCGGCCGGCACACGTCCCCTGCGCGGCGACCGGCACCACCGCCCCAGTCGTGACATTGCCGATACGAGGCTGCTGCTGCACGTCACCGCCGGAGATCACGTGGGTCGAGTCGATCCAACCGCATGCCTGCATGCTCAGCGTCTTGGTGGCGCCCTGGAACTTCGTAGTGGAACCCGTCACCAGCGCCACGACCTGACCGTCCGGAGAGATGTATGCCGGCGTGGCACCGTTGATGGCAACAGTGCCGAGGACACCCGCGGTCCAGCCGAGCCGGCGGAGAGTGGTGTAACCCGCTGTGACTTCGCAGGCTGCGCCTGCCGGCGATGGCGCGCCGGCGATCACGCAATCGGGCCCTCCAAGGGTGTAGCGCCGCACAGCCGTAGCCGGATCGACCACGTGCAGCTCTAGAGGCCCGCAGCAGAAAAGTCCTCCGCCCTGCGAACAGGACGGCACCTTGGCAACGACAAGATTGTCCGTTCCGTGCCAGCCGAGCGGCCACAGTCCAAACGCGCCGGTGGAATTGAAGATGTCGACGTGGTTGGTGCCGCCATTGAGGTCCTCGACGTAGAGCCGGATCGATACCCCCGACGCGGTGAAGTCGCTCACGACCACCGCGATCCGCTGATCGTCGGGACTGACCGCGAACATGCTCCGGCGTCCGCCGCCCACAGGCACCGTGGTCGCGCGACCTGTCTCACCCTGCACGGTCATGAAGCGCACCACACCCTGCGCGTCCATGTAATACGCGCGGTCGTCGCTCGTGCTGATGGGGAGGGGAAGCACTGCCGCCGCGGCATCGCCGCAGGTGACCGCGGTGGGGCTGCTGGGCTGCGCCGACCCCACCACTTTGCCTCCGGCAGCGATGATGCTCACCGTGTACGTGTCACCCGACGGTTGGGTCGACAGCACGGCGAACGCGCCGGTCAGGGGCACGGGTGATGCGGCGGGCGAAACGGGCGGCGACGCTGCTGCGGTCGCGGGCGGTGAGCCGGTAGGCAAGGTCGTATGCGAGGTGGCGGCCCTCGGCGAGGGTGACGCGCCCGCATGCGAGCCCGGGCCGCCACAACCGGCGATGAGCACGGCGACCGCCAGCAATGACGTGGAGTGCTTCACGGCGGACACCATATTCCAACGCGAATGTGCGCACGGCGTTACGTTTCCGGTACGATCCTGCATCTGAAGCAGGGCCCGACCCTCACCCCCAGAGCGACGCTCGAACGGGTACGCACGGACGGCTCGGGCTGTCCGTTTTGTTTTATGTAGGTGGAGGAATACCAAGAACACTGAATTTGGCCGAGGTAACGTCTCATCTCGTTTAAGGAGCTAAGGATCAACGATCAGATCCGCAGCTCAGAAGTGCGGCTGATCGACGACCAGAACAATCAGCTCGGGGTGGTGTCCCTAGACGCCGCTCTCCGCATCGCGAGCGAGAAGGGGCTCGACCTCGTCGAGGTGGCGCCACAGGCGAGCCCGCCGGTCGCCCGGCTCATGGACTATGGACGATTCAAGTTCGAGACCATCAAGCGCGAGAAGGACCAGCGGCGCAAGCAGAACGTCATCAAGCTCAAGGAGATGAAGCTCCGGCCGAAGGTGGCCGAGCACGATTTCCAGACCAAGTTCAAGGGTTTGAGGCAGTTCTTGGAAGCAGGCGAGAAGGTGAAAGTGACGATCATGTTCCGCGGCCGCGAGATGGTGCACCAGGACATCGGGAGGAGAATCCTCGACCGGGTGGCCGATGACGCACGTCCCTTCGCGGTCGTCGAGCGGCAGCCGCTCCTCGAAGGCAAGAACCTTTTCATGATCCTCGCGCCCAGCCGGCAGGGAGGCGCAGTGAGCGCCACCAAGGAGACCGCCACCAGTGCCTAAGATGAAAACCCGCAAGGGGTTCGCCAAGAGGATCCGCTGCTCGAGCACAAGTCCGAGAAGCGGAAGCGCAACTACGCGAAGAAGCAGTCGGTGGCGAAGGCTGACCGCAAAGAAGTGCGCCGGGCCTTGGGAATTTAGCCAGTGGCAAGAATCAAGCGTGGCGTCCCCGCCCATCGCCGGCACAAGGCGATCCTCGATCGGGCCAAGGGCTTCCGGCTTTCGAAGAAGCTGCTGTTCCGTCCCGCCAACGAGGCGGTCCTTCACGCCCTCGCGTACGCGTACCGCGACCGGCGGCGCCGCAAGCGCGAGATGCGGCAGCTCTGGATCGCTCGCATCAATGCCGCCTCCAGGCAGTCGGGTCTGCCTTACAACAAGTTGATGCACGGCCTTCGCCAGGCCGGAGTGGAGATCGACCGCAAGGTGCTGGCTGACCTGGCCGTGCGCGACAGCGGTTCCTTTGCTCGGCTGGTGGAGGTTGCTAAGAAAAGCCTCTGACCAGCTGATCAGCAGCCCGGACAACGAGGTCGTCCGCCGCTTGCGGCGTCTCGCCACCCGGCGCGAGCCAGGCTTTGTCCTCCTGGAAGGTCCGCGCGTGCTCGCGGAGGCTGAGGCCGCGGGCCTGGAGCTCGAGCTCGTCGCAGTGCGCGAGGGCGAGGAGTTCAACGCACAATCCGAGCAACGAGTCGCCCTGTCGCCGGGCGTGTTCCGCGCCGTCACCCAGACCGTCACCCCGCGGGGGGTGATCGCGATCGCTCGGATCCAGGAACTGGACGCCAGGACCGCGATCAAGGCGGCGCGCCGGCGGCGCTGGCCGCTGGTGGTGCTGGACCGCGTCCAGGATCCTGGCAACGTGGGCGCGATCTGCCGCACCGCGGCCGCCGCAGGGGCGCCCGCACTGGTGGTGCTCGAGGGCACGGCGGACCCTTACGGCGCGAAGGCGATCCGTGCCTCGGCGGGCAACGTCTTTCGGCTCACGGTCGCGCGGGCGGGGTGGACCGATCTCGAAGGCCTGCATGGTTACGGCGCGGCCGCCTCGGGCGGCGAACCGTTGGCCGAGGCGCCAATCGAGAATGCCGGCATGATCGTGCTCGGCAGTGAAGCGCACGGCCTCTCTCGATCCGACCTCAAGCTGGTCACCGTGCAGCTGAGCCAAGGCGTCGAGTCCCTGAACGTCGCGGCCGCGGCGGCGCTGATCCTCTTCGAGATCAGGCGGAGGCGGGCGGCATGAGTGATCCGCAGGAGCTCACTCGAGAGGCGCTGGCAGCCGTCGCGCGCGCGCAGACCGAGAACGAGCTGGCGGCGATCGAGGTCGACTACCTCCGCCGCAAGAACGGGCGCATCAGCAGCCTGCTGTCTGACATCGGCAAGCTGCCGCCGGAGGAGCGCGCTGCTCTCGGCCAGGCGGCCAACGAGGCCAAGCGCGTCATCGAGGCTGCGCTGGCGGCCAAGCGTCACGAGCTCGATGAGGCGCGATTGGCGGACATCGCCGAGACGGAGGCGATCGACATCACGTTTCCAGGCCCGCCGATCGGTCGCGGCCACATCCACGTGCTCACCCAGGTGCAGCGCCAGATCGAGACGGTGCTCGAAACGCTGGGCTACAACGTCGAGCTCGGCCCGGAGGTCGAGACCGAGTGGTACAACTTCGAGGCCCTCAACATCCCGCCCGGCCATCCGGCGCGCGAGAACTGGGACTCCTTCTACTTCACCCCGGACCTCTTGCTCAGGGCGCATACGTCGCCGGTGCAGATCCGGGCCATGCAGCGCATCAAGGAGCCGCCGATCTACATCATCACGCCCGGTCGCTGCTACCGGCGCGACGCGCCCGAGGCGACCCGCCTGCCGTACTTCAGCCAGGTCGAGGGCCTGGCCGTCGACAAGGCCCTCACCGTCGGCGACATGAAGGGCACGCTCCTGTACATGATCCAGTCGCTGTACGGCGAAGAGCGCAAGGTCCGAGTTCGCCCGAGCTACTTCCCGTTCACCGAGCCCAGCTTCGAGTTCGACGTGACGTGCGGCATCTGCGCGGGCGCGGGCTGCAAGAGCTGCCGGCACAAAGGGTGGCTCGAGGTCGGCGGCTGCGGGATGGTCCATCCTCAGGTCCTGCGCAACGGCGGCATCGATCCCGAGAAGTGGAACGGGTACGCGTGGGGATTCGGGATCGAGAGGATGGCAATGCTCAAGCACGACGTCGACGACATCCGCCTGTTCTACGAATCCGACCTCCGCTTCCTCGAGCAGTTTTAGACGCCATGAAAATCTCGTACGAATGGCTGGGGGACTTCGTGGACCTCGACGGCGTGGCGCCGAAAGAGGCAGCGGACGTGCTCACGCGGCTCGGCATCGAGGTCGAGTCGCTGACCGTCATCGACCTGTCCCAGATCATCGTGGGCCGGATCGTCGAGCAGAAAAAACACCCGAAGTCGCGCAATCCGCTCTGGGTCCACCAGGTCGACCTTGGCGGCCGCACCGAGCAGATCATCGCGGGCGCCGACAACGCAGTGCCCGGCTCCCTGGTGCCGGTGGCGCTGCCAGGTACGACCGTGCCCAACGGCAAGGTCGTGAAGGACCTGAACATCGCGGGCTACAGCGCCAAGGGGATGCTGTGCTCCGCCGAGGAGCTCCTTCTTGGTGACGACCACTCCGGCATCCTCATCCTTGACTCGGGCAAGCCGGGCGACCCGTTGACCTCCGTCATCCCGAGCCAGGCCACCATGGACGTCGAGGTCACGTCCAACCGGCCCGACTGCATGGGCCACCTGGGCGTGGCTCGCGAGCTCGCAGCGGGCCTCGACAAGCCGATGAAGGTCGACTTCATGCCCGCGTTCACCGGCAAGGCTGAGCCTGCGGGCCGCGACATGGTCAAGGTCTCGATCGATGACACCGACCTTTGCAGCCGTTACATCGGCGGAGTCATCACGGGGGTCAAGGTGGGTAAGAGCCCGGATTGGGTCCAGCGCCGGCTGCGCGCATGCGGCGTGCGGCCGATCAACAACATCGTCGACATCACCAACTACGTCCTCCTCGAGTACGCGCAGCCTCTGCACGCGTTTGATCGGGCCAAGCTCTCCGGAGGGGAGGTGCACGTGCGGCGTGCGCGGGCGGGCGAGAAGCTGCTGTGCCTCGACGGCGTGGAGCGTGAGCTGACCCCGGAGATGCTCGTCATCGCGGACGCGGACAAACCAGTCGCGATCGCGGGCGTCATCGGCGGCGAGGAAACCGCGGTCACCGACGCCACCACCGACGTGCTCCTCGAGGCGGCGACGTTCAACGGCCCGAACGTCCGCCAGACGGCGCGGGCGTTCGGGCTGCGTACCGAAGCCTCGGCCCGCTTCGAGAAGGGCCTGCCCGCAGAGCTCGCCCTCGCGGGCGCCAGAAGGGCTGCGGCCCTGATCGCCGAGCTCGCAGGCGGGGCCGTGCACCGCGAATGGGCGGACGTCTATCCGCGACCCCAGGAGCCGGTGCGCATCCGCCTCAAGCCGTGGCTGGTGGACGAGGTGCTGGGCATACACGTCCCGCTGGAGGACGCAGAGGCCATCCTCATCCGCCTCGGTTTCCACGTCCGGATCCTCGGCGATGGGGAATGGGACGTGCTGCCACCCGTCTTCCGGCTCGACGTCAGCATTCCGGAGGACCTGGTCGAAGAGGTCGGGCGGGTCTGGGGATACGACCGCGTTCCGCCCACGCTGCCAGGGCGCCGGCGCGACCGGTGGACGCCTTCGATCCCGAGCCTTGGCCGGCGACTCGACGCGGCACGCGAGGTCCTCGCGGGGGCGGGATTCACCGAGACGTGGAATCCCGCGCTCGTGTCCGGCCGCATGCTCGAACAGTTGCGTGTCGCGGCGCGAGCATTGCGTGTCTCGAATGCGTTGAGCGATGACATGGACACGCTGCGAACGTCGTTGCTGCCATCGCTCGTCAACGTCGTCGCGCTCAACCGCGATCGAGGCCGTACCGACGTCAAGGTGTACGAGATCGCGGCCGTGTTCCTCGCGCGCGTCGGCGACAAGACCACGGAGCAGCCTGAAGAACCGCAGCGATTGGGCGTCGTGGCAGACGCCGGAAGCACCGCCGAATCGGGTCGCGAGGCGTTTTACGCGATGAAGTCAGTCCTCGACGCTTGCATCCGCGAGCTGGGCGCGCCCGCCTGCACGTTCCAGCGCGCGGCGGCCGAGCTCTTTCATCCTGGTCGCTGCGCAGCCGTCTTCCTGGATGCACGCCAGCTCGGCTACCTCGGCGAGATCCATCCAAGCGTCGTCAGAGGGGCCGGCCTGGAAGGCCGGATGGTGGCCATGGAGATCGACCTCGAGCCCGTGCTCGCCGCGGCGGGCGCCGCGCGGGCGCAGCCACTGCCTCGCTTCCCGGCGATCGAGCGCGATCTCGCGGTCGTGGTCGAGGAGCACGTCGCCGCCGGAGCCTTGCTGGCCGCCATCAAGGAGGCGGGCCGGGACATCCTCGAGAAGAGCCGGCCATTCGACGAGTACCGAGGTGCTCAGGTTCCCGACGGATCCAAGAGCGTCGCCTTCGCCTTGACTTTCCGGAGCCCCGAGCGCACCCTGACGGACGCCGAAGTGGACAACGTGATGGGGGAGATCAAGCTCGCGTTGGAGAAGAAGCACAGCGCCAGGTTCAGAGAGTGAGAACCGCTAAGTGACCTGGGTTGACGCGATCCCGATCGTGCTGATCCTCGTCTATGCCGCCCTCGGTTACTTCACCGGGGTGATGCGGCGCCTGATCGGATTGGTTTCCCTCTACCTCGCCTGCATCGCCGCCACCAACATGGGCCTGCAGGCGGGCGGAATCCTGCAGCAGTCGTCGAGCTACGGGACCGCCGACGCGCGCATCTACGGTTTCTTCGGGATCCTTTTCGCGGTCATCATCGTCATCGATGGTGCGGCGCAGCTTGCGAACAGCCAGATCCAGCTCCAGGCGGTCATGTTCAACCGGGTGTCCGGCGTGATCGTCGGAGTGCTCACCGGGCTGCTCCTCTCCGTCCTGGTCACGTACGAGCTCCAGGCTGCCGGCAATCCGTTCGGGGGCACACAGCTCGACGCGACGCAGCAGAGCATCCGCGACGCCGTCAACGGCTCGCATGTCGCGGTGCCGCTCGTGAGGGCGTTCGGGAAGCCGATTGTCTCGGTCTTCCAGCCGGTGCTGCCGGCCGACCCGCAGATCTACTTCGGCCCAGGCCCCGTCAACCCCTAAGGGCATGAGCGGGGCACTGTTCGAGCGTCTGCGAAAGCGGGCGGTCGAGATCCACGTGGAAGAGCACCTGCGGTCGCGCCTGGAGCGCGGTGAGTCGCTGCGCGTCAAGCTCGGCCTCGACCCGACCGCGCCTGACCTCCACGTCGGCCATCTCGTCCCGCTCGACGTGTTGCGAGAGTTTCAAGACGACGCCGCGGCGCGCACCTACCTCGAGCAGATCCACGTCGTGCTGGACCGCGAGAGGCTCGAGGTGCGCCGCAACTCCGAATGGCTCGGCGAGATGACAGGCGCGGACGTGCTGCGCCTGCTCGGCAAGGCCACGCTGCAGCAGGTCCTACAGCGCGAGGACTTTGCCGATCGCCTCAAGGCGGGTACGCCAATCGGCGCTCACGAGATCCTGTACCCGTTCAACCAGGCTTATGACTCGGTCGCGATCCAGGCGGATGTCGAGATAGGCGGCACCGACCAGCTGTTCAACCTGCTGTTCGGCCGCGAGATCCAGAAGGCATACGGGCAGGAGCCGCAGGACATCGCCGTCTTCCCCCTGCTCGAAGGCACCGACGGCTCGATGAAGATGGGGAAGTCGCTCGGCAACTACATCGGCCTGACCGAGCCGCCGGAAGAGATCTACGGCAAGACGATGTCGATCCCAGACAAGCTGACCGAGAAGTACCTGCGTCTTGTCTCGAGCCTACCCGTCGATGAGATCGAGAGAGTACTCGCGATGAAGCCGCGCGACGCCAAAGCGGCGCTGGCGCGCCAGCTGGTCAAACGACTGCATGGTGAGGAGGCGGCGGCACGAGCCGAAGCACATTTCGTGAGCCAGTTCGTACGCAAGGAGATCCCGAGTCAGAAAGAGGAACACAGGATCGAGGGACCGGCTGACATCGTCAGCTTGCTAGTCGCTACTGGCATCGCCACCACTCGAGGCGAGGCGAGACGACTCGCGGAGCAGGGTGGAGTCCGCAAGAATGGCGAGAAGGTCGAGCCCACCGCTATGGCCGCGGCGGGTGACGTGATCTCGGCTCGCCGGCGGCATGTGCTCCTGAAGTGAACTAAAATCATCGAAAGCATGTTCGGAGGTCATCTCTAACTTGTCAGGCCATTCGAAGTGGGCCGGCATCAAGCACAAGAAGGCCATCGTCGATCACAAGCGCGGCCAGGCTTTCACGCGCGCCAGCCGTGAGATCACGATCGCGGCCAAGGAGGGGGGAGGCAACCCCGAGGGCAACTTCCGGCTGCGCCTCGCGATGCAGAAGGCGCGCGAGATCAACATGCCGACCGACCGCATCCAGAACGCGATCAAGCGGGGCACGGGCGAGCTGGCGGGCGACAAGCTCGAAGAGATCCGCTACGAGGGCTATGGCCCGGCCGGGGTGGCCGTCATGGTCGATGCCTTCACCGACAACCGCAATCGCACGTCCGCGTCGATCAGGCACCGCTTCTCCAAGTTCGGCGGCAACCTCGGCGAGACGAACTCGGTCGGCTGGATGTTCGAACGCAAAGGCGTGATCACTGCGAACGCCGGCAAGAACGATCCAGAGGAAATCGGCCTGGCTGCCATCGAGGCCGGCGCCGACGACGTGCAGGTCGACGGCAAGTCGGTCGAGGTGACCACGCCCCCTTCGACTTTCGAAAAGGTGAAGAAGGCACTGGAGGCTCAGGGCGTGACAGTGGAAAACGCAGAGATCACCATGCAGCCCAAACAGACGGTTCCCGTCGGCGAAGACAAAGCCGTCGGGGTGCTCAGATTGATGGAGTCCTTGGAAGAGGACGACGACGTCCAGCAGGTCTACGCCAACTTCGACATCCCCACCAACGTCCTAGAAAGAGTCTCAGCACAGGTATGAATGAAAGAAATTAGTGGGTCGCACCTAGGCCGGATTTACTCCGGCCGTCCCAATCGTCAACCTCATCACTCCCAATCGTTGCTAGGAGTTTCCTCGCGTTGAGGACCTCAGTCCTCAACGCGTTTTTCGACATCCCCACCAACGTCCTGGAACGAGTTTCAGCACAGGTATAAGACCCAGTGGACAAATGCCAGGCAACGCGAACGGACTGATACTCGGTATCGATCCCGGGCTGGCCGGAACCGGGTTCGCCCTGCTCTCCGGACCGGGCACAATCCTCTCGTCCAGCACAGTCGTCACCAACCCCGGACCCGACGGTGCCCGCCCCGCCTGCTCAAGATCATTCGCCACCTGCGCGCGCTGCTCGTCGAGAACCCACCCGGCGAGGCGTCGCTGGAGGAGCTGTTCATGGGCCGGAACGCCACCAGCGCCATCGGCGTCGCCCAGGCCCGCGGCGCGATCCTGGCGGTGCTCGAGGAGTGCGGCATACCCGTGTTCGAGTACAAGCCGGCGCAGGTGAAGATCGTCATCACCGGGTACGGCAAGGCCGACAAGACGCAGATCGCTCGCATGCTGGGCGCACAGGTCAAGCTGCCCGAGGGCAAGCTCGACGACCACGCGCTCGACGCCATCGCCATCGCCGTCTGCCACGCCCGCAGCCGCCAGTTCTCACGATCCGCGGTACGTTGATCGCCCATCTCAGTGGCAAGGTTCAACGAGCGGGAGCCGATTTCGTCGTCGTCGACGTCGGCGGCGTCGGCTACATGGTCAGCGTCAGCGCGACTACTCGGCAGAAGGTGCCGGCTCCGGGCGGCCAGGTGGACCTCGACATTCACACCCATGTCCGCGAGGATCAGCTCAATCTCTATGGATTCGCGTCGGTCGAGGAGCTCGACCTCTTCGAGATGCTCATCCAGGTCGACGGGGTCGGACCCAAGGTCGGCCTCAACATCCTCAGCGCGGCCAGCCTCGAGGTGCTGAAGCGAGCCATAGTGAGCGAGGATGCAGCACCGATTCGTCGAGCGAGCGGCGTCGGGCCGCGCACGGCCGCCAAGGTGATCATCGAGCTGAAGCCGAAGCTGGACGCGGCCGGGGAGCTCGAGGCCATCCCACGCGCCGCCGCGCTGGCCGGCGACGGCGCCGTCCCCAAGGCGGTCGAGTCGGCGCTGCGCAACCTGGGCTTCTCGTCTCAGGAAGCTCGGGTCGGGCTGGAGGCCGTGGAATGGAAGTCATCCCCTTCGACCCAGGAAGCGCTCGCCACCGCGCTCAGGGCCCTGGGAAGAAAGTGAACGAGAAGGACGCCGTCCTCGACGCCCGCACCGACGATGAGCAGTTCGACCTCACCTTGCGTCCCCGAATGCTCTCCGAGTACGTCGGCCAGCAGCAGGTGCGCGAGAACCTTGGCATTCTGCTGGAGGCGGCGCGCAGGCGCGGCGAACCGGTCGAGCACGTGCTGTTGTGCGGCCCGCCGGGTCTCGGCAAGACCACGCTCGCGCACATCATCGCCAACGAGCTGGGGGTCGCCATCAAGGTCTCCTCGGGGCCGGCCATCGACCACCAGGGCGCGCTCGGCTCGATCCTGCTCAACCTCACGACCCGCGACGTTTTCTTCATCGACGAGATCCACCGCCTCAACAGCGTGGTCGAGGAGTCTCTGTATCCCGCGCTGGAGGACTTTCGGTTCGACGCGGTGCTGGGGAAGGGGGTCGGGGCGAGCGCCGCTACCCTGCCGCTGCCGCATTTCACCTGCGTCGGTGCCACCACGCGACAGGGGCTGCTGAGCGGCCCGCTTCGTGATCGCTTCGGGGCGGTCTACAGGCTGGACTTCTACAGCAAGGCCGAGCTGGAGAGCATCATCCGGCGCTCGGCCCGCATCCTCGACATCGAGATCCACGAGGACGCCGTGGCCGAGATCGCGAGGCGCGCGCGCGGCACGCCGCGGATCGCGAACCGCCTGCTGCGACGCGTGCGCGACTACGCGCAGGTGCGGGGCGACGGACGGGCCACAGCCGAAACGACCAAGCTCGCGCTCGCGATGCTGGACATCGACGACATCGGGCTGGAGCCGCTCGATCGCCAGCTGCTCGCAACCCTGATCACCAAGTTCAAGGGCGGCCCGGTCGGCCTCGACACCATCGCCACGTCGCTGTCAGAGGAGCCCGAGACCATCGAAGACGTGCATGAGCCGTATCTGATCCAGATCGGCTTTCTGGCTCGAACGGCGAGGGGCCGGGTCGCGACGGAGCTCGCATACCGGCACCTGGGGATCGCCCTGCCCGACCCTGGACCTCAACAACCGCGCCTTCTGTAGGCGCCATCCTTCACGCCTTAGACTGTTTCGGCTGTGCAGCTAGTCCTCAGCTGGCCGATTCGCCTGCTCATCGTGATCGTCCTGGCGTTCTCGCTCTTCGTCGACGGAGCCGGATACGTCTACCGGATCGCGAACCACTATCCGCTCACCGGCAACGTTTCCGGCCTGCCGCCGAACTTTGGCGGCTGGCAGATCTACTTCCACAAAGGACTGGACCTGGCGGGCGGGACGCACATCGACTACCAGCTCACGAACTTCCCGGTGGGCCAGTCTCGCGCGGACGTGCTGCAGAAGACCATCACAGTCATCTCCAAGCGCGTCAACTCGCTTGGAGTCAGCGAGCCAGAGATCCGGGGCGCCGGCTCCAACAACGACCGCATCACAGTCGACCTGGCGGGAGTCACCGCCGACCAGGCACAGAAGGTCATCGGGGCGGTCAACCGGCTCGTCTACACCAAGTGGGTCCCGGACGCCAAGGTGACAGGCGGCCCTGAGCCGGGTTACAAGCCCGCCTTCACAGGGCTCACAGGCGACGACATCGCGAGCGCGTCCGCCGCCCTCGATCAAAACGCCATCGGCTGGGTGGTCAACGTGAGCTTCACCTCACGCGGGGCCGATCTCTTTGGAAATCTCACCACGGCGAATGTCGCCGCGTGCCCGGGGGATACCAACACCAGCCTCGCCGCCAACTGCGCCGGGCGCCACCTCACGTCCTGGTTGGACATCACCCAGAACGACATCGACAACTGGGAAGACCCGACC
>WNFE01001261.1_pt1 | contig 18311 bp, 18 predicted proteins | sample 5400451 | NCBI WGS metagenome assembly WNFE01 (sample SAMN13153344, study PRJNA577476) | soil metagenome | isolation source: 200 cm saprolite under Douglas fir tree site 2 hole 2 | place: USA:California | collected 2015-04-18
AACCTTTGGCTTCTCCAGCTCGAGAGACGTCACCTGATATTCGCCGTGGAACAAAGGCCCCCAGGCCAGCGTGCCGTGCAGGGCTTCGGCGGTCAGAAGATCCGCGTTGCCAAACCCGGCGGGCGAGGCCACCTTGAGGTCTTGGAGCGCAAAGCCCAGTGTGGGCAAGAACTTTGCGCGGATTTTTCCAATGCTGACCTTGTGGCCGGTCTTGCTTTCGATCAGGTCGGTAATCTGCGGCCGGTAGCGATCCAGGTCCAGAAAATAGGGAACCAGCAGGGCCAGAAGGATGAAGACCGCGAAAATGGCCAGGAGCAAGCGAACGGGGCGGGACATTGCCATGTCGGTTTCCTGCCTCCTGCTACAGAGATGGGCAATATTCGCAGATTCGCCAGCAGGGTACAAGGTTGTTGGAGCACACCACCTTGCGCTGACCGGGCAGGCTTTCTCCGAGCAGGATATAATGAGCGGTGATGCCGCCGAGCCTGAAAGCTAGGCGTGGCCCCTCCCGCGGTTCGGTACGATTGGGCGTGGAATGGGAGTCGCCCCGACAGGCCTTCTGGGAAAGCCTGCTGGTTCTGCTGCGCGGACCGGCGCCGCCTGCCGGATGGCCGACCGGCAGATTCTTTCGTGACACGTGGATCCGGGGTCGCGTGCCCTGGCGCACGCTGACTCTCTCCGCGCTCTGGCACGTGGCCATTATCGTGTTTCCCCTGCACTCCTGGCTGAAGGCAGAGGCGCCGGCTAAAGAGTCCCCCTCGACACAAAGGCTGGAGATTACCTGGTCGGGAACTCTCCGCGATTTGCCCGCGTACATTCCACCCCGCGCGCGCGGAAAGTCCGGGGAACGCAACAAGCCTCTGGCGGCAAAGGGCGCCGACGCATTCCATCCGCGGCAGACCATTATCTCTGCGCCGCCAAAAATCAATCATCCGCGCCAGACGCTGATACAGCCACAAGCGCCTCCCGAGCCTCCAAAAATTCTCCCGCCGCTTCCAAACATCGTGCAGTGGGCGCCGAATCCGCAGCCGGCCCGGCCGCATTTGCAGGTGAATGCCCGGGCACATCTGCGCCAGCGGGCGCTGCGGCGAAGCGCGCCGGTGGTTGCACCCGAGGTACGCAGCACCCCGGCGCCGCCGGTGGAGATGACTTTTACCTCATCGCAACCCGACCTGGCCCGCCCCAAACTCGAAGTGCGCGCCGGCGTTCGACCGGAATTTAACGCCCAGCAAACCAATTCGGATGCCGCTCTGGCGCCAGATGTTTCTCCCATCGCCGGCGGGGATGTTAACGGCCAAAGACTCGTCGCGCTTTCTTCCAACCCTGCGCCGCCCGCTCCGATTCTCGAGGTGCCGCAGGGCAACGTCTCCGCCCGCTTTGCGATTTCTCCCGACGGCAAGCAGCCCGGCATGCCCGGCGGAACGTCCACCGGAAGCGGCGGCGGATTGAATGGATCGGGGAACGGCGGCCTGGGAGGGAAAAACGGCTCCGGCATCCCCAGCATCAGCATTACCGGCGGCCGCCCGGACCTCGCCGGAAACACATCCGGCGGCACGGGCGGATTGACACCGGGACTTTCCACTAAGCCCAAGGTCTTGTCCGCCAAACCCAGTCCGGGAGAGCTGCCGTCAGGCGGGCGCGCGCAGCAGGAGTCCGTCCTGGAGCGAATGAAGCCCGGAGCGCCGCCGGAAATCATCCTGGATCCCAAACGCGTTTACACACTGCACGTCAATATGCCCAACCTCACCAGCGCCACCGGGAGCTGGGTGTTGAAGTTCGTCGAGCTGGAAGAGGAAGAAAAAAAAGCTGAAGAGCCCGGCGTGGCTACCGACCTGGCCGGCCCGCTGCCGCTGCGCAAGGTGGACCCCAAGTATCCTCCAGCGCTGGTCAGCGCGAGAATCCAGGGGGAAGTGGTGCTCTACGCGATCATCCGGCGGGATGGCACGGTGGACAGCATTCAGGTGCTGCAGAGTCTCGATCCGCAGCTCGACTACAACGCCATGCAGGCGCTGGCACGCTGGAAATTCCGCGCCGCGGAACGCAAAGGCAAGCCCATCGAGCTGGAGACCATCGTGCACATTCCCTTTCACCCGGTCTCTTCCATCTTCTAATCACAAACGGTGCGAAATCAAAGGGAGAAAGGTTTCAGCCAGACTCGCCGGCAGCCGCACGGGCGGCAGATTGCGCGTTGCGCTCTTCGAGCAATTTTACCAGGGCCCAGAGGGTGTGATTTACCGGAGTGGGGACGCCAAGTTCTGCGCCGCGGCGCGCGATGAACCCGTTCAGGGAATCTATTTCCGTCCGCCGGCCACGCTCCACATCCTGCGACGTGGAAGATGTGGCCGCACCCAGGGTGACAGCCAGTTTCAGCCCCATCTCAAGCAGATTGATGTCTGGGAGGGAGACACCGGAGGCGCGTGCCACCGCAGCCACTTCTTCCGCCGCGGCGCCCATCACGCGCTGTGTGGGCCCCAGACCCCCGGCGAGGCCGTAACTCGCCCGTCCCAGCGCTGAAACGGCGTTGCCCGCACAATTCCACACCAGCTTGGTCCACAGCTCGCCCTCGATATTCGGAGAGCTGCGGCACGGCACTCCGGCGCGGACAAAAAGCGCTGCGACGCGCTCGACCTGTGTGGCGGATTGGGCATCGCGCCCCGGACCGATCACCAGGTCGCCGCGGCCGACGTGCTTCAGGCGGCCTGGCGCAGGCATCGAGGCGGCCACGTACACCACCGAAGGCAGCACCGCGGGCTTCACCTCACCCGGCGCTGGAGTGAACACCGCACGGAGCGCCGCTTCGTTCTCCACGCCGTTCTGCAGGCTGATGACGACAGCACCAGCGCGGAGATGCGGCGCAATGCCCCGCGCTGCGGTCTCGTTGTCCGGTGTCTTTACCGCAAACAAGACAAATTCGGCATCGCGCACCGCAGCGGGGTCCGCAGTGGCGGCCAGCGCCACGCGCTCCTGGAAATGCAGGGTGTCCATCCACAGGCCGTCGCGAGAAATGGCCTCGATGACGGCACTGCGGGGGCCCGGCCGGCCGACCAGTGTTACCGGCGCGCCGGCGCGCGCCAGCATGCCTCCGAAATAACACCCCACCGCCCCTGCGCCCACCACGGCCACGCGCGGCCATTCCGAACCGGTCTGTTCGGGCATGATTGTTCCTCTTCTGAGGCCTCTACAGCCTATCAAACCACCAGAGCAAAAAGGAGCCGCTCGATATCCGCAGGCGTGTTGTAGAGATGGGGAGAGATGCGCAGCGCGTTGTTGCGCAAGCCGACGAAGATTTTCTCCTTCCTCAGCCGCGCGTAGATCTCCCGGGTTTTCTCCGGAGAGCGCGCGGCAATGCACAGGAATGGCCCGCGGTTGCCGGCCTCGCGCGGGCTGGCCAGGACACAACGGTCCATCGGCAGTCGCTCGATCAGCGGCGCGAGCAGCTCGTCGTTGTACCGCCGCACGGTCTCAACGCCGGCAGCGGAGAGAAACTCCAGCGAAGCTTCGACTCCGGAGAGCTGCAGAAAGCTGGCGGTCTCAGCGGCGTCCCAGCGGCCGGCCCCTTGCGGCGGCTTCCAGGCGTAGGCCCCCGATTCATCCGGGTCGAAGGAAAGCGAACTGAACTCTGAGCTGCCATCCGCGGCCATCCAGTAAAATGACCCCGACCGCAGCGTATCGAGAATTTCGCGGCGAGCCCAGACAAAGCCCGTGCCATAAGGTCCCAGCAACCATTTGTATCCGGCGGCCACGGCGAAATCCACACCCAGGGCGTGCAAGTCCAGAGGCACCGCCCCGACGCACTGCGAGAGATCCAGCAGCAGTTGCGCGCCCGTGCCGCGCAGCCCCGCGGCCAGGCGCGCGGCGTCGAGCAGCGAGCCGTCATCGAACCGCACCAGGCTGGCCGAGACCAGCCGGGTCCGGGGGCCGGCAGCGGCCAGGAAATCCTCGGGAGCGATAAAGCGGCCGCGCGGCGTAACCACTTTCACGCGGATGCCGCGCCGGCCGGTGAGCGGCACCCAGGTGCAGAACTGCGCTGGGAATTCACCGCGGGCAATCAGCACCTCGTCTCCCGGCTCCCACTCGAGACTTGCCGCCACCGCAGCCAGTCCGGCCGAAGCGCCGGTGGTCAGGCCAATTTCCTCCGGCGCCGCGCCGGTCATTCGCGCGAGCAACGCTCGCACGCGGCCGGGCAGCTCGAAGTAAGTGCTCTCGGTCAACACATGAGGCAGCTTTTTCCACTCCAGAGTGGACTCGATAGCCCGCGCGGTAACCCGGGGTATCGCCCCTTGCGTGGCCGTATCCATGTAGATGACATCATCAAAATCGAAGAATGATTCCCGCCAGTCCTGTGCCCGCGCACTCGCGACAATTCCCATGGGTCCTCCCTGCACCGAGTCTGCAGCCGGAATAAGAACAAGTATCACGGCGGCAATCAGGCCACGAGTGACAATTTGGCCGTCGGCCAATTTGGCCGCCCAGGGCGGTTTCGGGATGACGAAGGGCGAAGTGTTCGCGCGGTCTGCTAGAAATGTTCGCGGAGGGTGTCGAACTTCGGCAGCACCAGGAGCTTGCCCGGCCCGCTGGACAGTTCATCATGTTCGAACTGCCAGGTGCGGGGATGCGGGATGAAAACGGCGTTCAGACCGGCGGCCAGCGCCGGGTTGATGTCGCTGCGCGGGCTGTTGCCGATCATCCAGCCGTGCGATTTGATGATGCGGTGATGGCGCACCAGACGGCGGTAGGTGGCTGCGTCCTTCTCCGGAACGATTTCGATGGCTTCAAAGCGCGGCTGCAACCCGGAGCGCTCCACCTTGGCGGCCTGCTCCGCCGGCTCGCCTTTCGTGAACAGGATGAGGCGGTGCCGCTCGGCCAGGTAGGTGAGGGTTTCCGGGACTCCCTCCAGAATATGCGGCGGCACACGCTCCAGCTCATCGGCCAGCCCGCTGATCTGTTGCACCAACTCTTTGCGCGCAAAGTTGCCGGCCAGCTTCATGTAGGTTTCTTCCAGCGAGCGGCCGAAGCTGCGCACGCCGTAGCCGTGCTGGCGGATGTTGCGGCGCTCGGTCTCGTTGAGGATGCGGCGGATGTACTCGCGGGAAAAGCCCAGGGGCTCGAGCAGATCGACGTAGGTGTCGATGCTCTGCTCGAAGAAAATATTGTTTTCCCAGAGGGTGTCGTCGGCGTCGATCAGCAGTGTCTGTCGTTTCATCGGCTTACCGCTCGCGGGCGCCGCCCGGGAGCAGAAGCCAGGGGGCGCGCAGAGGAGGACCCGGCAGACTGCTCAGGATTGTTTCGGTCGGGAAGCGGCAAGTTTTTTCAGGATCTCGCGGCCGGTCTGCTGGGTAGCGCCAAACTGGGCGAGGTAATTCTGGAACTCGCGGTTGATGTCCAGAGCGGCTTGCGGCTCGAGTTGGGTGCGCAGGATCATGTCGCGCATCCGCACCGGGTGGGGCAGCACCGCCTCTTCGTTGAGATCTTCCAGGGCGTTCTTGATGTCGTAGTTGGCCATGACTGCCTCGGGGGACGCAGGCGGAGGAGCAGGATCGCTCAGGCCGCCGAAGGAAGAAATTCGTAACGGTCGATGCGCGCAGCTACCCCGCGGCGCTCTTCCTGTTCATCCACCCGTACTACAGTGCCATAACATTGGATGTGGACGTCCCCTGCCATGGTGACTTCCTTGGGAAGCGTGAGCACAAACTCGACCGGCGCGCCCGGCTCGAAGTTGCGGGCGATCACGAAGTAGAGGCCGCGGAAACTGACGTCGCGCGTCCTGGCCTCTTGTTCCACCCGACTCTCACCATTGGTGTAGCGAATCGTGAGGGGCAGGTTCATGTTGAACCGGCGGGAGCCCCGGCGTTCAGTTTCCGTCATAGGCGCCTCGTGAGTGGTATTCCCGACTGTTTCCGGTTGAGGCAAAATAACACCGAACCGGGAAGAGCGCAACCTGCATGCCTTCTTTTGTTCTGGACTGCAACTATTCTGTGAATCGCGCAGCACTCTGAAACGCCGCCATCTGCCCCTCTCATCTTTACCACCTCGATGTGTCCGGAACCCGGAGAACGCAGCGCACCTGCCCGCGCGGCCAGGTCGTGGAGATGGTGCGGAATCACTCCGCCCGGGGCACTTGACTTGCCCGGCTCTGCCGGATACCTTGCAGATTGAATCATGCCAGGCGAAGAGGGACGCACAAGGTCGCGGGTTCGCGCTGAGCTTTCTGTCCGCGTGCGGCAGATAGGTCCGCCCCGGGATTCGATCGAGATCACCAAGACGCTGGACTTTTCGCGCAACGGAGTGCTTTTCCGCACCCGCCAGCCCTACCAATTGCACGGCACGGTGTGGCTGATCCTGCCGTACAACCCCAAAGCGCCGATTCAGGACCCGGAGTTTCCCGGCACGATCACCCGCATTGACCCCATGGAGGACGGCACGGCGGAAATTGCCGTGCGCTTCCACAACGCGCGGGCCGACCGTGTGCAAGGCGTCTACGACAAGAAGGCCGCGCCCGTCACTCCATCCGAGCGCCGGGCCAAGGACCGCGCCAAGCTCTCGCTCTCCATCCGCGTGCGGTACGAGGGCGGGGTGGAGATCAGCAACACCGTGGATGTTTCGCGCACTGGGGCGCTGTTTCGTTCCCAGCGGGATTACAAGATCGGGCAGCAGGTCTGGGTCACCGTGCCCTACACTCCAGGCACGCCGCCGGAAGAGGTCGAATCGCGCGTGGTGCGCGTCCTCGAACGCGCCTCGATTCGTTGCGTCGCCGTCCAATACGTCCGCAGCACGGGGATCCGCCCCACGGCTCCGCCTGAGTAAGCCCGCTTTCACAGATACACTTTCTCCATGAGCACAGTTCTGCATCGCTCTCTTTTTCTCGCTGGGCCGACGGGACGCCTGGAGGCATCGCTATGGACTTCCTCGCAGCCCCAGCCTGCCGCCGCCGCGGTGATTTGCCACCCGCATCCTCTGTTTGGCGGCACGATGCATAACAAAGTCGTCTTCCAGGCGGCGAAAAGTCTGCATGGCCTCGGGCTGCCCGTCCTGCGCTTCAATTTCCGAGGAGCCGGGCGCAGTGAAGGCGCCCATGACCGGGGCCGCGGCGAGCAGGACGACGTCCGCGCCGCTCTCGAGTTTCTCGCCGGGGAGTTCCCCGCGCGGCCGATCATTCTGGCCGGGTTCAGCTTCGGCTCCGTGGTAGGTCTGGAGGTGGGCTGCGGGGACCCCCGCGTGACGCGTCTGGTCGGACTGGGGGTTCCCGTCGACGACTCCGACCTCTCCTACCTGTCCCATTGCGCCAAGCCCAAACTGTTTGTCCAGGGCACGCGCGACCAGTTTGGCGCTCGCGACCGCCTGTCATCACTGTTTGCGGCGGTGCCGGAACCGAAGCGCCTGGTCTTCGTAAACGACGCCGACCATTTTTTCACCGGGAAATTGAATCAGGTGGATGGAGCCATCACGGAGTGGATGAAGGAAGCGCTCCCCGGCTCGTAGAGAATCGGCGTTTGCGCAGTCCGCTTGTCCGCTCTGTGTTCTCTGTGCCCTCTGTGTTAATCCTTTCTGCCGCTCTTCTCAACTGTCTCTTTGGAACAGTTCCCGAAACTTCATCTCGTCCATCGGCTCGACCCCAAGCAGCTTCACATTTTCCAGCGCGTGAGCAGCACGCCCCATTCCCACCAGCGCAGTGGTAATCCCCGGTGCCGAACGCGCAAATTGCAAGGCACGAAGCAAGTCGCTCTCCAGGCCGATCACGCCCTGGACAAACGCCGGCAGATTCCTTGCCAAACGCCCTTGCAGGAGCGAAGCGCTGGCCACCACGGTCACACCGAGGTGATGAGCGGCGGAGACCAGCGGCACCATCCGCCCGGCGAGCGGCTGATTGGGCTGGAGCAGCGCTTCCGGCATGGCCAGGCTGAAGGGAAGCTGCACATAGAGGAAGTGGTGATCTTCGCCGGCCACTTCCCGGGCCAGCTCCACCATCTCTTCCAAGGAGATGTAGTCCTCCGCGCTGGGCGGCTGCCGGAAGGCGTTCCACGTGGCCATCCCGTAGGCGCCCACCTTCCCCGCGGCCACCGCGCTCTCCAGGAACGCAAACGCTGCGCGGACTCGCGCACGAAAATCTTCACGGGAAACATCGGAGAGCTGCGTTTCCGGGTTGTGCAGGTAGAAGACGTCCACGCTAGCGACGCCGAGGTTGCGCAGGCTGCGTTCGAGCTGGTCGTCCAGGTACTGCGGAGTCATGCAGTGGCAGCCGGCGGCAACGTCTTCGGCGCGGATAATCCCCGGTTCCAGGTACTCGCGGGCGAAATACTCCCGCGGATCGTCGGGCACGTCGCCGTCCGGGGTCATGTAACCCGCCTTGGTGCAGAGCAGCAACTCATGGCGCGCAAATCCCGCGCCCGCCAGCTCCTCGAGTGCCTTGCCTATCGATCGTTCGCTGCGCTGGAAGCGATAATTAATCGCCGTGTCGATCACATTGACGCCGCCGCTCACCGCGGCCACCACCGCCGCAGCGTAGGCTCGGTCGGACGCTTCGTCTGGATTGCCCAGGTAGGTGCCAATGCCGATTGAAGAGAGCAGAAGTTCGTGCCGTTCGCGGAAGTGGCCGCTGGCAATTCGTCCAGTGAATCGGCTGGCGTAGTGCCGGGTTCCTTCCGGTGTGGCGCGGGAAAGCATCAAGTCTCCTGCAGCAGAACGTCGAAGAAACCCCGGAGTATAGCAGAGGCGCGGTACTGCCGCAGGCCTCCCAGAAAGACGGTAGTCGGTCAGTTTCCGGTTTGCGCGTTACACGGTCAACTGGATTGCTTCTGAGTACGCCGTCACTCGTTCCTAATCTGGATGAGTATTGAAATGGACTGTTGTCGCCGAGGAGCATTGGGTGATTTTCCCCTAGCCCAGTTCTGGTACACTGCCAGCCGGAGGCAGACGTATGACTCAGTCGGCAGAAAAGCCTTCCTCTACGACAGACTCGGTGGCGTGTATAGCATTGCGACAGTGGTAGACGATTTCATCGACCGAGTCATGACAGACGCGAGATTGAATGCCAATCCCCTGGTAGACGAAGCGCATCATCGCGTGCCACCTGCGGGATTCAAGTACTTGGTGACTGAGATGGTCTGCTGGGCTACGGGCGGCCCACAAAAATACACTGGCAGGTCGATGGCGGACTCTCATGCCCACTTGAAAATTACCAGCGAGGAGTGGGAGGCGTTCCTGGACGATTTTCAGCAGACGCTGGATAAGTTCGCAGTTCCCGCCGAGGAGCAAGCTGAACTGAAAGCAATCGTCGGCAGCACCCGATCGGATATTGTCGTTGGCTCCGGGCTCGCAGATGGGGCGAACGCCTAACAGGTAATCGCTCGATCACCGCGGGATCGACAGTGGCCGATCGGGATATGCTTCACGCAATTCGGCCATCTATATGCAACTTTCATAGTCGTGAAAACTTTCGCGGCGTTTAACGGAGGTTTCGCATGCAGTCTGCGGGGGTAATTCGCCAGCTCCGGCGGTATCCGGTCAAGTCTATGCAGGGCGAGGTTTTGCCCGCCACGACGCTGACGTTGCAGGGTGTGCCGGAGGACCGGCGCTACGCGTTCGTCCAGGCGACCTCGCGCAGTTCGTTCCCCTGGCTCACTGCCAGGGAGCTGCCGGAACTGCTTTGCTACGGAACTTCAGTAGAAGCGATCGGCCCGCCAGAAGTGGCGGTGACGGTCACCACCCCAAGCGGGGAGAAATGGCCTGTTGCGAGCGACGAACTGCGTCGGGCACTCGAGGCGCGCTCGGGCCGAGCTCTCTTTTTGCTGCGCGACTACCGCGGCTCGTACGATGTCGCGCCCATCTCGCTCATCAGCCGCCAGACGATAACGCGGATCGCGGAAGAAAGCGGCACTAGAGAAGACCCCCTGCGATTTCGTCCGAACCTACTCGTCGATCTGGAGAGTGGCCAAGCCTTCGATGAGTTGAACTGGGTCGGCCGGATTCTCCGCGTGGGAAACGCAGCGCGAATTGCCATCACGGAAGTCGACCAGCGTTGCATGATGATCACCCTCGATCCGGCGAGCGGAAAGGCGAGCCCCGGCATTCTGCGCTGCGTCGTCCAACAGCACGCACAGTGCGCGGGAGTCTACGCGACCGTTCTCACTCCCGGGGAAGTGTGCGTCGGTGACGCGGTGGTGTTGGAATCCTGAAGGTAGGAGTTTGTTGCTGCCGTAGCGTTTGTACCGTCGTGCTCACGGCGATCAGGGGCAACGCCCTCCCCACACGGAACGGTTGCTGACCGTGCCCGGCACATTCTGGATGGTTTGTCGGGTGCTCATCCAGAGGCGCTTGTTTCCGAGTACGCCGTAGTCTGCCCACAATCGAGGGCAACCGGCAACAGAACTTCCACTTGCAGCAAGCCGAGCCGTGCCGTGAATGTCCTGGCGAATTGTCGGCCACTCGGAAACTATCGTCTTAAGCCAACCAACGATAGCTCTCAGCCACTCGGCCGCATTGTCGTCAAACCGGAAATTGACCCGCTACCAGAAAAACAGGAATTCCTCGGCCCCAAATGCGTGCAGCCCGAAAGCCGTAGAGTGCGGCAGGTCGGTCGCCTCGGCGACCCTGCCGTCTTCGCCATCTACCGGCTCAGGTGCCGCTGGAGTTGGTTCGTCCGCCGGTCTCCCCCAGCAATCGCGCGCAAGCGCGGGCGATGCGCCGGTAAGGCCAGCCACGGTCAAAAAACAAAATCTCTCCCACGCGAGGCTTCGAATAATACCAGCGCGAAAGAAGCGAGAGGTGATCAGCAAGAGTTTCTCGCCACTGCCCCGCGGCCGTGGTTTCCCCGGGCGCGGTTGCGCCCTCACCTAATCCCTGTCGCAGGATGGCTTCCAGCGAGCGCGGGCCGGCGGCAAGCTCCCAAAATCGCAAGACAAACGGCTCCGCAATCGTTCCGCCGTGAACGGCGTAGACGGCCACCGCCTTCTCTTCCGCCGCGGGCTGCAAGACTACGGCCTGGAGTTGGTCTACCTGCCGCGCCAACTCGGGAAGGCTGCGCAGGACGGCGGCCACTTTTTCGAGCTTCTTGTGCAGCGCCGCACCGCGCTCAAAGTCAAGATCGGTGCTGGCGGCATCGCGTTCGCTCTCCAGCGCGGAGGTAAGCGAAACACCGGAGGTGGAAAGGAATTCCACCACGCGGCCGACTTCGGCGCGGTATTCCTCGTCCGAGCATCCCGCGAAACACGGCGCCAGGCACATTTTCATTTCCGAATAGATGCAACCGGGAAACGCCGGATCGCGCAGGATCTTGATCTGGCAGCGGCGAATCTTGTAAAAATTCAGGAACTGGTCGTAGAACGCATCTGCCGCTTTCCGCGAAGAAAAAGGCCCGAAGTAAGATGCGCCATCGGAGAGGATGCGCCGCGTAACGTAGCAGCGGGGATAAGCGCTGGCGAGCTTGACCTTCAGGAGCGCGGGCGGACGCAGGCGCATCCAGCCGCGATAGCGCTGCGGAAAAAGCTCGCGGGCAAGCTGGTAGACGCCCAGCGCCTGCTCGAAAGGCGAGCCCGTCAGACGGTAGCGGATGCGCGCGGCAATTTCGCGCAGATTGAGCCGCCGCGAAGGCTCTTCGCTGCGCGCAATCAGTCCAGTCACCCGCCGCCGCAGGTTTGCCGTCCGCGCCAGATAGGGACGAGCCTCGGCCTGGCGCATCTCGATCAGGAAGACCGCAGGTCGCTCCGGAAGCGCCGCGAGGAACTCTGCTCCGCGCTCGGGGTCGAAATTCTGGCCGCAGTCCAGCTCAAACACGACTCAAGGATACAACGGGCGGGGGCGAAGGGTGGAAAGTGAAGAGCCAAGAAGCGCCCGGGAGGGGAGTTCGATTTCTCGATTTTCAGTACATCTTCAGCGTCCAAGCGGCGATTACCAATCTCTGGATCTCGCTGGTACCCTCGTAAATCTCCGTGATCCGTGCGTCGCGGTACATCCGCTCGACCGGATACTCGCGGCTATATCCGTAGCCACCATGCACCTGGATGGCTTTGTGGGTGACACGCGTGGCCATTTCGCTGGCAAACAGCTTGGCCATGGCCGCTTCCATCGAGAAGCGCGCTCCGGTGTCCTGCTTCCAGGCGGCGCGCCGCGTAAGCAACCTCGCCGCCTCGATTTCCGTGGACATATCCGCGAGCATGAACTGGATGGCCTGGAAATTGGAAATGGGAGCGCCAAAGGCCATGCGTTGCTGCGAATACTGCAGCGCTTCTTCGAACGCGCCCTGGGCGATGCCCGTGGCCTGGGCCGCGATGCCGATACGGCCGCCATCGAGCGTAGAGAGCGCCACCTTGTAGCCTTCGCCCTCGTTGCCGATGCGGTTCGACGCCGGCACCTCGCAGTCGGTGAACGACAGCTCGGTGCAGGCGGTGGCATTGATCCCCAGCTTCTTTTCTTCCTTGCCGACCTTGAAGCCCGGCGTGCCTTTTTCCACCACTAGCGCAGTGATGCCCTTCTCGCCCTTGGACGGGTCTGTGTTCACATAAACTATGGCAGCGTCGGCGGCGCCGCCATTGGTGATCCACGCCTTGGTGCCGTTGACCACATACGTATCGCCCTTGCGCACCGCCTTGGTGGCCAGCGCCGCGGCGTTGGAGCCAGCCTGCGGTTCGGTGAGCGCGTAACAGCCGATCTTTTCACCGCGGGCAAACGGTTCGAGCAGCCGTTTTTTCTGCTCGTCGGTCCCCACGCGGTAGATGGGATCGCAATAGAGAGAGTTCTGCACCGAGAGGATGACGCCGGTAGAAGCGCAAACCCGGGAAATCTCCTCGATTACGATCGAGTAGCTGATGTGGTCGAAACCCGCGCCGCCGTACTGCTCAGGCAGGGCCACGCCGGTCAGCCCCAACTCCGCCGCCTTGCGGAAATTCTCGCGGGGAAACTCACCGCTCTCGTCGAGGTGCCGGGCCAGCGGCTTCACTTCCAACTGAGCGAAATCCCGCACCGTCTGCTGGAGCAGTTTCTGTTCGTCGGTGAGCTCGAGATGCAAACCCGTTCTCCTTCTGCCTGAACCCTGCGGACTGTTAAACCCCAAATTATATATTGGCCGCGCTGGAAATGAAAAAGATCGGCCGCACAGTCAGAAGTTTCGGAGATGAAGCCCCGGTCCGCTGGCAACACCTGAGAAAGTGATCAGCCCTCGAGCGCCTTGCGCAATTTTTCGTAGGTCTCCGAGAGCTCCTCGGGATGGAGCCGCGTCTCTCCCACCGTGGTCATGAAGCTGGCGTCTCCGGTCCAACGAGGCAGGACGTGCATGTGCAGGTGGCCGGTGACGCCAGCGCCCGCGGAACGCCCCAGGTTCATTCCCAGATTGTAGCCCTGCGGTGAATAGAGCGCGGCCAGCGCCTGCTGCAGCCTCTGCGCGAGGCGCATCATTTCCGCCAGGATTTTCGGCTCGCAGGAACCCAGCTCGGCCTGATGCATGTACGGCACCACCATGGCGTGGCCGGTGGTGTACGGGAAGCGGTTGAGGATGATGAAATTCTGCACGCCACGCAGGACGATCAATTGCTTCGCGTCATCGCCCGCGGCCAGCGCATTGCAAAAGACACAGCTATTTTCCTTGTCAGGGTCGGCAACGTACTGGTAGCGCCACGGAGTCCAAATGTAATCCATGCCGCGCCGCCGGAACTAGTGGGACGCTTCCGTGGGGGCCGGAGCCGCGGGCGCGGGGACGGCGCCGGCGGTGTTCACAAACTCTTTCAGTTCCTTGCTGGGTTTGAAGTAGGGGATGCGCTTGGGAGGCACGTCCACCTTGGCGCCGGTCTTGGGGTTGCGGCCCACACGGCCGCGCCGCTGGCGGGTGCGAAAGCTGCCAAAGCCGCGGATCTCGATCTTGTCGTTGGTGCGCAGCGCGGCGATGATGCTGTCAAAGATGGTCTCCACCACGGTCTCGGATTCTTTGCGCGGCAGCTCGGTCAGGCGAATGACTTCTTCGACCAGGTCCGCCTTGGTCATCGTGGGTGATTTCATGGACGTAATCTCTCCCGCCTACTTGGCCCCAGGCCTTGCCTCCTGGAAAAATGAGGCGTCGGTCCCTGCACCGTAACCCAAACGATATCACCAATTTCCGGAATTAGCCACCGCTCGGGTCAAGCAGGAGGCGGCTGTCGCGGCGGGGGACGGTACCTGCCGGCGCGCGATGTCCAGGGTGCGAGACAGGTGCACGCCGCGCATTCCACGCCCGGCCCGGCTGTCGAGCTCTTAGGAGAAGTCCCGCTTCGAAAGCATGATGTCTCCGATGGTGGCTTTCGACGACGATTTGGAAGAGCGATAGTCCTGCAGAGTTTTCTTCTCTTCGTGCTTCTGCGCGCCGCGGTAGCTCAGGGCAATCTTACGCTGCTGGGTGTCCAGGCGCAGGACCTTGAAGTCGTATTCCTGTCCGGCCTCGAGTAGAGAAGCGGCTGGAGCGGAGGCGGGGCGGGCCTGTTGCTTGTCGCGATCGCCGCGAGGGCGGCGCTCCTCGATCTCGCTGATGTGGCACAGCCCTTCGATGCCTTCGGCCAGCTCGACGAAAGCGCCGAAATTGGTGAGCCGCAGCACCTTGCCCTTGACGATATCGTTGGTGTGGTGCTGCCCGAACCACTCCGCCCAGATATCGTTTACCTGCTTGATGCCCAGCGAGAGGCGGCGGTTTTCGGTGTCTATCTTCAACACCTTGGCCTCCACGGTATCTCCCTTCTTAAGCGATTCGCTGGGATGCTTGATGCGCTGCGACCAACTGATGTCGCTGACGTGCACCAGTCCTTCGATGCCTTCTTCCACTTCCAGGAACGCGCCGAAGTCGGTCAGGCTGCGCACCCGGCCGCTGACCAGCGATCCGATGGGATACTTATCCTGCAGCGTCTCCCACGGGTCGGGCAGGGTCTGCTTGAGCCCCAGCGAAATGCGGCGCTGCTCTTCCTTGGCTTCCAGGACCAGCACCTCGAGCTCGTCGCCGGCAGTGACGATCTTGGAGGGATGCTTCATGCGCTTTGACCAAGTCATCTCGCTGACGTGCACCAGCCCCTCGATGCCGGGCTCCAGCTCGATGAAGGCGCCGTAGTCGGTGACCCCGACCACCTTGCCGTAAACGCGCATGCCGGCCTTGTACCGCTCAGCGATGCCCGCCCACGGATCGGGAATCATCTGCTTGCGCCCCAGGGAAATGCGCATCTTCTCGCGGTCGAACTTGAGGATCTGCACTTCGATCGAGTCGCCGACCTTCACCAGTTCGGCGGGATTGACCACGCGGCCCCAGGACATATCGGTGACATGCAGCAGCCCGTCCACTCCACCCAGATCCACGAAGACTCCGTAGTCGGTGAGGTTCTTCACCTTGCCGGTGACGATGGCGCCCTCGGCCAGAGTGCCCACCAGCGCTTCGCGCTGAGCTTTAAGGTCCTCTTCCAGCAGCACGCGGCGGCTGACCACCACGTTTCCGCGCTTGCGGTTCATCTTCAGGATGCGGCAGGTGATGTCCTGACCGATCCAGCCGTCGAATTCCTTCACTGGGCGCAGGTCAATCTGCGAGGCGGGCAGGAACGCAGCGACGCCGATATCCACCACCAGGCCGCCGCGGATGCGCTCGCTGACTTTGCCGGTGATGGCCTCGTGACCGCGATGCGCCTTCTCGATTTTTTCCCAGGCCTTGCGGCGGTAGGCGCGCAGCCAGGAGACCAGCGCGTAACCATCTTTGTGCTCGTGCAAAAGCTGGACTGGCACCGGCTGTCCGGGCATCAGCGGGAACCCGCCCTTCAAATCCGCGAACTCCGTCGCCGGGACCAGGGCCTCGAACTTCCCGCCGATGTCCACCACCACGCCCGCATCCACGATGGCCACTACGCGGCCTTCGACAAAGTCTCCGTCAGCCGCGGGCTCCTGCGGGACGGCATACTGCTCCATCAGCGCTTCCATGGACTCCGGCGAGTCCGCGCCGGAGTCATCGGAATCGGAGATGTTCTCAGGCTTTGGTCTTGGCCGGGGTTTGGATCTCTGCTTCGGTTCCCGGTGCGTGGCGACGACCGGCTTTGCCTCCTCCGCGGTTTCGGAGGGCACGGTCACGACGGTAGCTGCTTCGGGCGCGCTCTCGAGAGCGGCCGGAGTATCCGGCAGAGTTTCGCCGGGATTCTGTTCGAGTTCGGACGGTTGTGCGCCGTTGTTTTCGGTGTTGGCCGACATTCGCGGCTCCCCTGGGGAAAGTTACCCTGCTTACCGAGGCCTATCCTCGGACATCCCGGCATCGGGACCTAAGAGCAAGGAAGGATTAGGGGTGCCCGAAGGGCACCGCTGAAAATGGTACAAGTGTCACCTTCCCTTGTCAACCTAAGCTCAATCCGGGCACAGGGTTGGTGGTCGGTAGGATGCGGTGGAGCGGAAAATCGTTGCGGGCCGATCTTCAGACGCGGAAGGAGTCGGCCCGGCGGACCTTTTTCCGGAAATCCGAGGCGAACATGTCCACCGTCCGGCACATCTCGTAGAGGCGGGAGCGGATGCGATGTCCCACCCGGTCAGCGAGAGAATCTTCCATCACCCGCCTCTCGCTGGAGGTTTCACGCGCGCCGCCCGTCTGCTCCTCCCGGTCAAGAAAATTGGTAGTGAGCAACGTCACGCGGTTTTCATTGTATCGAGCGTTGAGGATGTGTCCAACCGTGTCCAGCACCCACGCCGAGGGCTTACCAGCGCCCAGATCGTCTAGCAGCAGGATTTCGGCTTTCAGCACGGGCTCCAGCACCTCGATTTCGGAGGTCTGGCTGACCGGATTGTAACTGGCCTGAATCTCCTTCAGCAAGTCGCGATAATCGTAGAAGAGTCCTTCATGTCCACGGCCAAGCAGTTCGCGGAGTGCGGCGACGGCAAGATGGGTCTTGCCCACGCCGCTCGGCCCCACCAGGAGCAGACCGTGGTCTCGCCCGCCCGGGTATTCCCGGGCAAATCCTTGCACCACCAGCTTGGCCTGCTGCAGGCTGCGGTTCCACGCTGCGGCCTCCGGATCGTCATGCGGGACATCGGTCTCAAAGTTTTCGAATTCGCGGTCCAGATAGCGCCGGGGGATGCGCGCACGCTCCAGCGGCGCGTTTTTGCGCTCCGCAGCCATGCACTCGCAGGGCACAGCCTGGCGCACCTTCCCGTGGGAGGAGTCGCGCTCGACGGTCCTCCAGCCGGTCCCTGAACACTTGGGGCAATCCGCCTGTTTCATGCCAGGAGAAGCATAGGCCGGAGCGCAGCGTCGCGCAACCACGGTGAACGAGCAGCAGCTCAGGCTCTATCGCCCCGGGCCGTGCCGCAGTCTGTGGCTGCCGCAAAAAGTAAATATTGCGCTGGAGCAAAGGCCACAGCGTGCCGAAGAGTACTAGAGAACCGCAAAATAGCGGTTTGCTTCCTGCATTGGCTACACATTCGATACACCAGAGTTGCTGGGAATTGATTTTCTTCGTCCAGACGGGTAGCCTTTGAGCAGCGTAGACCGTGGCCAAAGCGACCGATTCTCGAAAAGCTTCTGCCGATGTAGGGCCACTCGTGCTTGCAGTGGATGACGACGCCTCCACTCTGCGCATCATTGAAATGCTGCTCGAGCGCAACGGTTACAGCGTCCGCACGGCGCCCAGCGGCGAAGATGCGCTGGTCGTGCTCCGCGACCGCGTCCCTGCGGCGATGATCCTCGATGTCAACATGCCGGGGATGTCGGGCTTCGACGTCTGCCAGGTGATCAAGCGCGACGAACGCCTGGCGCGTATCCCGGTCATCCTGCTCACCGCGCAGGGCACGCCCCAAGACTATAAGACCGGCCACGATGCCGGAGCGGTTATCTACATGGTCAAACCGTTCAAGCCGGAGCGACTCCTGCAGGTAATCCGGCTTCTGACCGCGCCATTTCAGCCATAGCCCGCTACCCGCCTGGAGTCACTCTCATTTTCTCGGTTGGTCCGAATGTTCTTTGTCCTGACTTGTAGCCTCAGGTCAGTCCCGACACAAACCGTCGGGACGGGACTTGAGCTACAAGACAGGGGAGAGAAACGACGCGAGGCGGATGTGGGAAAACTTATGCCTTTCTGACGGGGGAAGCACTGCGGTACCAGGCCACAAATTTTTCCAGGCCGGCCTCGAGGGGTGTCGCAGGATTGTACCCAAGGAGCCGCTGCGCCTTGGAGATGTCCGCCCAGGTGAGCGGCACGTCGCCGGGCTGGAGCGGCAAAACCTCGCGCCGCGCGGCGCGCCCGGTAACGCGTTCGAGCAACGCCACCAGTTCGTTCAGAGTGACGGGACGATTGTTGCCCAGATTGAAGACCTCGAAGGGTGCCTCGCCCGCTGCCGGCCGCGGG
>WNFE01001262.1_pt1 | contig 18305 bp, 22 predicted proteins | sample 5400451 | NCBI WGS metagenome assembly WNFE01 (sample SAMN13153344, study PRJNA577476) | soil metagenome | isolation source: 200 cm saprolite under Douglas fir tree site 2 hole 2 | place: USA:California | collected 2015-04-18
GCGCGCCGTCGCCCATCTCAAGACATGGCGGATGCTCAGCGAGGAAGGCGGCCGGTTCCGCCCGCCGATCGAGAAATTCGAAGAGACACTCCAGGCGATAACCGGGCTGATGTTCTTCAGCACTTATGAATAAAGTTCCAGTAGGACGACGGTTGTCGCCGCTATCAATATCAGCAATCCGATGGCCATAGCGAGCTGAGCATTTCTGAAACTCTGTCGCGCCTGTCTCGTAACAATTTCGTGATAGTAATCCAGCCGCTGATGTGTCACCTTCCATAGCGACGGGAGATCCAGATCACCCGTCTGTGCAAGTCGCGATTCCGCACCTTCAAGACTTGCTTGAGCTGCTACGAGCTGACGGTCATCGAACAGTCGCTCCTGCCTACTGCGGGCAGCACCTGACGCAATACCAACCATTGTCGCAAATATAAAAACCCCAAGGAGATACTGCCAGTGAGTCCTCCAGCTAATTCGATTCGAGAAAAGGACGGAAAAAAAGGAAGTATGGGTATCAGCCGAAAGGGCGAGGTACTCTATTAAGATAAAGGCGCCTATAGCTATGGATCCGATAATATTGATGCGGCGAGTTTTGCGATACTCGGGGGAATTTTCCCACGCAAGGCGGCGCGCTGCTTGTCCATAATTATCATTGTCGTCGCTCGACGGTTCTTCCACGGCGGCGTCATCCATCACATCCCCCAGCTTCTCCCTGCTGCTGCTGTTGCTAAGATACCGATCTTTAGAGGTAAAGGTGGTTACCGTACATCGCTACCGGGCACATCATGCAGCACATCGTGGCCGGGTCACCGTGCTCATGATCACGGCAGCAGAACGCCCCGCCAGCCGTAGCCAGCGGGGCGCATGCGGGCAGGTCAGGGTCAGTCCATCCGGCACACAGCCCCCGCGCTGGGAACGGGGGTGCGCGGGAACGTGGGCTTGGTGCCGTCAGCGCAAGAGCGACCGCGTCACGGTCACGGCAGGATTTTCCTGCCCCGCGGCGCCGGGCCGGGCGGGCGCATCGTCCCGCCGGCCAGCGCCACGCCCCGGGCAACGGCCTTCGGGCCGCACCCGATCTTCTCCGCGGTCTGGTGCTTGGTCAGCCTTGAGTCGTAGACGGCATTGAGCCGCGCTGCGTACTCCGCTGACATCGGCGGCGGCCGGGCGGCCGGATCCTCGTCCCGGCCTCCCGCAACGCCCTTTCCACCTGGGCGCGCGTCATCCCGAAACGGACGGCGCAGCCGCGCAGGGACAACCCTGTGTCGTAGGCTGCGCCCACCTCCGCGGCGGGCACGGGGCCGGTCACGCCGTCATCACGGCCCACACGACCTTTCCGCTTCCGCGCGTCTGCACTCCCCACTGCTCGCTCAGCATCTCCACCAGCAGCAGCCCCCGCCCGGCTTCGGCCTCCGGGTCATCGGGCACGGCACGGGCGGGCCTGCGGTCGTTGGCGTCCCAGACCGCCGCCATGATGCTCTGGCGGTCTGAGCAGAGCCAGAGCCGCACAGGGGGCGTCCCCGGAGTCCACCGGCCGTCGTACCGGCTGCCGGCCAGGCACGCCGACGCCTGGACCGCGTTGGTGACCAGCTCCGACACGATCAGCTCGGCCGTGTCCGGCGGCAGGCCCCACTCCCCGCCGAGAACCAGCCGGGCGTGCAGGCGGGCGCAGGGCACGGCACCGGCCAGGGGTGCTAGCTCCAGGTAAGAGCGAAGTGGCCAGTGGCAGGCAGGACCGGCACCGGAGCCATGCTCTAAGGAGCCGGGCGCACCCGGCCCGCACACGGTGCCGGTCCCGCCGCTCATGGGGCCGGTCATGAGGCTCCGTCCTTGAACCGGTCAAGGTCGCCAGGTAGCGGCCCAGCGGTCTGCCTGACCAGAGCGGTAACGTGCTGCGCCTCCCAGCTCCCCGAGCGGCCCATCACGAGGTGCTCCGCGCTGCCCAGGAACGCAGCCGCCCGGCAGAGCAGGTCCGCCAGCCAGCCGCCGAAGTCGTGTTCTGCCTCCGCTGCGGTGATGACCGCCGCCAAGGCCGCGAACGTGTAGCCGGGCGCCTCGCGCGGCTGGCCGGGGAGTGCTCGGACCATCGCGGCAGCCCCGGCGAGTTCTTCGCCCAGCCGGTCAAGGATCTTCGCCGTGCGCTCTGCCTGATCGGCGGGCACAGGGAGGCTCTGTACTAGCTCGATGAGGTCTGTTAGCGCCGCGCTGACCGTCTCGATGAAGTCGAGCCCGGGGGCGCCCGCGGGCCGGTCGTTGCTGGATGATGGATTCATGGTCGCTCCCTAGTTGAGCGGTCTAGGGCCGGGTAGCGGCGTGCAAGCGCCGTCCGGCCCGCCTTTTTCATTTCCTGGTCTGACAGTATGACTGTATTGGTAGGTGCTGGACTAGGGTCGAAGGTCACGGCAGGTGGATGTAACCCCTCAGCTAGATAGGAGGGGTGGACGTGCCGGAGATCATCCAGCGGGGGCCGGTGCCGCCGCACGTGCAGGTCGCCAACTGGATACGGGCCAGGATCGAGGCTGGCAAGTACGGCCCGGACGACCCGCTGCCGAGTGAGAAGGATCTTAAAGACCTGTTCGGCATTGCCAGGGACACCGCCAAGCGTGCCTATGCGGTGCTTGAAGCGGAAGGACTGACGTACACAATTCCGCGGCGCGGCCGGTATGTCGTGCCCGAAAGCGAGCGCCAGGCATGAGAATGCCTGCCTGCTGTCGCCTGCCATGAGCGATCCGCGTGTGCAGGCGGCGGTGCTGGCGGCGGTCATCACCGGGGCCGTCGCGTTCGCGGCGATCGTGGGCGCGATAGTAACGACCTGGCTGACGCTACGCCGTCAGCGGAATGCCGAAGACCAGCGCCGCCGGCATGAGCGGCACATGCGCCTGCTCGAATCAGGGCTCAAGGCCGCAGTTGACTTCCTCGCAGCCGCCGACCGTACCAGCCGTGCCAGGCAGTCCTTGGACGTGGCCAGCAGGACTCTCGACAACGCGAAGTCGGCGGCCAACGAAAAGACGTATGAGCACTACCGGGCGAGCTTTGAGGAAGCCCGAGATCGGGCCTCCGCCGCGATCGCCGACGCAGAGAACGCCTACACCGCCGTTCGCATGCTGATCCCGTCCGCCACCGACCAGGCACGCCGCTACCTCGACTTCTGCATCCAGGCCGACGCCCACCCGGACGAACAGAAGGTCGAGCGGCAGCGCGCGCGGCAGATGGTAGAGGAGACGATCCGGCGTGCCTTCGGCGGAGACTTGCCAGGCGACTGGACGTTCGCTGAGCCCGTTCCGGAGAGCCAGCGGCCACTATGGCGGAAGATCACGCTGGCCGTCGCAGCCGGGCTCATCCTGGCCGGCATTGGCTGGTACCTCGGCAGGTACGGATTCGCGCTGCCGTAACCGCAAGGAGCCGCGAGCGCCCGGCCAGCTCAGGGTGAGCCAGCCGCGGCACTAGGGCTCGGAACTCGACTGGCGGGGCGCTGCTGCGTGCGGCTGAAGTGGTTCAGCCCGCGATGGGGGGCCCCGGCTGGCGGTGCCCGTTGGACTGCGCGAGCACCGCCTGACGCACTGTGCGCTCAACCGCCCTGGACAGGCCAAACCGCGTCATTACCTGTCTTTGTGAAAGCGGATTGCCTGCCGCGATGCTGGCCGCGAGAGCTGCCCGTGCCGCGGACTCGGCATCGGCCGCCACGGCGGCCAGGACCGCGCCGTGCTGGCCCGCTGGTGCCTCGTGCTGCGCCACAACCCGCTTCAGCACCCCGAGCCCGACCGCCAGCGCGGCGGCAGCCGCCAGCGGTGGCACAGCCGCCGTAGCCCTGGCCGCGAGCGAGTTCACGGCGACGTGGCCGATGTTCCCGGCGACCGACGCAACGAGCCCGCCGAGAGTGACTGCCCACGCGGAGCCGCGGGAACGGGCAGGCCAGCGGTCGGCCAGCGCTACGAACAGCGCCAGCTCGCCGACCGCTATGAACGTGTCCACCTGAAGCGGCCACGCGACCGCCCAGAGGCCTGACAGCCCGTGCCCGAGCGCCCACAGGTACAGCCCGCGGTAGGACTCGGCGAACGACACGAGGGAGGCGCCGGCCACCAGCACGGCGATAGCGGCGAGGGCTGCCGTCCGGGGCACGCGCAGGATGCCGGTCACGGCTGCGCCCCGGCGCCGCGGATCGCTGCCGCCTTGCCGGCGAGCCGCTGACCGAGCGGGATGGCGAGCATGGCGTCTATCCGCGCGTCCGTGGCGTCGTCGCTGCCCCGGATCTCGCGAGCGAGCGCAGACCGGGCGGCGTGCAACTCCGCGATCATGGCGTCGATCGCATCCATGGCCGTGTTCGCGGCCTGGCGGATCTCCGGCTGTGCTTTGCTGTCGTCCCGCGTCGCCCACCGCGCGAGGGCATCGGTAGCGATGACGGCCTGATCGCAGAACGCGGGGGACAGACAGGTGGAAGCATCTGGCACGGTGCGTGCGCCTCTCTTGGAGATACGAGGCGCCAGATGCCGGAAGTCAGTCAAGGATATTTGCGGGGGTGCCGCTCGTGCCTGCACCCGCCTGGCCTTCTGACCTGCGGTTTCGCATGCCGTTCAGCCGTGGATGCTCAAGGAATACCTCGGCTAGGACACGCCCTGGGGGCTACGGCATGGCCGTTGGCGGCACCGGGCCCGGGCCTCCTGCCTCCTCAGCCTGCCCGCCGTGCGCGGCGGTGAGCCGGTAGTAGAGCAGCGTGACCACGAGCGCCAGGAACGGCGCGACCAGGGTGCCGGACACGATGCCGCTGATGAAGCTCCGGGCCAGGGCCGGCAGGGCGATCAGGATGAGCCCGAGCACGATGTCAAAGACGATCAGGATCAGGAACACCAGTACGTAAGTGCCGAACACGGGCCAGGCATAGCCGCGCACGGTCCGCCAGCTCTGGCCGAAAGAATCGAGCGCCCCCGACCCGCCGATCACGATTGACGGCACGATCAGCGACCAGAAGGTGAGCAGGACAAGCCCCGGCACGATGATGAGCACGAGCCCGATCGCGATCCCGATGCTGGCCAGGATCGAGGCCACGGCCACCGGCAGGAGGTAGGGGACCGCAGCAGACACGGTTTCCGCGAAGTCGAGGTCGACCCTTCCGTCCCTGACGTCCTGCACGGCCTTGACCAGCGCGGCCTGCAGCAAGAAGGCCGCGATGATGCCGATGAGCAAGGCCAGGATCGCCCCGACAACCCCGGCGAAGGCCCCCAGGATGGCCTCAAGAACCGCGGCGACGAAGTAGATCACGAAGGCGATCACGAGGAAGTGAGCGGCGTGCGCCCGGTACAGCTGCCACGCCTCGCCCAGCACGCCCGACACTGGATTCATGCGGGTAATAGTACATTCACGAACAGTACTGAGGCGGGTGGTGCGTAATCAGCGCGTGGTCATCGTCGGCTGGTGCAGAGCGGTGCTCTCGCGCCCAGTGTTTGCCGCCCGCTGTTTTTGCCGCCCGGCGTACTGCTTGCCCGGCGTGCTGCCGCCCGGCGTTCTTACGCCCGGCGTTCTTACGCCTGCGGCGTGCCCGGTTTCTGCGAGAAAGCGCCGTCGCCTTCGGCCTGGCCGTTCCCGTCCCGGGACCGGGCGCCGGGAACACGGTCCGGAAACTTAGCGCCGACCTTGTTCCGCGCGGCATCGGCCAGCTTCGGCAACCGATCCTGGACCTTGGCGGCGACCTTGTCCCTGGCCGATCGGGCCAGCCCCGCGGCCTGTGCCTGGGCGGCCCCGGCCGCCTGCTGCACCGCCGGGCTGTCGGCCGCCCGGCGAGCCAGCTTCTTAAGCTGCTCATACCGCTCCCTGCCTGCCCGTGCGCCGATGACAAAGCCAACGGCGAGGCCAGCGAGAAACGTGACCCGGAACCGCATGTGGCACCTTCTCTCAGCTGAGTTAACCTGCGCAGGCTTGACTTCCCCGTGATGCCCAGGCGTACTCCTCGTAACACCCCGGGAAATTCCAGCCGCTGCCGCGTCCGGAACCATACGGCCGACGCTACGCCGCGCGCCGCGAGGATCGCCGCGCGTGCGCTACCCTTAGGCGCGCGACGACAGCGGGGTCGCAAGACTGGCTCCCGGCCCCGTAAACGTCCGTCGGCTGATCCCGCGTAGCTCAATCGGCAGAGCGTCCGGCTGTTAACCGGCAGGTTATAGGTTCGAGTCCTATCGCGGGAGCGAGCAATGTGGTGCCGGTGCTCAGCACCGGCTGGCGGGGCAGGTCAGCGCACCGGCTGGCGGAGCAGGCTGGCGCCCCAGGCCTTGGCCCGGTCTCGCTCACCGCCGCGCAGCGGTCCTTCGGTCTTGTCGATGACGAAGCCCTCGGGCTCGGCGACCAGTTCGTATCCGTGTCCGCGGAGCAGGCGCGCGATGCTGTGGGCCGCGGTGGGCGTCTCGCAGGAATCCGCGTGGGTGTCGAACGCCGCGCCGAGACTCCCGCCGGCCGCCTTGGGCAGGGCGATGAACCAGTCGCGGACACCAGGCCCGGGGGCACCTGGCTCCACCGGATGCCCGGCTTCCCTGGCCGCCGCCACCTGCTCGGCCTTCAGTTCCATTCTCCGGCTGACGCCTGAACTCAGTCCGCACGGGTGCGTCGGGCCGCCGACGACCAGAAGGTCAGCATCCAGCGCCACATCACGGTTGGCCTCGGTGGCGCGGACACAGCTGACCTGGGCTTTCGGCACCGCCTCCCGCATACCCTCCGCTATCGCCTCGGCGATTCGGCGGGTGTTGCCGAACAGGCTCTCGTAGACGATAACGACCCGCATGACACCCACCTCCCCAGTCCATCATGGGACCGGGCGGTGAGAAATCGCTAGAGCCGTTCAGCCTGATCTGAGGTCGTCGGGAAGAGATCGTCGGGAAGAGGTCGTCGGGGAAGAAGCCATCCGGGCAACAAGCCATCCGGGGAAGCTGGCCGGGCTCCGCAAGCCCCGGCCCGCAAGCCCCGGCCCGCGATCGCGGGCCGGGGCTGCCGCTCACCGTGCGCAGATCTCCTTACTCGTCAGGAGACCTGCGCCTGCTCCTCCTCCAGGTCCTGCACCTGCGCCGGGGCTGCGCCGGGCATGGGCTGGACACCGGCCAGATCCGAGCGCTTGACCCGGATGGCGGCGATCGTGACGATCAGCGCCAGCAGCGCGATCCCAGCCGATACCTCGAAGCCGCGGGAGAACCCGACCGACAGCGCGTGATCGTAGATCGCGGTTTTCAGCTGCGCCGCGGTCCCGTGCAGCGGGTGGCCGGCCTTGGCTGCCGCCGCAGCGGCAGCGGCCGAGGTCCTGGCGGTGTTGGCGACAACGGTCCACGCCACGGTCCCCAGCAAGGCCAGCCCGATCGAGCCGCCGACTTGCTGGCCGGTGTTGAGCAGGCTGGAGGCCAGCCCGGCGTCCCGGTCTTCGACGCGGGACAGGGCGACCAGGGTGAGCGGCATGAACAGCATGCCCATGCCCGCCGCGGTGAGCACCATCGGGCCAAGCAGGCCGGTGGTGTAGTGGCTGTGCTCGCTGATCCGCGACAGCCAGAACAGGCCGCCGGTGGCGATCGCCGATCCGGCCAGCAGCAGCGGCCGCGCGCCGATCCGGGGCACTAGCTGGGCGCTGACCACGGACATGAGCATCACGGTCGCCATCATCGGCAGGTAGGCGATCCCCGTCCGCAGCGCGCTGTAGCCCCAGACGGTCTGCACGAAGATCGTCAGGAAGAAGAACATGCCGAACAGCGCCGTGCCGACGCAGAGCATGATCACGTACGCGGCGGACCGGTCCCGGTTGCGGAAGATCCGCAGCGGCATCAGGGCATGCTTGCTGCGCGATTCGATGATGATGAAGGCCGCCAGCAGCACCACCGCCGCGACCAGCGAGCCCACGACCTTGGTGTCGCCCCAGTGCGAGACGCCGTTGGCGGTCGTTGCCGCGCTGGACAGGCCGTAGACCAGGGCCGAGAGCCCGAGCGTCGCGGTGATCGCGCCGGGCAGGTCGAACCGGCCGCGGCGGCGCGCCGACTCACTGAGCACCCGCGGCGCGGCCAGCGCGACCGCGATCCCGATCGGGACGTTGACGAACAGCACCCAGCGCCAGGACGCGTAGGTGGTGAGCAGGCCGCCGGCGATCAGGCCGACCGCCCCGCCGGCGATGCTCATCGCCGCGTAGACGCCCATCGCCCGGTTGCGCGGCGGGCCCTCCGGGAACGTGGTGGTGACCAGGGACAGGGCCGTCGGGGCGATGATCGCGCCGCCGACGCCCTGCAGGGCCCGGGCGCCCAGCAGCCATGCCTGCGAGGTGGCGAACCCACCGAGCAGCGAGGCCGCCGAGAACAGGATGATCCCGGCGATGAAGACCCGCCGCCGGCCGAGAATGTCCCCAGCCCGGCCGCCAAGCAGCAGCAGGCCGCCGAACGTGAGCGTGTAGGCGTTGACGACCCACTCCAGGCCGGAGCCGGAGAAGCCGAGCGCGCGCTGGATGTCGGGCAGGGCGACGTTCACGATGGTGGCGTCGAGCACCACCATGAGCTGGGCCATGGCGATGACTACGAGGGCCAGGCCGAGACTGCGGTGGGCAGGGCCCGCGACTGTGCCGCCGGACGCAGCGCCCCCGTTCACTGACTGGGCGGTGGACATATCGTCTCCTTGCAATGGACGTACAGATCTAGCGCCGCGGCCCGTTATGCCGCGCGCGAAGCTTGGTTGGGGAGGAGAAGATCACTGTCAAACGGCCCGGCCTCAGCCGCCGCTCCGCGGCTCTGCCGTTACGCAGTTTCAGCCTGCCGGCCGGACAGTGCTCAGGAGCCTGCTCACCTCCTCGCCGATACATGGGGCGTCATCGCTGGCCCGGCTCATCGGTGGAGCCATCTTGCGGATCAACGTGAGCAGGCGGCTGCGCTCATCCGTGCTGAGCGCCGAGCGCCACGGTGTGCGCGCCAGAATTTCCTGCTCCATGCGCTGCTTGAGTTCCGCGCCGGCGGGGGTCAGAACGAGCTTCTTCACCCGGCGGTCGCCAGGATCGCTTTCCCTGGTGGCCAGCCCGCGCTTCTCCAGCATGTCCGCGATACCAGTAATGAACGACGGGTCACAGCGCATCCGCCGCCCGAGTTCCTTCATGGCCAGCGGGCCATCGATCATGTGCAGTGCCTTCATGAAGAAGGCAGGCACCTCGAAGTCCTGGGCGACCTGCTCGCCCAGGGCGATGAGTTCCGCGAACAGCCCGGCTACCGCGTCAAGGACGTCGAGATCGAGCCGGTCTTCGTCGAGCAGTCCGTCCACCTGTCCCCCTCCCGGCCTCCCGCTTGCGGGCCCAGCGGCCATCCGTGAAGCTGTTCAACGGTTGAGTAGCTCAACCATAAGCGTGGCTAGTTGAGTAAGTCAAATGAATTTTGGCCGCGCCGACGCGAGGCCGGTGCGCGGCACAACTAACCGGCCGCTCCCAGCGTCTGAATAGTCAGGAAGCAGGTCAGGCCGATATTCAGCGAACGGGCCAGCCCGCCTTGGGCATGGTCGTGCGTTGAGTGCGAGAGGCGCGCATGCCAAACGATCACAAGCCAGCCGAGCCGGGCCCGGGTCAAGCGGGGCGGCGGGCCTTCCTGACGCTGGCCGGGGTGGTAGCCGCCGCCGTGCCCGTCTCCTCTTTCCTGGCTGCCTGCGAGTCGGGCCGGTCGCCCGGCGGGACAGCCGCCCCGGCAGGCCGTTCGGCGGGGTCCACCGTGGCCGCGCCGTGCGCTCCGTCACCATGCGCCGGGCTTGGCGCCGGCACCGCACCCGCGCTGACCGACTGGCATACCCTTCGCCGCAGCCTGTCCACGAAAGAGCTGATCCAGCCCGGCCAGGGCGGGTACACCACGGCGCGGGAACTGTTCGATCCGCGTTTCGATGCCATCGAGCCGGCCGGGATCGCCTACTGCAGGACGCCGCAGGACGTCAGCGCCTGCCTGGCGTTCGTCCGCAGGTTCGGGTTGCCGGTCGCGGCGCGATCGGGTGGTCACAGCTACGGGGGCTGGTCGAGCAGTACGGGCCTGGTCGTGGACGTCACCCAGATGAACTCGTTCCAGGTAGCCGCCGGGGGCAATACCGTTCAGGTGGGCACAGGCACTCGCCTCGTCGACTTCTACAATGGCCTGGCCGCGCACGGCCTGGCCGTGCCAGGAGGATCGTGCCCCACGGTGGGTGTGGCTGGCCTCACCCTCGGCGGCGGGGTCGGGGTGCTCTCCCGTGCGTACGGCCTGACCAGCGATCACCTGGAAGCCGTGCAGATCGTCACCGCGGACGGCAAGATCCTGGAATGCGACGCCCGGCGAAACAGTGACCTGCTGTGGGCGTGCCGCGGCGGCGGCGGCGGCAACTTCGGCGTGGCCACCTCGTTCACCTTCAGCACCCGGCAGCTGTCCCGGCTGGTCATTTTCTTCCTGTCCTGGCCCTGGTCACAGGCGGCCCAGGTGGTGGAGGGGTGGCAATCCTGGGTGCCGTCCACGCCGGACGCACTCTGGTCCAACCTGCACCTGATCGCGTCGCCACACGGCCCGCTGCCTACCGTGCAGGTCGGCGGCACGTATCTGGGCAGCGTCGGCGCGGCCGAGGGCCTGCTGAACAGGCTTTACGCCGCCGTCGGCGCCCAGCCGGCCAGCCCGTACGTGGCCGAGACCTCGTACCTGAACGCGATGATGGTGGAGGCGGGCTGCGCGGACTACAGCGTCTCGCAGTGCCATCTGCCCACGCAGACGGCGGACGGCAAGCTTTACCGCGAGCCCTCGTATGCCAAATCTGACTTCTTCACCAGGCGGCTGCCGCCGGCCGCCATCCGGTCGCTGGTCGCCGGGATCGAGCAGGTGCGGACTGTGCGCGGGGCGGTCAGCGGCGTGGGGGCGATCGCGTTTGACGCACTCGGCGGCGCGGTCAACCGGGTCCACCCCGCGGCCACCGCCTTCGTGCACCGGGACGCGCTGTTCCTCGCGCAGTACTCGACCAGCTGGCACTGGGGCGCGCCGGGCAGCGAGGTGGCGAGCCAGCGTGCGTGGCTGCGCACGTTCTACGCTTCGCTGCATCCGTATGCGAGCGGCCAGGCCTACCAGAACTATCTGGACACGGATCTCACCGACTGGCGCCAGGCCTATTACGGCGCCAACTACCCACGGCTGGCGGCCATCAAGGCCACCTACGACCCCCACCACGTGTTCCGCTTCCCCCAGGGGATCACGCCGGCCTGACATCCGGCAGCGATCTACCCGTCCGGCGTGGGTGGCTGGGCGGTCAGCGCGCGCTTGACGCGGCCCAGATGTTGATGCCTGCCTCGACCGCGTGGCGGTCGATCGCGGCGAGTTCCTCATCCGTGAACCCGGAATGGCCGGCCGCGGCGAGGTTCTCCTCCAGTTGAGCCACGCTGCTCGCGCCGATCAGTACCGAGGTAATCCGCTTATCGCGCAGCGCCCAGCTCAGTGCCATCTGGGCCAGCGACTGGCCGCGCTGATGCGCGATGTCATTGAGGGCCCGGATGTGGTCGAGTGTGCGTTCGGAAATTTGATCTTGGGTCAAGGATCCGCCCCGGGCGGCCCGCGACCCGTCCGGGATGCCGTTCAGGTACTTGCCGGTCAGCAGGCCCTGGGCGAGCGGCGAGAAGGCTATGCAGCCAATACCCTCGCGGCCGAGCGTGTCGAGGAGGTCCTCCTCGATCCACCGGTTGAGCATCGAGTAGGACGGCTGGTGGATCAGCAGCGGAACGCCCATCCCCCGGAGGATCGCCACGGCCTGCTCAGTCCGCTGCGCGTTGTAGGACGAGATCCCGGCATACAGTGCCCGGCCCGAGGTGACCGCGGTCGCGAGCGCGCCCATGGTCTCCTCCAGCGGCGTGTCCGGGTCACTCCGGTGGCTGTAGAAGATGTCCACGTAGTCCAGGCCCATCCGGGCCAGCGACTGGTCCAGGCTGGCCAGCAGGTACTTGCGCGACCCGTGGTCGCCGTAGGGGCCGGGCCACATGTCGTAGCCCGCCTTGGTCGAGATGACGAGTTCATCGCGGTAGGGGCGCAGATCCTCACGCAGGACGCGGCCGAAATTGATCTCGGCGGAGCCGTATGGCGGGCCGTAGTCGCCTAGTAGCGGGGAACCGGCAGGTGCTATGCCGCCGTAGTTGTTGGCCAGGTCGAAGTGGGTCACGCCCAGGTCAAAGGCCCGGCGAAGGATCGCGCGCTGGGTCGTCAGGGGCCGGTCGTCACCGAAGTTCTGCCACAGGCCGAGGGAGATGGCGGGCAGCTCGATGCCACTGCGCCCGCAGCGTCGATAGGGGATCTGCTCATACCGGTCAGGAGCGGCAACGTAAGTCATGGCGGCGATTCTTCCACGGCGCGTCGTCCTAGCTGATGCCTCCCGTATCGGTAGACCTGTAGATGCTGTAGCGGGCTTAGGGCTGGCTTGATACACCCTCATGTACTCCTACCGCATCGACTGGATGGGCCGGGTCTTCTGGATCAACCGGCCGACTCCCGAGGCCGCTCTGCGTGATCGGATACTCAAGATCCGGGCGCTCCGGGCGTCGAGCCCCAAGCCGAGGCGTACGGTCGAGGTCCGCGCGGCCGGACCGTATCCGTAGATTCTGTTGAACCCGTGGCCGATGAGACCGGGCTGGGCAGGCAGCGGCAGGTCGTCTAGTCGTCGGCGCTGTGGGCACGCCAGACCATTGCATCGTCATCCCACCGGAGGATCTTGCCGCGCAGCGCTTCGACAACGACGTCCAGGTTTCGCAGCTCGACCCGGGCCGCGTCGGGCAAGTCTCCCACCACTACGAACTTGGCTACTGCATCGCCGTCCGCGCGAACGAGGAACGCGATGGTCTTACCGTCCTTGCGCACGCGGGTACGCACGGCATTGATCAGCGCTTCCGCGTTCTGCTTTGCAAGGGTCTCCAGGAACGCCTTGGAGTAGATGGCGGCCCCGGTCAGAACCGGCGCTACCACTTCCCAGGGAACGCGGTTGACGATCCGAATCCCGCGCGCCTCGTATCCGGCCTTGAGCGCCATCAACTCGTCCACGGTCAACTCGGTGAACGGCCTGTCCAGGAGTGCGCGCAGTGCGTCGTCGTCCAGCGTGAGACCTGGCGATTCGTCCGTCATGGGGCGAGCGTACGCCTGAGCTGAACTGCCCGCAGGACCCCCGCCGCGCCTGGATTGTCGGACAGTGGCGGGAAACCCTGGCACCCGTTGGCATGCTCTAATACACCCTGATAGGCGCGGACACGTGATGAGCAAAGACATCCGCGACATCCTCGCGGAGTACACGAGCCATGGATTCCGGATCGAGCGGGGTGGCAGGCATCACAAGATCTTCGGCGGCCCGCGCCTGGTAACCGTCATCTCAGGCACCCAATGCCGGGGCCGGGCCGAGGGCGAACGCACGAGCGGCACTGCGCCGGGCCATACGCCAACGCCAGGCAATAGCGGCTTAGACAGTGGCAGGAGACACGGTGAGCTTGACCCAGGCGACCCTGCAGGACGCCTACGACCACATGTTCGGCTCGGGCGCGCTCAGCTACTCGTGGTTGCTCGGCACCAAGACCACGGGCGTGGACTTCGAGACCCGGAAGGCCAGCGACGAGTGGTCGGTCGAGGTCACCTGCGAGAACGGCGACGGCGGCGAGACCACCGTGACCGTGGACCCCGCTGGTGTCCTCCGGGCCGCCCGCAAGGTCATCGAGAACCCGCCCGGGTACGCAAGTCGGGCGCTCGTGGACGAGTGCAGCACCTCGTGTTCAACGCTGACGACGCCGACCTGGACGCGGTGGTGGCCGACGAGCTGCTCCAGGTCGTAGTTCTCGGAGAGGTTGTGTTTGGCTGATGGGCCTCATCGGATACGCGCGCTCATCTACAGACGATCAGCACCCCGAAGAGGTCCAGGTCCCACGCATGATCGAGGCCGGGTGCAGCAAGGTCTTCTGCGATGTCGGCCAGTCCGGGGCCAAGGCGAGCCGTCCGGAATGGGACAAGGCGCTCGCGTACCTCCGCGAGGGAGACGTCCTGGTCTCGGTCAAACTCGACCGGTGGGGCAGGAGCGTCCAGCACCTTCTCCAGGTCGCGGCCGATCTTGAAGCCAGGGGAGTCGGGCTCCGGTGCCTTGACCAGCCGATCGACACCACGACGCCGGTCGGGAAGCTGGTCTTCACCATCCTCGCCGCCGTTGCGGAGTTCGAGCGGTCACTCATCATCGAGCGCACACAGCAGGGCCTGATCGCAGCACGCGCTCGCGGCCACATGGGTGGGCGTTCCAAGAGTTACACCGAGCAACAGTGCCAGGTGGCCCGGATGCTCCGCGATGCAGGCGAGATGACAGCCCAGGAGATTGCTGACCTGCTCGGAATCAGTCGCGCCACATACTTCCGGGTGCTCAAGGACAATCAGGCGGCCTAGACAGTGACACACCATCACGATCACGAGGGGGAGACAGTGGCAGAACCCGTAGGTCCGGTAGACGACGAGCTGGAGCCCGTCATCGATCAGGAGGCGGCCAAGCTCCGGACCCTGGAGCTGGAGCTGGTCGATGACGCCGAAGAATGGCTGGCGATTGTGGCCGACGTGCAGGGCCTGTAGGAGGCTTACACCGACTGCATCACGACGGCCTGACAGTGGCAGCCATAGCGCTGGCCTGGCGCAGCATGTCGCCCAGGCTGCTGAGGTAGATCACGGCGTGCAGCTCGGGCTTGTCGATGATCGCCATCCTCGGGATCTCGGTGGGCGTCAGCGGCCCCTCCTGGTGCACGATCGGCGGCATCCCCTCCCGGCTGACGACTGCGCGGACACCGTTAGACCGCAGAAACTCGTTCCGGCCCGCCGCGTCCAGCGATTCCCAGCGCTGGCGGAACGTCTGGCTGGTCGCCACGGGCTCCACGCGGGCCTGCACGGGCTTGAGGGCGTGCAGCCGGGCCAGTTCCTCCTGGGCGCGCTGTAGTGTCGCCTGCTTCTCCCTGATGTCGATGCCCGAGAGCGCTTCGACTTGTATCTCGGAGAACAGGTGCCCGATCTGCTCGGCCACTCGCACGATGTCCTCGGAGTAGTCGCGGCCAGGGATCAGCTTGCTCTCGGTCAGCTCCCGGTCGCCCACGAGGGCCAGCAGTTCTCGGGATACGGCGTCCTCCAGCTCGTCAGCCTTGACCCTCCGGGCCGTGCACTTTCCGTCACGGCGCAGGCTGTGGATGCAGCAGTAGTAGGCATACGTCTTGTCGCCGTACTTGGCCGTCGCGCTGTACATCGGGTCTTCGCAGACCGCGCAGAATGCGATCTGCGTCAGGGGCCAGGTGTTGATTTTGGCGCTCACCGGGTTGGCCACCAGACGGGCCTGCACGCGCTCCCAGACGTCCCGCTCCACCAGCGCGTCGGCCCGGTAGACCACCACGCCGTCCTCGTCCCGCACCGGGGCTCCATCAGTCCGGACAGTGGCACCCAAGCTTGCCGGGCTCGCCAGAATCTTGCGGAGGCTGGTGGTCTTCCACAGCGTGTCCTTCGCGGGCTTCTTGCCCCGGAGGCGGGTGACATTCCAGGGTGTTGGGACACCCGAGTCGTTGAGCCAGCGCGTAAGGCTTCCCAGCGACTCGTAGCGGGAGTAGCGATCGAAAATTTCGGCAACGATCGGGCCGTAGACCGGATCGGGTTCGTATCCCCACCCCTTGTCCAGCTTCGACGGCCGGTACCCGAACGGGACCTGGCCGCCGCCGTACTTGCCGCTATCACGGAGCTGGTGCCATGCATCGCGCACTCGGGCCGCGATGGTCTCTCGCTCAAACTGGGCAAAGGTCGCGGTGATGCTGGCGAACGCGCGCCCGGCCGGGGTGCTGAGGTCCAGCAGTGGGTCGATGCAGATCAGCGTCTTGCCGCGTGCTTCGAGCCAGGAGACCAGCGTCACGAAGTCGAAGAGGCTCCGGGTGAGCCGGTCGAGCTTGGCCACGCAGAGCCCGTCCCACATCTCCAGCCGGTCGTCCTGCAACCACGGGCCGAGGCCCGGCCGCTCAAACGGGCTGACGGAGCCGCTGACGTTGAGGTCGTAATCCGCCTCGGTGATGGGGACCAGCTCGTGGTCGCCGAGCCGGGCGTAGGTCTGGATCTTGTCGAGCTGCCGCTCGGGCGAGGTAGTCTCGTCCGTCTCGATCGATAGCCTAATAACCGGCAAAAGTCGCATGTCAGGAGCCTAGCGAGGCCCTTTGTGACGCCCAGGTCGAAGGCGCGCCGGAGGATGGCCCGCTGTACGTCCATGGGCCGGTCGTCGCCGAAGTTCTGCCAGAGCCCGAGCGAGACCTCGGGGAGGTCCAGTCCGCTGCGGCCGCAGCGACGGTAGGGCATGTGCTCATAACGATCCTGCGCGGCGAGGTACGTCATGCAGGGAGTCTCTCACCGGGGGGCGTCGCCTCGATACCGGATGCGGGTGGTGCCCCGGGGGAGCGGGCGGGAGGCACCGGGCATGATAGGCGAGGCGCCGGGACGCGTGCAGCGCCGAGCCAGTGGTACCGCAGAGGAACCCGTGGTACCGCGTAGGAGTGAGTGCGACCGCGGAGGAAGCAGAGGACACGGATGTATGACGCGATGATGGCGGAGACCATCAACATCACCGGGCACGGCGGGGACCAGATCGAGGCCTACCTCGCGCGCCACCTTGGCCCCGGGCCGTTCGGTGGTGTCGTGGTGATCCACCACATGCCCGGCTATGACGAGGAGACCAAGGAAATCACCCGGAAGTTCGCCGCGCACGGCTACACGGCCATCTGCCCGAACCTGTACACACGTGAAGCGCCAGGCGCGAGCCCGGACGATGCCGCGGCCGCAGCGCGGGCGCTCGGCGGCGTGCCCGATGAGCGGCTGGTCGGAGATGTTCTCGGGGCGGTTACGTTCCTGCGCGCGCAACCCAGCTCGAACGGCAAGGCGGGGACGATTGGCTACTGCTCCGGCGGGCGCCAGTCATTCCTGGCCGCGTGCAGCCTCCCGCTGGACGCGGCCGTGGACTGCTATGGCGCCTTCATCGTCGGCAGGCCCCCGGAGGGCATGCCGCTGAAGGTCGGCCCGATCGTGGACCTGGCCAAGGACCTGTCCTGCCCGCTGCTCGGCCTGTTCGGCGCGGACGACAAGCACCCCTCGCCGGATGAGGTCGCCGAACTGGAGAAGGCGCTCGCCGCGGCGGGCAAGGTGTTCGAGTTCCACAGCTACGAAGGCGCGGGACACGCGTTCTTCGCGGTAAACCGGCCCGCCTACCGGCCCGAGGCGGCCAAGGACGGCTGGCAGAAGATCTGGGATTTCTACGGCCGCTACCTGGCGAACTGAAAGGGAGGACGGCTCATGTGCACCTATCTCACGGAAAAGGTCGCGGTGGACGGCAGCGGCAAGGGCGCGTCCGGATGGTTCGCCCTCAGTGAGGCCACGGTCTACTTCGATCACCCGCAACACGCGGCGGCGGAGCACACCCTCAACATCGATTTCCGCAACCCGGGGCAGGGTCCCTCGGCCCGGGTAGCGGTCGAGTTGACCGCGGAGTCGGCGCGGGCGCTGGCCGCGGCTATCGAGTCCACTCTCGCGTCCGCCCCACCGGGCCTGGCCTGACCAGCGGCTGTGCTGGCCCGGGGGCAAACCCCCCCGAACCCCCCCGGGCGGCGGGTTCGGATTGTCAGCAGGGCGTGCCAGGATCGGGATCGTGGCGGCGATGGGTGGCCACGGGTCGGAGGCAGTGGAATGAGGTTCCTGGTCGAGCGGGACGCCCTGGCGGACGCTCTTGCGTGGGTGGCGCGCGCCCTTCCGTCACGTCCGGTGGTGCCGGTCCTGTCCGGTCTGCGGCTGGAGGCCGGTGACGGGCTGACGCTGTCCTGTTTTGACTACGAGGTGTCGGCGACAGCGCACCTCGACGCGGAAGTCAAGGAGCCGGGAACGGTTCTGGTGCCGGGCCGGCTCCTCGCCGAGATCACCCGCAGTCTTCCTGCGCCGACCGCGGATTTCGCCGCGGAGGGCGACGTGGTCAACCTGACCTGCGGGAGCGCGGAGTTCACCTTCGTCCAACTGCCCAGTGACGAGTATCCCGCGCTCCCGCAAGCGCCGCCGCTGGCCGGCACCATCGACGGCGGCGACCTGGCCGCGGCCATCGGCCAGGTGCTGCCCGCGGCGAGCCGCGATGACACTCTGCCCATGCTCACCGGCATCTGCCTGGACATCGACGGCGAGACCATGACCCTGGCCGCCACGGACCGCTACCGCCTGGCCGTACGGGAGACAGGCTGGCACCCGGTGAGTCCAGGCCTGCGCGCGGTCGCGCTTGTCCCGGCGCGGACCCTGGCCGACGCCGCCAGGACGATGGCGCCGGGTTCGGCGGTGTCG